>Ga0207665_10000420_pt1 | contig 29260 bp, 34 predicted proteins | sample LARL112metaG_FD_184351 | JGI IMG/M metagenome (GOLD analysis project Ga0207665, IMG submission 184351) | Corn, switchgrass and miscanthus rhizosphere microbial communities from Kellogg Biological Station, Michigan, USA - LAR L11-2 metaG... | ecosystem: Host-associated > Plants > Roots >... | reverse complement strand
TTCAGGATCACGCCCTGCCAGATCAGGAAGCCCGCGAGCGTGACGACGAACGAGGGAACGCCGACGAACGCCACGATCGAGCCCTGGACGGCGCCGATCGCCGCGACGGCGACGACGGCGATGAGCATGGCGATGAGCCCGTTCACCTGCCAGCTGCTACCCGGCAGCTGGAGCTCCGCGACGATCAGCGCCCCGATGCCCGCGAGGTAGCCGATCGAAAGGTCGATCTCGCCGAGCAGGAGCACGAAGACGACGCCGTACGCGAGCATGCACGTGCCCGCGGTCTGAGTGATCAGGTTGACGAAGTTGGTCGACGTGAAGAAGTTCGTCGCCGTGAGGCCGAAGATGACGACGACGGCGACCTCGCCGACGATGAGCGGCACGGGCCCGAGGTTGCCCGTGCGCACGTTGAGCTTCGTGCGTTCCCAGGCGCCTTTGAGGCCCGTCGGGAGCTGCTCCTCCTCGAGGGGCGGCGCCCGATCGGGGCCGACGACGTCGGCCGAGGTCACGCGCCGGCTCCGGCCCCGGCGGAGGAGGCGATGCCCGAGACCTTGGTCGGCACGCCCGCGGTGATCGCCTCGACCACCGCCTGCTGTGTCGTCTCGCGGCGCTCGAAAACGCCGACGTTACGGCCGAGCCGGAGCACGCTGATCCGGTCGGCGGTCTCGAAGACGTCGTGGAGGTTGTGGGAGATGAGCATCACTCCGAGGCCCTGACTGCCGAGACGGCGTACGAGCTCCAGCACCTGCTCGGTCTGCGCGACGCCGAGCGCAGCGGTCGGCTCGTCGAGGATGACGAGCTTCGAGTTCCACATCACCGCGCGGGCGACGGCGACCGACTGGCGCTGCCCACCCGAGAGCGTCGCGACTGTCTGGCGAATCGACTTGATCGTCGTGACAGCCAGAGACTTGAGTGTCTCGGCGGTGTGCTGCTCCATCGGCGCCTCCGAAAGGATCTGCGCCCGATTGAGTTCGCGCCCGAGGTACATGTTCTGGACGACGTCGAGGTTGTCGCAGAGTGCGAGATCCTGGTAGACGACCTCGATCCCGAGCTTGGCTGCGTCCTTCGGCCCGTGGATCTGCACCTCCTGCCCCTCGAACAGGATCCGGCCGCTGTCGGCGGCGTGAGTGCCGGCGACGCACTTGACGAGCGTCGACTTGCCGGCGCCGTTGTCGCCGACGAGCGCCATCACCTCCCCCGCCCGCACCTCGAAGTCGACATCGTCGAGCGCCTGGACCGAGCCGTACGTCTTCGTGATGTTCTGGAGCTGGAGTAGTGGTGTGTCGCTCATCGATGACCGCTCCTGGGCGAGGAGAGCGTGATGGAGGCGCCCCGGATGGGACGCCTCCACCATCTCACAGTGAACGAATTACTTGCAGTACTTCGCGTACTGGCCGATGCATACCTCGGACTTCTTCAGCCAGCCCTGCTTGAAGAGCTGCTTGTAGTTGTTCTTCGTGATCCACGTCACGGGAAGGACGAGCGTCGGCTCCTTCTTCGTCCCGTTCATCCGGAAGGAGTTCGACTTCGGCTTCTTGCCATGGAGTAGCGCGATCGCGGCAGCGGCCGCTGCGTTCGCCTCGAGCGGCACGTACTTGTAGACCGTGCCCGACTGCCAGCCTGCGAGGATCTGCTGCACGCCCGCCGCCGTCGTGTCCTGACCGGACAGCGGGACGGGCTTCAGGTGATGCGCCTTCTCGCGGGCAATCACGGCGCCCGCGATGTTGTCGTTAGCGGCGATGACGCCCTTGATCTTGTTGTTCGTCTTCAGGAGCATCTGGTCGTAGATCCCCGCCGCGTTGTTCGCATCCCAGTCGGGCACGAACTTCTGCGGGCCCTTCTTCAGCTTGTGCTGCTTGAAGAGCGGGTTGAGCACTTTGTCGTTGCCGCTCTTGAACCAGAACGCGTTCTGGTCGGTCTGACCGCCCCAGAGCTCGGCGACGATGCTGCTCGGCTTGTACGTGTGCTTCGCCTTCATCGCGGCGATGATGCCGTTGGCCTGGGCCGCGCCGACTGCCGTGCCGTCGAACGCGTCGTAGACCGCGGCCGTGCCGCCCGTCACCTGGCGGTCGTAGTCGATCGCCCAGCCGCCCTTCGAGGTGAAGAGCTTCTCGATCGCGGAAGCCGAGCCGTTGTCGAGCGACACCTCGATGACACCCTTCGCGCCCGCAGCGAGGCACGCCTGCGCCTGTGCCGTCTGCTTCGACGGATCGTTGAGCGCGTTGTTCATCGAGTAGGTGACGTTGGCCTTCTTCAGCGCCGCCCCGATGTACTTCGGATCGAACTGCGTCCAGCGTACGGACGACTTCGTGTCAGGCAGCAGGACGCAGACCTGAACGCTGGCCGACTTCTTCGTTGTGCTCGCCATCGCGACTGCGGCCACTGCAAGCGCGGCGACCCCACCGACGAGCACGAGGATCAGACCCGTTCTTCCGAACCTCTTCACTCTTGCCCTCCTTCGTACGGTCCAGTTTTTAACGACGTATGGACTTCGAGAGCCCGTGAGGGGGCCTCCTGATGTGCCCGCTCCATCGCTTGCACGAGAGACTCCCCCTTGAGTCCGCCCGTCGCCCGCTCCGGTCGCTCGGCGCGGCAGATACTACTCTCCAATGTGAGCCGCGCAAAGCCGTCGGCGATATGGTCGGCACATGAACACCAGTCTTGGAATCTGGGCGTTCGGCAGCATGGCAACGCGCTTCAACCCGGGCGGGTACAAGCCGGAGCTCGCAGGCATCTCCACCGTCCAGAAGGTGCGCACCGCCGTCGAGGGGCTCGGCGAGCTGATCGACGACTACGAATTCCACTATCCGCAGGAGCTTTCACACGACAATCTCGAGGCCGTTCGAGACGCGCTCGACGGGCACGGCATTTACTGCATCGCCAGCGGCCTGCATCTCGACCCCCGCTTCGGCAAGGGAGGCTTCTGCTCCCCCGACGACGCGATCCGCGCCGAGGCGCTGCGGCTGACCCGGGAGGCGATCGACCTCGCGGCCGACGTCGGCGCGCAGATGATCATCTGGCCCGGGATCGAGGGGTACAACTACCCGTTCCAGACGCCGTACGCCGAATCGTGGGCGCGTTTTATCGAGGGAGTCGGCGAGGCCGCTGCCCACGCGGGCGAGCGCGGCGTCACGGTGTTCCTCGAGCACAAGAACTCGGAGCCGGCGATGAAGATCTTCATGCGCAACGTCGGCATGACGCTGCACGTGATCCACACCCTTCGCGCGCGGGGGATCTCGAACGTCAAGGTCAACATGGACTGGCAGCACCTGATCATGAACGGCGAGAATCTCGCCGAGTACGCGGCGCTGCTCGCTGCCGAGGGGCTGCTCGGCCATCAGCATGCGAACTCCGGCTGGGGGACGTTCGACGACGACAACATGGTCGGCGCGACGGCCTTCATGGAGACTCTCGAGCTCGCGCTCGAGTTGCGGCGGGCCGGCTACGGCGAGAACGGCGAGCGGCTCGGCTTCGACCTCTACCCGTACACCGAGGATGCGGTCGGCGCCGTGAAGCGGTCTGTCCTGCAGTGGCGCTTCATCGACGGGGTCGCCTCGAAGATCGACGAGACAGGGTTGCGTCGAGCGCAGCAGGCGAAGGACGCCGTCGCCGCCTACGAGCTCGTGTACGCCGCGCTCGGCGCGTAGCGTGGCCCTCGTCGGCCTCGACGTCGGCACCTCCGCGGTCAAGGGCGTTGCCATCGACGAGGAGGGCCGCGTGCTCGCGACGGCCGGCAGCGAGGTTCCGCTCTCGCGGCCGCAGCCGGGCTGGTCGGAGCAGGAGCCGGAGGACTGGTGGCGTGCGGCGGAGGACGTCCTCGGCCGGCTGCCCGAGGGGCCGATCGGACTGTCGGGGCAGATGCACGGGCTCGTGGTCCTCGACGCCGAGCAGCGCGTGCTGCGTCCGGCAATTCTCTGGAACGACCAGCGCACCGCGGCCGAGTGCGCGGAGATCGAGGACCGCATCGGCTTCGGCCGGCTCGTCGAGCTGACCGGAAACCGCGCGCTGACCGGCTTCACCGCGCCGAAGCTCCTCTGGCTGCGCCGGCACGAGCCGGAGCTGTACGGCCGGATCCGGCATATCCTGCTGCCGAAGGACTACGTCCGGCTCCGCCTGACGGGCGAGCTCGCCACCGACGTCGCGGATGCCTCGGGAACGCTCTTGTTGGACGTCCGGCGGCGCGACTGGTCACAGGAGGTGTGCGCGGAGCTCGAGATCCCCCTCGACTGGCTCCCGCCCGTCTACGAGTCGACCGAGATCGCCGGGGCGGGCGACCAGGCCGCAGCCGCGCTGGGCGTGGGGATTGCGCGCCCGGGACCGGTCTCCGTCGTCCTCGGCACCTCCGGCGTCGTCTTCTCGGCGCTGCCCGCATATGAACACGACCCGGAGGGGCGACTCCACGCGTTCTGCCACGCGGTCCCCGAGACCTGGCACGCGATGGGAGTCATGCTGAGCGCAGCGGGCTCGGCCGCGTGGCTCCGCGACGTCCTCGCCGCGGAGCTCGCCGACCTCGAGGAGGAGGCGTCCCGCTGGCCGGCCGGCAGTGAGGGTCTGCTCTTCGCGCCGTACCTCGCCGGCGAGCGGACGCCCCATCCGGATCCGGACGCACGCGGCGCGTTCGTCGGACTCGCCGTCCGCCACGATCGCGGCGCGCTCTGGCGGGCGATGCTGGAGGGCGTCGCTTTCGGGCTCCGGGACTCGCTCGAGCTGCTCCGCGAGCTCGGCGTGAAGCCGCAGAGCGGGCGCATCTCGGGCGGCGGCGCACGTAGCGAGCTCTGGCTCCGGATCGTCGCCTCGGTGCTCGGGCTCCCGCTCGAGACGACCGAGTCGGAGGAGGGATCTGCCTTCGGCGCGGCACTCCTCGCCGGCATTCACGCAGGCGTGTTCACGGACGCCGACGACGCGGTCGCCCGCTGCGTCCGGCCGCAGCGCCGAATCGAGCCGGAGTGGAACTACGACGACGGCTACCGGCGCTTCCGCCGGCTCTACCCGACCCTCAGACCATTGGAGGGATGAGCGGCTAGCGCTGCCGCATCGACGCGAAGGAGTACCCGCCGTCGAGCATCGCGGGCGCGCGCCCGGCCAGCCGCTCGGGGTCCGGCACGTCCCAGCCGAGGGAGTCGGCGAGCCGAGTGATCATGTTGAAGAACGCGCACACCGTGGCCGCGTCGCGCAACGCCTCGCGCGAGACGCCCGCGTCGTAGGCGGCTTCGGCGTCAGCGGCGGTCAGCTCGTCCGGCCGCTGCGTCAGCACCTCGATGAAGGCGAGCGCAGCGTGCAGCTCGGGCCGCAACGGCGCAGTCCGCCAGTCGGCGACGACCGCGTCCCAGACTTCCTCACCGAGAGCGTACGACGCGACCGCGCCGTGGGAGCCCGCTCAGAACGGGCACTGCCGAAGCAGCGACGTGAACGCCGCGAAGAGCTCGCGCTCGCCCGGGCTCCACTCGGACGGCCCTCGCATCGCGACGTCGAGAGCCTCGGAGAACGGCTCACCGAACAGCTCCGGTCGGTAGAGCAGCGTCTTGATGACGCCGAGCGGCTCGTTGCCCGTGTTCTCCCGGATGGTCGCGAGCATGGCGGCCTCCGCCGGCGCGTGTCCGGCATCGACGACCCCGAGCCTCATCCGATCACCTCGTTGGCGCGGTCCAGCCTCCGCAGACCCTCCGCAATGGCGACCGCGACCGTCTGCTCGAAGATAGCGTCCTCGGAGAAGCCCTCCTCCTCCAGGGAGTCGATGTCCCGATCGGTGACCGCGTACGCCCGGTCGCGGACCTTCGCCAGGTAGTCGGTCATCTTGGCGGGAGCCGGCGCGGTCGTGGCGACGACGTTCCGTAGCTCTGAAAGCGGGTCGGCCATGGTCACGACTCGATCGTGACGAGAGTGCCGATCGGCGTGTAGGGCCAGACCTGCCCCGCGGCCGACTCGGGAAGCTCGACGCAGCCGAGGCTCTGCGGCGTCCCGAACGACGCCCGCGGGAAGGCGTGCAGCGCGTCGCCGCCGTGGAAGTAACTGATCCACTTGATCCCGGGGTCGTGGTAGTGCGTGCCGTCGGGGTTCGTGCCGCTCATCGTCCCGACCGAGATGTGCTCGAACACCGGCCACGTGCCCGGCGCGGTGGGCGCCTGCGCGATACCTGTGTTGCCCGGCGAGGTGAGGATCACCCGGCCGTTGTGCCACAGGGAGAGCGACTGGGGGATCGTCTCGTGCACGAAGACGTAGTTGTAGCCGCGGTCCGAGCGCCGGCCCGTCAGGTCGTCGCGCAGGAGTGCCCGCCACACCTCCGGCCCGGCGAATCCGTCGGTCGGCATCCCGTGCTCGTCCTCGAATCGCATCACTGCCCCTTGCGTGACGACGTTCCAGCCGCCCGGCTTCCAGAGCGTCCGGAGCGAGGAAGGAGTCCCCGGGTAGCGCCAGGAGAAGGTGCCCTGAGGCGGAGAGACGGCGGCCGCGACCTCCTGCGCCGGCGTCGGCGGCGGGTCGGCGGTGTGGCGCCAGCGCAACGGGAGATAACCGAGCCGGGCAAGGAGCTGTTGCAGCCTCAGGGTGGACCCCGGGGGAACGTGCCACGCAAGCGACTGCGACGGAAGCTGCACCCGCACGGTCCCGCCGAGCCCGAAGCCGAAGCCGGTGGGCTGGAAGGCGAGCGTGTGGGAGTCGAGCTGCGTCCAGCGGCCGCGCGTGGCCGGCTGGAGCCGCGGCAGCCGTGAGCCGAGGACGTCCGCCACCGGCTCGGCGAACGTCAGCGTCAGCGCCCGGTGCGGCAGGAGCCGCCTGCCCGCCGCGGGGTACGAGATGACCCTCGTCCTGGCGCCGGCCACGAACCACGACACCCGGACCGGCTCGGACAGCGTCTCCCACCGCCGGGCGGCGACGGCCACCATCCTCGTCCCGGCGCTCGCAGCTCCGGACGCGACGACACCGAGCGGGACGGCGACGCGGCCCGAGCCCAGCCCCCGCCGCGGGGTGCGACCCACCCTGACGCGGGCCACCGGCTCGGCGAAGCGCACGGTCACGGCGGTGCCGCGCTTCGGCTGTAGCAGGGTCGAGCTGATGCGCGCGACGGGCGTCACGAGCCTCACCGTCCGCTCGTCGTGATGGCCGACGAGCCAGCCGATCCATCCCGGACGGCGAACCTCGACCGTGACCTTCACGGGCGTGCCGGCAGCGAGCCGGGCGTGGGGCCAGACGATCCCGTGGCTCAGCCCGATCGGCAACGGCTTTCCGTCCGGCCCCTTCACCGACACGTCCTGCACGTCTCCGGAGAAGCCCGGCAGGGAGACGGTCGCGAGTCCGGTCGTCGACGAGGCAATGCCGGCGGTCGGCCAGGCGAGAAGCGCCGCGACGGCGGCTCCCCCTACGACCAGAACGACGGCGAACGCCGCCACGATCCATGCGCGCATCACCACAATTTCAGCATGTCCTACGCTCAATCGGTCATGAACGTTCCCGATGCAGGCCGTGGAGCCCCGCGGGAGCTGTCCCGCGGCGAGATCGACGAGTTCCTCCGCGGACAGCGGATCGCGCGCCTCGGCTGCCACGCCGACGGCGTGACGTACGTGGTTCCGCTCATCTACGCGTACGAGGACGGCGCCGTGGTGGCGGTCACCACCGAGGGCCGAAAGACGGCGATGCTGCGCGCAAACCCGAGGGTGTGTGTCGAGGCGGACGAGTACGACGCAGACGGCAGGGGAAGCTGGCGGAGCGTGATCGCCTACGGGACGTACGAGGAGCTCAGCGGCGACGCGGTCGAGCCGGCTCTAGCCCTGCTGCGAGAGCGCTTCGCGCGCACCGCTGGACGCCCAGCCGACCGGAGGCAGCTGGGCCCGGGCGTCGTCGTTCTGCGCATCAAGCTCGACGAGGTTTCCGGCCGAACCGTCGAAAGGTGATTTTTCCCCGCTAAGCAGGGAATGAGAGTTTGTTCGGAAATAGAAAAAACACCTGGTTTGGGAATGGACTTCGGCGCAATGCCGTTCTATAACTCACATGGGTGGCGGCGCCTCGTGGCGAAGCCCCCGATACGCCGCCCGGGCCGCTGACAAACCAGCAGCCCATCACGAGCGAAAGGAATAGCACTGAGCGACACCATTCACCTGCATGACCTCTCGCCTGTCGAGCGCCTGCTCGAGGAGGCCGCCGAGCGCGGCTTCGTCGAGGAGAAGGACATCCAGGCTCTCGCGGACGAGCATGAGCTGACCGAGGACGACCTCGCCGGCCTTCGCACCGCGCTCGAGGAGCGCGACGTCGTCGTGCGCGAGGAGACGCCCGAGGAGACGCGACCGGTCGCCACCGCGACCGTCACGGGCACGCTCGACCCGCTGCAGCTCTTCATGGACGCGGCGGGCCGGCACAAGCTGCTCACGGCCGCGGACGAGGTTGCGCTCGCGAAGCGCATCGAGCGCGGCGACCTCGCGGCGAAGGAGAAGATGATCAACTCCAACCTGCGTCTCGTCGTCTCGATCGCGAAGCGGTACCAGGGCCACGACGTGCCTCTGCTGGACCTGATCCAGGAGGGTGTGATCGGGCTCAACCGCGCAGCCGAGAAGTTCGACTGGCGTAAGGGCTACAAGTTCTCGACCTACGCCACCTGGTGGATCCGTCAGGCCTGCCAGCGCGCGGTCGCGAACCAGTCGAAGACGATCCGCATCCCGGTCCACGTCCAGGAGCGCCGCATCAAGCTCAACCGGGCCTCGGCCGAGCTTCAGGCGAAGCTGGGCCGCGAGGCCACCGCGGAGGAGCTTGCCCAGGCGACGCGGCTCAAGCTCGAGCACGTCACGGAGGCACTCGACGCGGTCGATTCCGTCTCCCTGAACCAGGGCCTCGGCTCGGACGGCGACTCGGAGCTCGGCGACCTGTTCGCCGACGAGTCGACGGTCGATCCCGCCGAGGAGGCGGTCGAGTCGGTGCGCCGGCAGCGCGTCCAGCGCGCGGTCGCCGACCTGCCCGAGCGGCAGCGCCGGATCATCGAGCTCCGCTTCGGCTTCGACGCCGAGCCGGCCTCGCTCGAGACGATCGGCAAGGAGCTCGGGCTGACGCGGGAGCGTGTCCGCCAGCTCGAGAGCGACGCCCTGGCGCGGCTGCAGCTTGCGCTCGGCGACGAGCTCGTCTTCGCCGCTTGACCTGAGAGGTCCGAAGGACACCACTGGAGGGCCGGGAGCGATCCCGGCCCTTCTCTCTTTGGGCCGCTAGCCGGCCGCGAGCTAGGCCGCGGGCTCGTCCTGATCGTGGCTTTCTAGGCCACGGCGGCGGTGGCTCCAAGCTCGCTGCGCAGCCGGATCAGGAGCGCTTCGAGCGCCAGCGGCGTCGAGACCTGCAGCTCCTCGGCCTCTCGCCATGCCGCACGGACGAGCTCACACGCCTCTTCGGCAGTGTGCATCCGCTCGAGGGTCGCGTCCTCCCGCAGCTCCGCGAGCCGGTCGACGTGGACAGCCGCGGCTTCGGCGCCCGCTGCGACGACGACGAGGTCGCGGTACCACGACTCGAGCTCTTCGAGGAGCGCGAGCAGCTCTTCGCGCTCCGCCCCGCGTTGGGCGCGGCGCACACGCTGCTCGGCTTCCCGCCCGGTCAGCTCGAGGCTCTCCACCTGCGCCTCGGCGATCTCCCTCGCCTCGGTCCCGCGCTCGGAGATGCCCGCGAGGAGCGTCTCGACCCCGTCTGCGGGCTCGAAGCCAGGCTCGGAATAGACCGCGCGCGCCACGCCGATCAGCGCCTCGCGCCGACGGGCTGCGGCGGGGTCGAGGAGCTGGAGCGCACGGCCGAGCCGTCCCCCGGCCACCCGCGCGAGCGTCGTCACCTCTTCCTCGCCGAGATCCGGTGCATGCTCCTGGATCGCCTGCCGCACCGCGGGCTCCGAGAGACGCCGGAAGGGCACGAGCTGGCAGCGCGAGCGGATCGTCTCCGGCAACGGCCCGAGCCGCTCCGCTACGAGGACGACGACGGCGTACGGCGGGGGCTCTTCGAGATCCTTGAGCAGCGCGTCGGCCGCGTCCTCGTTCAGCGAGTCGGCGCCGAAGATGAGATAGACGCGCCGGTCTGCCTCGAAGGGCCGCATGTGCAGGTCGCGGCGGAGCTCACGGATGTCGTCGATCCGGATCTGCTCGCCCAGCGGCTCGAGCAGGTAGAGGTCGGGATGGCTGCCGCGCTCGACGCGCGCGTGGTCGCCGAGCAGCTCGGCCGCGAAGCGCCGCGCGAGCTCGCGCTTGCCGACGCCGGCCGGCCCATGAAAGAGATAGGCGTGGGCAGGCCCTTCCTGCAGCGCTCCCGCGAGCAGCCGCTTGGCCTCGTGTTGCTCAGGGACGGTCTCGAAGCCGCTCATGCACCTCCCTCGCGATCGCCTCGGGTGATCCAGCCGCGTCGATCGTGACGATTCTCTCCGGGAAGCGCTCGGCGAGCTCTCGGTAGGCGGCGTCGACCTTTGCCTGGAGCTCCGATCCCTCCCGCTCGAGCCGGTCGGGATCGACGTGGCGGCCCGTGGCAACTCCGGGATCGAGGAGGAGCAGAAAGGTCACGTCCGGGAGCAGACCGCCCGTCACGTCGAGATTGAGCTGCAGCACCGCGTCGACCCCGAGCCCGCGCGCGATCCCCTGGTAGGCGAGCGACGAGTCGATGTAGCGGTCGCAGACGACGTCCGCGCCGCGATCGAGTGCCGGTCGGATCACCTCTTCGACGTGCTCCGCCCGCGACGCGGCGAAGAGCGTCGCTTCCGCCCACGCGCCCATGACCGGGCCGTTGAGGACCAGCGCGCGCACCGCCTCGCCGAGCTCGGTGCCGCCCGGCTCGCGCGTCAGCACGACGTCCCGGCCCTCGGCGACGAGGGCCGAGCGCAGCAGCTCGGCCTGCGTGGACTTGCCCGAGCCGTCGGCTCCCTCGAAGCTCACGAACACGGCGGGCACGATACGGCGAGCGGAGGAGGAGCAGCCGAAGCTTCGGCGAACCGTGACGGTCCGTGGAGCACGTCCAGCCCTTCGGTCGCCCCTTCCCGTGGCGCGTCGCGGCCCTCGTGGCCGCCGCGATCGCGCTCGCCGAGCTCACGGTGCTGCTCGCCGTGGCCGGCGCCCACGTGTTCGGAGCCCACCAGGCGAAGACGCGTCTCGACCGGACACGTCCGGTAGCTGCTGCCGGACGTGTCTCGAAGGAACATGCTGCGCCCTTGCGCGCCCGCTCTCGCGTCTCGGTGCTCGTGCTCAACGGCAACGGGCTCGCAGGCGTCGCCGGCACCGAGGCCTCGACGCTTCTCTCCACCGGCTACCGGCACGCGACCGCAGCCGACGCGCCGCAGGGCTATGCCCGCTCGCTCGTCCTCTTCCGGCCGGGCTGGCAGAGGGAGGCGGAGCGCCTCGCGCACGATGCGGGAATCCTCACCGTGGCCCCGCTCGACGGCCGGCTCGCGCGCTCGAACGCGAGCTATCCGCTGGTCCTGATTCTCGGCGCAAACTAGCCACACAAGCCGCTTTCTGTTCCGTCCGATGCGGGGTCTACGGTCCCGTTCCCCGTCGGCGGAATCGCTGTCCGGCGGCTCGGTCGAGAAGCAGTCGCAGACTAAAGTTCCGGGAGGGGAAGATGGCTAGCGTCGAACAAGTTTCAGGCACCGAAGAGACGGCCGCAGAGGTCGTCAACACCGTCGTCGAGGAGGGTGCGCGCCTCGGCGTCAAGCGCTTCTTCACCATCCCCGGGCGCGACCCGTTCGACGAGATCGAATGGGAGACGCGCGACGCCATCATCCCGGGCCGTGACGGGCCGGCGTTCGAGCAGCGCGGGGTCGAGTTCCCGAAGTTCTGGTCGCAGACGGCCACGAACATCGTCGCCCAGAAGTACTTCCGCGGCCGCCTCTCCTCGCCGGAGCGCGAGGCGAGCGTGAAGCAGATGATCGGCCGCGTCGTCGACACCGTCGTCGCCTGGGGCAAGGAGGGCGGCTACTTCGCCGACGCCGACGAGGCCGACACGTTCGAAGCCGAGCTGAAGGCGATCCTCGTCAACCAGCTCGCCTCCTTCAACAGCCCGGTCTGGTTCAACGTCGGCTTCGAGGCGGCGCCGCAGTGCTCGGCGTGCTTCATCCTCTCGATCGACGACTCGATGGAGTCGATCCTCGACTGGATCCGGCGCGAGGGCGTCATCTTCCGCGGCGGCTCGGGCTCGGGCGTCAACCTCTCCCGCCTGCGCTCCTCGAAGGAGCAGCTGTCGAAGGGCGGCTACGCCTCCGGCCCCGTCTCGTTCATGCGTGGCGCCGACGCTTCCGCCGGCACGATCAAGTCGGGCGGCAAGACGCGGCGCGCCGCGAAGATGGTCGTCCTCGACGTCGACCATCCGGACGTGGAGGAGTTCATCTGGTGCAAGGCCAAGGAGGAGAAGAAGGCTCGGGTCCTCGAGTCGAACGGCTACGACATGTCGCTCGACTCGCCGGACTGGGCCTCGATCCAGTACCAGAACGCCAACAACTCGGTCCGCGTCAGCGACGGGTTCATGGAGGCGGCGACGAAGGGCGACGAGTTCAACCTCACCGCCCGCACCGACGGCACCGTCCTCGAGACGCGCGACGCGCGCGACCTGCTGCGCCAGATCGCGGCCGCGGCGTGGGAGTGCGCGGATCCGGGCGTCCAGTACGACACGACGATCAACTCCTGGCACACGCTCCCGAACACGAGCCGCATCAACGCCTCGAACCCGTGCTCCGAGTACATGTCGATCGACGACTCGGCCTGCAACCTCGCGTCGCTCAACCTGATGAAGTTCCGGCGCGAGGACGGCGAGCTCGACGTCGACGCGTTCGAGCATGCGGTCGACGTCGTTTTCCTGGCACAGGAGATCCTCGTCGGCTACTCGTCGTATCCGACGGCCGAGATCGGGCGGAACGCAAAGCGGTTCCGGCAGCTCGGGCTCGGTTACGCGAACCTCGGCGCGCTCCTGATGGCGCGCGGCCTGCCGTACGACTCCGACGAGGGGCGCGCGTACGCGGCGGCGATCACCGGGCTGATGACGGGCCGCGCCTACCGCAAGTCGGCGGAGATCGCCTCGCGGATGGGGTCGTTCGACGGCTACCAGGTCAACCGGGCGCCGATGATCGGCGTGATCGCCAAGCACAGGGCGGCGGTCGGCAACATCGAGCATGCCGACTCGGTTCCGGCCGACCTGCTCGGCCACTGCCGCAAGGCCTGGGACGACGCGCTCGACCTCGGCGAGATCCACGGCTACCGGAACGCGCAGGCGACCGTGCTCGCGCCGACCGGGACGATCAGCTTCATGATGGATTGCGACACGACCGGCGTCGAGCCCGACTTCTCGCTAGTGAAGTCGAAGAAGCTCGTCGGCGGCGGCGAGATCACGATCGTGAACAAGACCGTCCCGATGGCGCTGGAGCGGCTCGGCTACGCGCCGCGTGAGATCGAGGAGACCGTCGCCTTCGTCGACGAGCGGAACGCCGTCGTCGGCGCGCCCTACATCAAGACCGAGCACTACCCGGTCTTCGACTGTGCGGTCGGCGAGCGCGCGATCCACTACCTCGGCCACGTCAAGATGATGGGCGCCGTACAGCCCTTCATCTCCGGCGCGATCTCGAAGACGGTGAACCTGCCGGAGGAGGCCACGGTCGAGGAAGTGATGGATCTCTACGTCGACGCGTGGAAGCTTGGCGTCAAGGCGATTGCGATCTACCGCGACAACTGCAAGGTCGCGCAGCCGCTTTCGAGCTCGGGCAAGGACGGCCAGACGGCTGTGGCCACGCCGCCGGTGCACGTGCACGAGCGGAAGCGGCTTCCTGAGGACCGGCGGGAGATCGGCCGTAAGTTCCGCGTCGGCGACTACGAGGGCTACATCCACGTCGGCACCTACGACGACGGCAGCCCGGGCGACATCTTCGTCGACATCGCCAAGGACGGAACGACGATGGCCGGCCTCATGAACTCGCTCTGCATCGCCGTCTCGATGGGCCTCCAGTACGGCGTGCCGCCCGAGGTCTACGTCTCGAAGCTGTCGCACCAGCGCTTCGAGCCGAGCGGGCTGACGAACGACGCCGACATCCGCGCTGCGAAGTCGATCGTCGACTACATCTTCCGCTGGTTCGGCAAGACGTTCCTCACTCCCGAGCAGCAGGAAGAGGTGGGGATCCTCTCGCCCGAGGTGAAGGCGCGGCTCGCCGAGCGTTACGCGAACGGCGAGAGCGCCTCGCCGGCCGAGCCCGGCGAGGCGCCGCCGCCCGGCCAGACGGCACTGTTCAACAGCTGGGAGGACGCCGTCGAATGCGCCCGCTGCGGCGGCCGCATGATCCGCACCGGCAGCTGCTACACGTGCCGCGACTGCGGCACCAACACCGGCTGCTCGTAGTCCGACCACGCGATTGGCGAGCGGAGGGCCCGCGGAAGCGGGCTCTCTTGTCTCTCGGGGGGCAATCCGACGGGATCCGGCGCCCGAAATCCGTTGCTGTGGAGCCGAAACGCTGCCAGGATGCGGGAATGCCCAGCTGTGGCGCCTGTGGCCAGGACAACCCCGAGATCGCACGCTTTTGCCTCGCGTGCGGGGCCCCGCTGGGCGCGGAGGACGCCCGGCGCGAGGAGCGCCGGATCGTCAGCGTCGTCTTCGTCGACCTCGTCGGCTTCACGTCGCGCTCGGAGCAGCTCGACCCCGAGGACGTCCGCGCGATCCTGACCCCGTACCACGGGACGGTGCGCGACGAGCTCGAGTCCTTCGGCGGCGTCGTGGAGAAATTCGTCGGCGACGCCGTGATGGCGGTCTTCGGCGCGCCGACCGCGCACGGCGACGATCCCGAGCGCGCCGTCCGCGCCGCACTCGCCGTCCGCGACTCAGTGGCGGCACTGAACGTGGAACAGCCCGGGCTGGAGCTCCGCATCCGCGGCGCCGTGAACACGGGCGAGGCCGTGGTGACGCTTTCCGCGCGCCCGGCACTCGGCGAGGCGATGGTGGCCGGCGACGTCGTGAACACCGCCTCCCGGCTGCAGCAGCACGCGCCGGTCGGCGAGATCGTCGTCGGCGAGGAAACGCACCGCGCGACTCGCAGCGCGATCGAGTACGAGCCGCTCGAGGCGGTGACGGCGAAAGGGAAGACCGCGCCGATCGCAGCCTGGCGCGCGGTGGCGCCCGCGTCGGCGACCGGCGAGCGCCATCTGTCGAGCACGCCGTTCATCGGGCGCGACCGCGAGATCGGCCTGCTCGACGCGACGTGGGAACGCGTCGAGCTGGAGCGCCGGCCGCACCTCATCACCGTACTCGGGCCGCCCGGCGTCGGGAAGTCGCGACTCATGGCCGAGTTCACCGAGCGCATCTCCGCGCGCAAGGGACGGGTCGTCCGTGGCCGCTGCCTGCCATATCGCGAGCGAAGCCCGTATGGAGCGTTCACGGCGCAGGTGAAGGAGCTCGCCGGCATCTTCGACAGCGACGACGTCGACGTCGCGACTGACAAGCTGCGCACGCTGGTGGAACGGCTCGTCAGCAAGGAGGAGGCCGCCGTCGTGGCCGACCATCTCGCGATCCTGCTCGGCTTCGAGACCAAGGCGAGCGCCCCGGACCGCGACAGCCTCTTCCAGTCAGTCCGCGTCTTCATCGAGGCCGGTGCTCGGGACGAGCCGACCGCCTTCGTCTTCGAGGACATCCACTGGGCCGACTCCGCGCTCCTCGATCTGATCGAGCTCCTCGCGGCCCGGCTGCACGACCTGCCCGTCCTGCTCCTGACGAACGCCCGGCCCGAGCTGCTCGACGCGCGGCCTGCCTGGGGCGGCGGCCTCGTTGCCTACAACGCGCTGCCGCTGGAGCCACTCGGGGGAACGGACGCCGCACAACTCGCCCTTCACCTCCTCGGCGCTGATACGAAGGCGTCCCACGTCGCCCAGGTCGCGGAGGGCAACCCGCTCTTCATCGAGCAGCTCGCGGCGGTGATGAGCGAGCGCGGCGGGGAGGAGACCGGAGGCCTGCCGACGACGATCCGCGGGCTCGTCGCGGCGCGTCTCGACGCGCTGCCTGTCGACGAACGCGAGGTGATTCTCGACGCCTCCATCTCCGGCCGGCTCTTCTGGCGCGGCGCGCTGGAGCGGATCGCGCGAGACCCCGCCTGTCTTGCGGATGCGCTCGCCGCCCTCGAGCGGCGCGACCTGATCCGGCGCGACACCGTGTCGCGAATCGAGGGAGATCAGCAATGGTCGTTCAAGCACGTCCTGATCCGGGACGTCGCGTACGACCTTCAGCCGCGCGGGCGCCGGCGCGACGGCCACCGGCACGTCGCCGAGTTCATCGAGGCGTCGACGCCCGAAGTCGGCGAGGCCGGCGCCGCCCTGGCCCGGCACTGGCGGGCCGCCGGCGAGCTCCACCACGCAGTCCAGCACTTCGTCGCGGCAGCCGAGGAAGCCGAGCGAGGCTGGGCGAAGGACTACGCAGTGACCCTGTACAAGGAGGCGCTCGACATGACGCCCCCGGAGGAAGTCGACCGCGTTCGCTTCTTACGGAAGCGGCTTGCCGTCGCCCAGATGGCCATGTTCCACTTGGGAGACGTGCCCGCGCTCGGCGAGCTGGGCAGCGAGTCGAGCTAGCGAATTGACCTAGACGGGCGGGAAGTCCGCCGGAGTCACATCGCCGGCGATCTCCTGCAATCCGGCGATCTCGTGCCGTCCGAGCCTCGTCGAGTGCTCACGAACCATCGCCTCGTTCGGCGCCTCGTAGACGCAATACGTCACCACGAGCCCGTCGTCGTCGACCACGACGTGGCTGTGCTCCCACGTGATCTCCGGAAACTCGCCCTCCACGAGCTCGCGCGAGCGGCGACCGATCGGGGGCATCTGTGTCTCGTCGACCTCGAACTTGCGGACGATCAGATAGCGCGGCATGCGCGCGAGTCTAGCGTTGCCGGTCGGCGCGGAGAAGGGCACGAAGCTTTCCGCGGTAGATCTGCATGTCGGAGTGCTTCCAGTCGGCGTGGGTCTGGTGCGCCCACGGCTTGTAGAGCTCCTTGTGGTACGGGCTCGAGAGGCTCTCGTTGTGGCCGATCACATTGCGGATCCTGAGGTGGAAGCGGCCCACCAGCCAGGCGGTCAGCTCGAGCGATGCACGCAGCTGGGCGGGGTCGTGGAGGATCTGCGCGTCCGACGTTCCGACGTGCTCGATCCCGATCGCGACGTAGTTGAGTCCAACCGTATGGCGACACATGACGTCGAGCCGCACGAGCTGGTAGATCGTCCCGTCCCGATCGACGATGAAATGCGCGCAGGTGCCCGGCAGCTCGCCGAGCTCCGGGTCCGGCGTGTTCGCGGCGAATGCGTTCCACGCGGACGAGAAGCTGTTGCTCGCCGTGTAGTGCTCGACGATCACCTTCGGGTGCAGGTGCCAGGAGTGGATCCCGTAGTGCTTCTCGGCGTACGCGGCCATCTCCGCCTTGCGCTCCGGACCGTACGGGATCGGCTTCCAGACGACGTGCGGCTTCGGAGCGAGTGTGAGCGCGATCGTCAGAGCGAGCGTGGCGAACACGGCTCAGCAGGCTAGCGGGCTTGCCTGTGAGCGGCCACGCCGCTAGCCTGCGCCCCGTCGTGTCGAGGTAGCGCGCCCACCAGCCGCCGTTCGCAGCGTGGCACCACGCCCGCTTGCGCATACCCCGACCTCGAGGAACACCTTGGCACGACGCCCTCTCATCGTGAGCGCTTCCAACGTCCGGCTCAAGGCCGTGCGCCGGCTCGCGCGCCGTGGCTCGCGGGAGCTGTGCATCGTGGAGGGCGCTCGCTCGGTGCGCGCGGCGTGCGCCGCCGGAGCGGCCGTCCACGAGCTCTACGTCGCGCCCGCGCTCCTCTCCCGCGGTCGAGACGCCGACCTCGTCGCCGCCGCGGTGCGTTGCGGCGCAGACGTGGTCGAGCTCGGCAGGGAGGCGTTCGCCAGCCTGACGGAGCGGCGGCCGGATGGCCTGCTCGCCGTGGTCGGACGCCCGGCGACGGCGCTCGAAGCGCTCGACGTGCCTCCGAGCGCGCTCGTCGCGGTGGCCGTTGCTATCGAGCGACCGGGGAACCTGGGCGCAATCGCGCGCACGGCCTGCGCCGCGGGCGTCGACGCATTCGTCGTCGTCGACCCGCGCACGGATCTCTTCCACCCCGACACGATCCGTGGCTCGGTCGGCGCAGTCTTCCGGCTCCCGTGCGCGACCGCGAGGACCGCGCGAGTGCTGGCCTGGCTCCGGAGACGGGAGATCCGGATCGTCGCGACGACGCCGGCGGCGGCGAAGCCGTACTGGGAGTCGACATACAGGAACGCGATCGCAGTCGTGTTCGGCAGCGAGCGGCACGGCCTCCCCACGGTGTGGCTCGATGCGGCGGATGAGCGGGTCGCGGTGCCCGCCCACGGCCCTGTCGACAGCCTCAACGTGGCGGTCGCGGCCGGAGTCGTGCTCTGCGAGGCAGCGCGGGCAAGACACCGCGACCCGATGGCTGCTCGCTAGCGAAGCCGGTATATCCGCTCGCCGACCGCCTCGGCGTGGAACTGGTCGAGGAAGTCCTTCGCATAGGGGCGGCCGGGCTCCGCGAGCAACACCTCGCCGGAGAGAGCCGGGAGGAGCTCCGCGAGCTGCTCGGCGTTGCGGCCCTCATAGAGGAGGTCGGCGCCGAGGACGAGATCCCAGGGCGCCGCGCGCAGCAGCGGCTCGGGCTCGCTCCAGCGAACGCGCGCGGCGCGTAGGAACACGGCGTTGCGCTCGGCGTTGCGGTGGAGCAGCTCGATCGCCTCCTCCGCCCAGTCGGTCGCGAGGACCTCGGCACCGCGGAGCGCTGCTGCGAGCGACGGGAGGCCGAGCCCGCAGCCGAGCTCGAGCACCTTCCAGCCGCCGAGCTCGAGGCCCGCCACATACCGCGCGAGAGCGAGGCCGCTGGGCCACAGCTCTGCCCAGTACGGCAGGAACTCCTCCTCGTCGAACGCCTCCTCGTCGATCAGCTCCTCGGCGCTCGGCGGCCGGAGGATCGACAGGCGCAGGCAAGGCCCGAGGTCGACCTCTTCCTTGACGAGGTTGTCGATCAGATCGCGGCGAAAAGGTCGACGGGAACGCCGTCGGGGTCGCTCAGCTGCGCGTAGCGCTGGCCCCAGAACGCGTCCCACGGCTCCTTCTCGCCTTCGAAGCCGGCCGCGATCACCCGCGCGTACAGCTCGTCCACCTGGTCCGGGCTCTCGCACTCGAAGGCGAGCGAGAGTTGGTTGCCTGCCGCGCGCGACCAGTCGGGCCGGAAGCTCTTGATGACCTCCTCCGTGTCGAGCATCAGGCGCACGCCGTTCGGGAGGGTCGCCTCGACGTGACCGTTGCCCTCTGGAAACTCGATCCCGAGCTGGCCGTAGAACGCGACGGAGCGCTTCATGTCGGAGCAGACGATCCCGAGTGCGTTCAGCTGCGGCATGGCCCGGACGCTAACGGTTAGCGTCGGCTCCGTGCGGCGCAGGCAACTCGGCTCCAGCGACCTCCAGGTATCGGAGATCAGCCTCGGCTCCTGGCTCACCTACGGAGGCGGCGTCGAACGCGACAGGGCCGAGGCGTGCGTGGCGAAGGCGTTCGAGGTCGGGATCGACTTCATAGACACCGCCAACGTCTACTCGCGCGGTCAGGCGGAGGTGTTCCTCGGCGAGGTGCTCGCCGACCGTCCCCGCGACTCGTACATCCTCGCCACGAAGCTCTTCTGGCCGATGGCGGACGGCGGGCACGGCCTGTCCCGTGAGCAGGTCTTCACCCAGCTCGACGCCTCGCTGCGGCGGCTTCGCACCGACCACATCGACCTGTACCAGTGCCACCGCTACGACTGGAACACGCCGCTCGAGGAGACGATGGAAGCGCTGACCGAGGTGGTCAGGCAGGGCAAGGTGCGGTACATCGGCTTCAGCGAGTGGCCCGTGGACAAGATCCGCGAGGCGCAGGCGATGGCGGGCGTGGAGCACTTCGTCTCGAGCCAGCCGCAGTATTCGATGATCTGGCGCGGCCCGGAGCGCGACGTGATTCCTGCGAGCCGCGAGCTCGGAATCTCCCAGATCGTCTGGTCACCCCTCGCCCAGGGAGTGCTGACGGGGAAGTACGAGCCGGGAGAGGCGCTGCCCGAGGGCACGCGCGCGACCTCGAATTCGATGGGGCGCTTCATGGAGCGCGCCCTCGACCAGACGCTGCTCGAGCGTGTCCAGCAGCTGCGCCCGGTTGCCGACGAGCTCGGCCTCTCGATGGCGCAGCTCGCCCTCGCCTGGGTGTTGCGGGAACCGAATGTCGCCTCGGCCATCATCGGCGCGTCGCGGCCCGAGCAGGTGGAGGACAACGCTGCGGCCTCGGGAGTCGAGCTAAGCGAGGAGACCCTTGCCCGGATCGACGAGATTCTGGGCGACAGCGTCGAGTGGGAGGGCCCGGCCTCCTAGCTCTCCTGGCTCGCGGCGTCTCCGTTCCGCGTCGTCAGCACGGAGTCGGCGAGCCCGTACTCGACGGCCTCCTCCGGAACGAGGAAGCGGTCGCGGTCGATGTCCCGCACCACTTGCTCGACGTCGCGGCCCGAGTGGTGGGCGATCACCTCGGCATAGCGCCGCGTGACAGAGAGGATCTCGCGGGCCGCGATCTGGATGTCGGACGGCGTGCCGCGGAAGCCGCCGGAGCCCTGATGGATCATCACCTTCGAGTTAGGCAGGACGAAACGCTTGCCGGCCGCTCCGGCTGCGAGCAGCAGCGCGCCCATCGACATGGCCATCCCGATGCAGTACGTCTGCACGTCCGGCTTGACGAACTGCATCGCGTCGTACATCGCCATCCCCGCGTAGACGTCGCCGCCAGGCGAGTTGATGTAGAAGCGGATGTCCGCTTCGGGATCCTCGGCCTCGAGGAAGAGCAGCTGCGCGACGACGAGGTTCGCGGCCGACGCCTCGACCTCCGTCCCGAGGAACACGATCCGCTCGCGCAACAGGCGGGAGAAGATGTCGAACGACCGTTCGAAGCGGCCGTCCGATTCGACCACCATGGGCACCAGGTGGTTCGATACGCTACTCATCGGTTGCACATTACACGCAACCGACAAGTTGCGCATCGAGATCGAACGGAGGAGCGATGGAGGTCGAACGCGAGATCGTCGTCCCGGAGCCGCCCGATGAGGTCTGGGAGGCGCTGACCGAGCCGGAGCGGCTCGAGGAGTGGTTTGCGACGGAGGTCGAGCTCGACGCGCGTCCCGGTGGCGAGGGCGTCTTCCGCTGGGGGGACGGCGACGAGCGGGCCGCGGTCGTCCGCGAGCTCGAGGAAGCGGAACGCCTCGTCCTCGACTGGGACGACGGCGGCACGGTCGTGCTGGAGCTGGAGCGTGTCGTCGACGGCACGCTGGTGCGCGTCGTCGAGTCCTCGCCAGACTTCGCCCCCGCCCTAGAGCTGCGCGCATTCGCTTGGACGGCGGCCGCGGCGGCGTAGACCGCGTCTTCGCCGCGCTTGGCGACGCCGGGCGGCGCTCGCTCGTCGAGGCGGTCGCGACGCGCGGGAGCGCGACCGCCACGGAGCTCGCGGCCGAGCGGCCCGTTACGCGGCAGGCGGTGGCGAAGCAGCTCTCGGCCCTCGAGGAGGCCGGGCTGCTGCGCGCGACCCGCCGCGGACGCGAGACACGCTACGAGGTGACGCCGGCGCCGCTCGAGGATGCGGTCGAGTGGATGGTTTCTGTCGGCTCGGCCTGGGATCAGCGTCTCGCCGCCCTCCGTCGCACTCTCGCGAGGAAGACGTAACTCCTCCGTGCAGTGGCTGCCACCGTGGCGTGGGCGTTACGGGAAGAGCCGCGTCACCGACCAGCCGCCGCCGGGCTCCCGCTCGTAGCGGAAGCGGTCGTGGAGGCGGCTGGCGCGGTGCTGCCAGAACTCCCACGCGTCGGGAGCAACGAGAAAGCCGCCCCACGTGGGCGGCCGCGGAACAGGCCCGCCGCCGAGGTCGCGCTCGAGCTCGGCGAGCCGCTCGTACAGCTCTTCCCGCGACGCGAGCGGCTCGCTCTGCCGCGAGGCGCGCGCGCCGAGCTGGGCGTCGTGGGGCCGCGTGGCGAAGTACGCGTCCGATTCAGCCTCGGGCAGGCGCTCGACCCACCCTTCGACCCGCACCTGCCGGCCGAGCGGGGACCAGTGGAAGAGGAGGGCCGCCTGCGGGTTCGCGGCGAGCTCGAGTCCCTTCCGCGATGTGTAGTGCGAGAAGAAGACGAGCCCGCGCGCGTCGAAGCCCTTCAGAAGTACCGTCCGCACCGACGGAGCCCCGTCGTGAGCAGCCGTCGCGAGCGCCATCGCCTCCGGAACCTCGAGCGCCTCGACCGCTCCGGCGAACCACTGCCGAAACTGCTCGAGCGGGTCGGCGGCGAGATCCTCCCGGCGAAGCTCGGCTTCCGGCTCCATGCTCAGAGCTTCGCGCGCAGCTCTGCGGGTCGCAGGATCTTCCCGCCGAGCTCCTCGTCCGAGGGCACGAGCTCGCGGACGACGCGCAGGACGACCTCGGCCTCGTCGCTGAGCGGGCTGAGGATCTTGTTGCCCTTGAGCAGCGCCTTGCCGCGAGGTCCGGTGTGCACGGCGAGGTCGCGCTCCGCATAGCCCCGCTCGCGGAGGAGGGCGTTCGCCTGCTCGATCGCGTCGCTCACGTCACCGGGTTCTAGCGGAAGAGATCCGTCTCGGGCGGGATGACGATCTCGGCGGCGCGTCCGTCGCCGCGCACGTCCAGGCCACGAACGACGGCGACGGGAACGCGGTCGAGCTTGCCGAAGACGAGTTGCGCCGCCCCGGCGATCTCGTCGGCGACTGCGATCCGCGTCGCGTGCAGCTCGTAGCCGGTGGGATCGCGCTCGCCCATGAGGTCGCGGACGACCTCCACCCCAGCGGCGCCGATAGCGACGTCCGTCGTCGCCGCGCGCCACGGGCGACCGAAGGAGTCCGTGACGACGACGCCGACGTCGGCGCCCGTCCGCTCGCGCAGGCCTTCTCGCAGCCGGGCCGCTGACGCGTCGGGGTCGACCGGGAGGAGCACGACCGTCTCCGGTGCCGGGGCATTCGACGCGTCCACCCCCGCGGAGCCGCAGACGAAGCCGTGCCGCGTCCGCGCGATGATGAGCGGTGGGCGGACGCGGACGAGCTCGGTCGCCTCGTCGAGGATGACCTGGATCCGGCGCGGGTCGGCCTCGTCGCCGGCGAGCTCGCGCGCCTGGTCGGACGGTTCGACTCCGGCAAGCTCTACGACCCGGCCCTCGACCTTCGAGACCGCCTTCTGCGCGACGACGACGACGTCACCGTCCTCGAGCTCCGTCCGCTCCGCGATGAGCGCTGCGAGGTCGTCCCCTTCCGCGAGCTCCGGCAGCCCCTCGACCGGCGCCACGGAGAACCCGCTCACGGCAGGCCCGTGACTCGAAGGCCGGCGTGACCCTTGTAGCGCTTGTTGAGGTTGACGATCACCGCTGTCATTCCCTCGAGCGCACTCGCGCTCGCGAGCGGGCCGGCGTCGAGCGCTCGCCCGGTCACGACCTTCGCGGCGAGCTCGAGCGCCAGCGCCTTTGCGTTGGCGTCGTCGCCGCAGACGAACGCGTCCTCGTCGGGCCGTCCACGCGCGAGTTGCCGGGCGGCAAGTGAGTGGAGACCGGCGACGACTGGCGCGCGCAAGAGATCCTGCGTCCGCTCGGCCAGCGAGCGCGCCTCGGCGTAGGGGAACACGCCCTCCGGAGAGAAGTGCAGCTCGCTTGCCACGCTCAGCAACGGTGTCGCGCCGAGGGCTTCGCCGACCACGGCCGCGGTCGCAAGCGCCGCGTCGGCCCTGGTCGCGAGCACGACGAGGTCGACGTCCTGGACGGCCTCCTCGTTTGCGGCGCCGCCGTACGCGCCGACCTCGCTGCCCTTCTCCTCGGCTCGGTCGGGATCGCGCGATCCGATCACGACCTCGTCGCCGGCCTCGACGAGGCGGCGCGCGAGCGCGAGCCCGAAGTCGCCGGTTCCTCCCAGGATCGCGACTCTCACGCCGGCACAGCTCCCAACACGACCTCGGCGAGCCGCCGCCGCGCGTCGACGTCGGTCATCAACGTCCGGGTCACGATCGGCCGAACCTCGCCGAGGCCGCCGAGGTCGTCCGCGTCCGCCTGGTCGACGACGAGCGCGTCGATCAGGCCCGGGTAGCGGCCCGCGACGTGACGTGGTGACGTACCGCCGGCGAGCCGACGCAGCATCCGGTCGGCCGGCCCCTTCACCGCCCGGCCGCCGATCAGCGGACTAACGGCGACGCAGGGAACCCGCCGTTCTTCGAGCGCCTTCCGCAGCTCGCGCACCGCGAGGATCGGCGCCAGCGAGACGTACGGGTTGCTCGGCGCGAGCAGGATCAGGTCGGCGCCTGTCAGCACGTCCAACGTCCCCGGCGCCGGCCGCGCCGTGTCCTCCCCCTCGAAGCGAACGGCGTCGACGTCGTCCCGGTGACCGCGCGCCACGAACCACTCCTGGAACGGGAACGTGCCCGTGGGCGTCTCGAGCCAGGTACGCAGCCGGTCGTCGGTCGCCGGCAGCAGCCGCGTTTCGACCCCGAGCGCGCGGGCGAGACGGGCGGTCACGGCGGACAGCGGCTCCCCTTCCCGGAGCGCCTCGGTCCGCACGAGATGCAGGCCGAGGTCGCGGTCGCCGAGCGCAAACCAGTCCTCGCCGCCGAGCGCGCCGACCGTCTCGAGCGCGCGCCAGGTCTCGTCGCTGCGTCCCCAGCCCCGCCGCTGGTCGGCGAGGCCCGCGAGCGCGTAGAGGATCGAGTCGAGGTCCGGGGAGACGTGCAGCCCGAGCACCTCCACGTCGTCGCCGACGTTGCCGATGACCGTCGCCGACGCTGCACCCGCGACGTCCACGACGCCGCACGCGAACCGAGCGCCGCCCACTCCCCCGGAGAGAACGGCGACGTTCAGACGAGGCTCCCTTCGAGCTCGGCGAGACAGGCCTGGGTGCGGGGGCCGGCGCGCAGCTGCAACCGGATCAGGTCGTCCATTGTGTCCACGTCGCCTGCGAGGTTCGGCAGTGCGACCGAGGCGGCGTCGAGCCCGAGCGACGCGGCGTGCGCGCGGAAGCGGTCGGCGCTGTCGGGGCCGTAGAGCGGCGCGAAGGCCTCGGGCGCGGACAGGCTGAGCGCATTCGTCGTCCCGTCCAGCGCCTCGACGAGCGCCAGCGAGCCGGCAGGCGTCGCCGCGAGCAGCGAGCGGAGGTCGTGCGGCACGACGCACGGGACATCGGCATTGACGACGAGGATCCCGCCGGGCTCGACGCCCTCCAGGCCCGCCTGCACCGCCGCGCCTTGCCCGCCGCCCGGATCGGACACCACTTCCGCACCGGCGTCAACCGCTGCCTCCGCCGCGTCCTCGTCCGGTGTCACGACACGTGTGCGCCCCACCGCGACGCACGCGGCCAGCACGTCGGAGAACATCGCCTCAGCGAGAGCCCGCCGAACGCGCGGAGACTCATGCAGGCGGGTCTTCCCCTCTGCGCCGGCAAACGGGATCACGACCGTGACCACGCGAACAAGCCTATGCTCGGCGGAGATACTGGGGCGGTGAGGATCGCGGCCACGCAGCAGCTTCCCGGACCGGCGTGGGCGGAGCTGCCCGACCTCGAGCTGCTCCAGACATGGCCGCCGGCGCAGCCGCTGCCCGGGGTCGAGGTACTGGTCGCGGTCGTCGTTCCGGTCGGCGCCGAGGAGCTCGACCTCCTTCCCGATCTCAGGCTCGTCGCCAACTACGGCGCCGGCTACGACACCGTGGACGTCGCCGAGTGCCGCGAGCGCGGGATCCCGGTGACGAATACGCCCGGCGTCCTCGACGCCGCCGTCGCCGATCTCACGCTCGCGCTGATCCTCGCCTGCCGCCGGCATGTCGTCACGGCCGACCGCCTCGTCCGTGAGGGCCGCTGGCAGCGCCGGTGGGCGCAGCCCGAGCTCCTCGGCCACGATCTGGCAGGCTCGACACTCGGTCTCGTCGGGCTGGGACGGATCGGCTCGGAGGTCGCGCAGCGGGCGGAGGCGTTCGGAATGCACGTCGTCTTCAACCGCCGCAGCGGCGGGCTGCCACTCGACGAGCTGCTGCGCACCGCCGACGTCGTCTCGCTCCACGTCCCGCTGACGGACGAGACGCGCGGCCTCGTCTCGCGAGAGCGGCTCGCCCTTCTACGCGACGGCTCAACGCTGATCAACACGGCACGCGGGACGATCGTGGACGAGGACGCGCTCGTGGAGGAGCTCGTCTCGGGCCGCATCTCCGCGGGGCTCGACGTGTTCGCCGCCGAGCCGAACGTCCCGGAGCCTCTGCTGGGGCTCCCGAACGTCGTCCTCACCCCGCACATCGCAAGCGCGACCGTGGAAACGCGAGCGGCGATGACCCGTGTCCTCGTCGACAACGTGCTCGCCTTCGTCCGCGGCGAACCGCTTCTCACGCCGGTAGACCGGTAGCAGCCACCGTTACGAAGCAGTCACGCCCGACAGCGCGAATCGCTGGACCAAGCGATTTTCGGCCGTCACAAAGACGTGCAGTGGCTGCCACCGGTCTTGCTAGAGGGAGCCGGGCCGGCCGGCGGTGATCCAGTCGCGCACCTCGAACCAATGGCTCGCGCGCAGCGCGTCGGCCACGCGCTCGTCCGTGTGCTCCGCGTAGAAGACGTGTTGGTCGAGGTCGCAGCAGATCGCGATCTCGGACAACGAGACTTCGGCAACGTGCATGAGCGCGTCGGCCGGCAGCCTCGCCTCGGCGACGGTGTAGTGCTTGAACTGGAGCTCCGGAGCGAGCTCCATCAGCTCCGGCCAGTCGGGGCACGCGCGTGAGCTCACACGACCGACGGTACCGACAGCGTGCGTCTCAGAATCGTCGCCAACGTGCGGATGAAAGCCGGATCGGAGTTCGGCATCTCGATCCGCTCGAGCCGCAGGCCGAGCTCGGCCGCCTTCTCCTGCGCCTCGACGTCGAGGTCCCAGCGAATCTCGAGATGATCCGATACGAAGCCGACCGGGCAGACGAGGACATGCTCGACGCCCTGGCGCTGCACCGACTCGAGGTGGTCGAGGATGTCGGGCCCGAGCCACGGCTCGCCCGTCGGTGACTCGCTCTGGAAGGAGAAGCTCCAGGAGTCGAGCTCGGCAGCCTCGGCGACGAGCCGCGACGTCTCGAGCAGCTGGTCCCGATACGGGTCCCCGGCAGCGAGGATTCGCTCCGGGAGCGAGTGCGCGGTGAAGACGACGTGCGCGTCGGTGCCGCGGACGCGGTCGGCGAGCAGCTCGACGAAACCGGGCTCGTCGTACCAGCTCTCGACGAAGCGGAGCGCCGCGCGGCCGGCCAGCGCCTGCTCGAGCTGCTCGCGGTACCCCGCGATCGAGAGTGCCGAATAGTGCGGCGCCAGCACGAGCCCGGCAATCTGCTCGGCTCCCGAGGAGACCGCGCGATCGGCCGCGTCCGCGATGCGGGGTGTCCAGTGCTTCATCCCAGTGAAGACGGGGAGGCCGAGCTCTTCCTCGAGCGCCGCCCGCGTCTCTTCCGTGATCGCGTTCAGCGGCGACGCGCCCTCGACGCCCAGCCGCCGGTAGCGCTCGACGAGGTCGGCGAGGTGCTCGGGCGCGATCGGGCGGCCGCCGCGAATGTCGGCGTAATAGGCGGGGACGTCGGCGAGCCGCTCGGGCGAGCCGTATGCCATGAGAACGACCGCCTGCTTCATGCCGCGTGACCGTAGCCGCCGACGAGCTCCGTGAGCCGCGTGAGCGCGTCCGGATCGGTCTGGGGAAGCACGCCGTGCCCGAGGTTGAACACGTGGCCCGGCCGGCCCCCGGCGCGGCCGAGGACGTCGAGCGCCGCGGCCTCCACCCGCTCCCATGGGCCCAGGAGCACCGCCGGGTCGAGGTTTCCCTGGATCGCGCGGTCGCCGCCGACGACCGCCCATCCGTCGTCGAGCGGGATCCGCCAGTCGACGCCGACGGCGTTGCCGCCCGCGCGCGCCATCGCCGCCAGCAGCTGCGCCGACGCGCCGGTGCCGAAGTGGATCGTGGGGACGCCGGCCGCTTCGAGAACGCGCGTGGAGTACGGAGCGACGAACTCCTCGTAGTCCGCGACGGAGAGGACGCCGACCCACGAGTCGAACAGCTGGATCGCGTCGGCGCCGGCCGCAGCTGTCGCGGCGACGTAACGGGCGAACTGCTCGGTCAGCCGTTCCAGAAGCGCGTGCCAGGCGGCCGGCTCGCGGTACATGAACGACTTCGTCCGGACGAAGTCGCGGCTCGGCTTGCCCTCGACGAGGTAGCCGGCGACCGTGAAGGGCCCACCGCAGAAGCCGATCAACGCGCGCTCGGGCTCGAGCTCGGCGCGCACCAGCCCCACGGCCTCGAGGATCGGCGCAGCCCACTCCTCCGCCTCGACGACCTGCAACCGCTCGACCGCTGCAGCCGAGTCGATGGGCTCCTCGACGACCGGCCCGACGCCCTCGACCAGCTCGACGCTCACGCCCATGCCGAGAACGGGCGACATGATGTCGGCGAAGAGGATCGCCGCGTCCACGGCGTGACGGCGCACTGGCTGGAGCGTCACCTCGGCGCAGAGCTCCGGCGTCCCGGCGATCTCGAAGAAGCCGTGTCGCTCGCGCAGCGCGCGGTACTCGGGAAGCGAGCGGCCGGCCTGTCGCATGAACCAGACGGGCGTTCGCTCGGCGGGCTCGCGCCGCAGGGTGCGGACGAGAAGCGGCTCGGTACTCAGACGCTGATCGGCTCGCGGCCCTGCTCGCGGAGCAGCCGGGAGAGGCCCTCCTCGAGGGTGATCTCCGGCTCCCAGCCGAGCAGCTGCTGCGCGCGCGTGATGTCCGGCTTGCGCTGCATCGGATCGTCGATCCGGAGCGCCTCGTAGACGATCTCGCTCGACGAGCCGGTGATCCGCTTCACGATCTCGGCGAGCTCGAGCAGCGTCCGCTCGTCGGGATTGCCGAGGTTGACCGGCAGGTGCTCGCCGCTCTCGGCGAGGAGGACGATCCCCCGGATCAGGTCGTCGACGTAACAGAAGCTCCGTGTCTGCGAGCCGTCTCCGAACACGGTGATCGGCTCCTCGGCAATTGCCTGGCGAACGAAGTTCGAGACCGCGCGCCCGTCGTTCGGCCGCATCCGCGGGCCATACGTGTTGAAGATCCGGACGACCGCCGTGTCGACTCCCTGCTGGCCGTGGTAGGCCATCGTCAGCGCCTCGGCGTACCGCTTCGCTTCGTCGTACACGCCGCGCGGCCCGATCGGGTTCACGTGCCCCCAGTACGTCTCCGGCTGCGGGTGCACCTGCGGGTCGCCGTAGACCTCGCTTGTCGACGCGATCAA
>Ga0207665_10000419_pt1 | contig 29265 bp, 28 predicted proteins | sample LARL112metaG_FD_184351 | JGI IMG/M metagenome (GOLD analysis project Ga0207665, IMG submission 184351) | Corn, switchgrass and miscanthus rhizosphere microbial communities from Kellogg Biological Station, Michigan, USA - LAR L11-2 metaG... | ecosystem: Host-associated > Plants > Roots >... | reverse complement strand
ATCTTCGGCACTTCCGACAAGGCGCGGCGCGTGATCCCGAACAAGGCGTTCCAGGCGCTCGCCTGCGGCACGCCGCTCGTCACGGCCGACACCCAGGCCGCGCGCGAGCTCCTCGTCGACGGCGAGAGCGCGATGCTCGTCCCGCCGGGGAATGCGGATGCGCTGGCCGCTGCGCTCCGGCGCCTGGCACGGGACCCCGAGCTCGCGAAACGGCTCTCGCAGGGCGGCCGTGGAGCCTACGAAGCGCAGGCAAGCGAGGAGGTGCTCGGGATCCGCTGGCGCGGGCTGATCGAGCGGGCGGTCGCGCGGGTGTGAGCCGAGCACTGCGCCCAGGCGTTCTCCTCTGGACGGCGGTGGCGGCCTACGCAGCCGGGTTCTCGGCGCTCTCCGTCCTGCGCCACCGTGCCTTCGCGACGGGCCGATTCGACATGGGGAACATGGTGCAGGCGGTCTGGTCGACGGCTCACGGACACCCGCTGCAGGTCACCGGCCTGCGCGGCGACCAACTCTCGCGGCTCGGCGCCCACTTCGACCCGATCCTCGCGGCGTTTGCGCCGCTCTGGCTCGCCTGGCCGAGCCCGGACCTGCTGCTCGTCGCGCAGGCGGTCGCCGTCGCCCTCGGCGCGCTGCCCGTCTACTGGCTGGCGAACAAGCACCTCGGCAGCACGCGCGCCGGGCTCGGCTTCGCGCTCGCGTACCTCGCCTACCCGCCGACGCAGTGGCTGACGCTGAACGAATTCCACCCAGTCGCGCTCGCCTGTCCGTTGCTGCTCTACGCGATCTGGTTCCTCGACGAAGACCGGCTGCTGCCGTTCGTCCTCGTTTCGGCGCTCGCCGCAACCACGAAGGAGGAGATCGCGCTCGTCGTCGCCGGCCTCGGGATCTGGTACGCGTTCGCACACCGCCGGCGCCGGACGGGCGCGGCGATCGCGATCGCCGGAGTCGCGGTGTCGCTGATCGCGATCGAGGTCGTGATCCCGCACTTCAACCGCGCCGGCACCTCGAGCTTCTTCACGCGCTACAGCGAGGTCGGCAGCACGCCCGGGGGAATCGTCCACACGGCGCTGACCGACCCACTCAAGATCTTCACGACTGCCTTCACCGGCCGCGGCCTCGGCTACATCGCCCGCCTGGTCCTGCCGCTCGCCGGGTTCGTCGTGCTGGCGCCCCTCCTGCTCGTCGCAGCGCTCCCAGAGCTCGCGGTGAACCTGCTCTCGGCCGCGGCCACGCAGACCTCGATCCGCTTCCACTACACGGCGGGACTGATTCCGATCCTGGTCGCCGCGGCCGTCTTCGGCGCCAAGCGGCTGCCGCCGCGCGTGCCGGCCGCGACGATCGTCGTCGTCTGCTGCGTCGCCGCCAACTACCTCCTCGGGCCCGTGCCGGTCTGGCGCTGGTTCCCGGCCGGAAGCCAGGTGCAGGCCCACGCGGCGGAGGTGAGCGAGCACGACCGCATCGCGGCCCAGGCGCTGAAGCTGATCCCGCCGCACGCCGTCGTCAGCGCCACCAACTCGCTCGGCGCACACCTGTCGGCCCGGCGCCGGATCCTCAGCTTCCCGTACATCCAGGACGCGCAGTGGATCGCAGCGGACGAGACCTCCCCGGGCTACGCAGACCGGCTCGCGCCCTTGCCGACCGCGGTCCAGCTGTCCTGGCTCCGCCGCAACCCGGAGTGGCGGTTGGTCTTCGAGCGCGACGGGATCCTGATCTTCCATCGAGCGAGCTCGGCCGCGAGCACGCCGTAGAGCGCGACCATCGCCAGGTCGCGGACGAAGAGCAGCCACACCGGCCAGTCGAGTCGGAAGAGGGCGTGGTAGTGGAAGAACCAGACCTGTGCGAGCACGAGCGCGCCGGCCATGAGCCCGATCGCGATCCCTCCGCCTCCTGCCAGAACGAGCGGCAGCAGCCAGACGAGGTACTGCGGCGAGAAGACCTTCGTGAAGGCGAGAAAGCCGGCGACCGCGGCCGCGAACGCGAGCGGCAGCTGCGCGCTCAGGTCGCGTGTGCGCGCGTACAGCCACCAGACCGTCACGACTGCGAGCGCCTCGAGCACCAGCAGGCCGGCGGCGACCGCGTCGGCCGTGCCGCCCGAGAGGTTCCGCCCCGCGACGCCGAAGGTCTCGACGACACGCGCGTGGTAGAGACCGAGCTTGTCGAGCACGAGCAGGACCGAGGCACCGAGGCTCTCGATCTGCAGCCCGCGCGTTGCCTGCGCGTGGAAGCTCTCGTAGACGCCGTGGGGCGAGTACGCGGCGAACGGCGCGATCACGGCCGCCGCGACGAGGATGAGCACCCCGAGGCCGAGCGCAGCACGCCGCGAGCCGTCCCGCCGCCACGCGAACCAGAGCGCTAGCGGCACGAGCACGAGCGGGTAGACCTTCGCACTGACCGCCAGACCGAGCACGCCGAACGCCGGCAGCAGCCACCCGCGCAGGAACAGCCAGAGCGCAAGCATCGTCAGCAGCGCCGGCCACGCGTCGTAGGTGTTCAGCGAGATTGGCCCGAGCGCGATCGGCGAGAGCGCGAACAGCCCGACCGCGATCCGCGTCCGGGCCGGCGACGCGCGCATCTCCGCGAGCACGAGCGCGAGCAGCACCAGCGTTGCCACGCCGCAGAGCGCCATCAGCGACTTGAAGGCCGCGTTGTAGTGCGCCGCGCCGAACGCGGTCGGCGGCATGAAGACCGCGAAGGCACCGGGCGGGTACTCGACGAAGACGTCGCGGTAGGGCAGGGCGCCGTGCAGGAGCTTCTCCGCATAGCCCTGGTAGACGTGGACGTCACGGAAGCGGGCGGCACGGAAGAGCCCGCCGTCAGGGACGGCGCACGCGGCGACGTAGACCGGAATCGCCACGAGCGCGGCGCGCAGCGCCGGCCTCACGCTACGGGGGCGGCGGTGGAGGCGGCGGGGGCGGTACGACCGGAGGCGGCGGAGGCGGCGGCGCGATCGTGATCGTGCGGCCCGTCGTCGTCGGCGGCGGTGGCGGCGGAGGCGCTGCTGTCGTCGTCGTCTGCGTCGTCGTCGTGGGCGTGTACGTGTTCGTCGGCGTGTACGTGTAGGTCGGCCGCAGGCTCGAGCCGTACTGGCCCTGCGTCCACGACCGCCAGACGACCGGGTCGCGCGGGTACTGCCAGGTCAGCTCCGGCGTGTTCGCCATCGCCTTCTCCATGAACAGCCGCCAGATCGACGCCGGGAAGGTGCCGCCTGCGACTGCGATCCCGTGCACGTCCTCCATCGGGATCTCGCCCTGCGGGTAGCCGACCCACACCGTCGTCTCGAGCTGGGGCGTGTAGCCCGAGAACCACGCGTCGGCGTGGTTGTCGGTCGTGCCCGTCTTGCCCGCGGCCGGGCGGCCGAAGTACGCCCCGACGCCGGTGCCCTGGAGAACGTTGTCCTCGAGGATCTTCGTCACCTCGTAGGCGACGCCGTCGCTGATCACGCGCCTCCGGTCGGGCTGGCCCCAGCCCGCGTCGGTGTCGACCTTGCCGTTCGCGAGCACGACCTTGGTGATCGCCATCGGCTTCGAGTAGATGCCGCCGGCCGCCAGCGTCGCGTACGCCGAGGCCTCCTCGAGCGGCGAGATCGCATCGGCTCCAAGCCCCATCGCCGGCACCGGGTCGAGGTGCGACCGGATGCCGAGGAGGTGCGCCATCTGCGCCACCTTCTCGGGCGTCACGTCGAGCGTCAGCTGCGCGTAGACGGTGTTGTCGGACGCAAGCGTCGCGCTGTGGACGGAAATCGAGCCCGAGTAGGTGTGATCGTAGGTCTGCACGTCCCAGGCCGGTGTGTACGGATCGGGCTGGTAGTGGAACGGCGCGGAGGTGTAGTAGGTCGTGTCGGGGTTCATGCCCTCGTTGACTGCGGCCGTGAGCACGAAGGTCTTGAAGGTCGAGCCGGGCTGCCGGCGCGCCTGCGAGGCGAGGTTGAACTGGTTGCCGTAACGGCCGGGCGTCACCGCGGTCATCGCGCGGATCGCGCCGTTCGCCGGGTTGATCGAGACGACAGCGGCCGCCGGGTCGGTGCGCAGGTAGAGCGTGTCCCTGATCGCCTTGCGCGCCGCGACCTGCAGGCTCGGGTTGATCGTCGTGTCCACCCGCAGGCCGCCGCTGCGAACGGTGTTCGCGCCGTACTCGGCGATCAGCTGGTCGCGCACGTAGCTGAAGAAGTACGGCTCGCGGATCTGGGTGTAGAGCCGGCCGGGCCGCAGCAGCAGGTTCTGCTGACCGACGGCCTGGTCGTACTGCACCTGCGTGATGTCGCCGTACGTGAGCATCGCGCGCAGCACCTCGTCGCGGCGTGCGCGCGCCGCACCGGGCCGGTGCAGCGGGTCGTAGATCGACGGCGCCTGCGGTAGGCCGGCGAGGAGCGCCGACTGGGCGAGCGTCAGCGTCTTCGCGTGACGCGAGAAGTACGTCTGCGCCGCAGCCTCGATCCCGTAGGCGTGGTTGCCGTAGTAGACCTGGTTCATGTACTGCGAGAGGATCCAGTCCTTCGAGCGCGCGCGGGAGAGGCGGATCGCGAGGCAGGCCTCCTTGATCTTCCGCTTGAAGGTCCGCTCCTTCGAGATGTAGAGGTTCCGGACGAGCTGCTGCGTGATCGTCGAGCCGCCCTGGACGACGTGCCCGGCGCGCAGGTCCTTCCAGGCGGCGCGTGCGATGCCCTCGTAGTCGACCCCGCCGTGCTCGTAGAAGCGGTGATCCTCGATCGCGACAGTCGCCTTGGCCATCCACGGGCTGACCTTCGCGAGCGGCACCGGCGTGCGGTTCCGCTCGGCCGGGATCGAGCCCAGCAGCGACCCGTTGGCCGCGTAGACGAAGGAGTTCTGGCCGATCTCGACCGCCTTCAGCTCCTGCAGGCTGCAGTCGGACTGGAACTTCGCCACCGCGCCGACGCCCGACGCGATCGCCGCGGCCAGGATCACGACCAGCACGACGAAGATGACCGTCGTCCGGCGCCGGTGCCTGCCCTTGATGCGGGAGCGCCGGCGGCGGCCGCGGCGGAGCAGCGAGTCGAGGCCGTCGTCGGGACCGCGCGGCGGGGGCGGGGTCACGCGAAGACCCCGGCCTCGCGCAGGCGCGCGTGGGCCCGGAGGCGGAGCTCGCTCTGGAGCCGCTCGGCGCTCGGCTCGTCGGGCGCCCAGACGCTCACGCTCAGGTGGGCCTTGTCGCCCAGCTCCTCGACGATCACTTCGGCGCGCTCGTCCTCCGCAGCCTCACGGAGCAGCGTTCGAACGGCTTCGAGGTCGGAGTCGAGAGGAACCTGGACGGTCACGCGCGCGAGCTTCTTTCTGCTGCGAATGGACGAGTTTCGGATGCTATCCGAGGCGATCTTCTCGTTCGGGACGACGAGCCGGTCGTTGTCCTCGACCCGGATGAACGTGTAGGTGAGGCCGATCTCCTCGACGATGCCGGTGAACCCCTCGGTCTCGACGTAGTCGCCGATCCGGATTGGCTGCGCGAACGCGATCAGCAGGCCGGCGATGAAGTTCCCGATCGACCGTTGGGCCGCGAAGCCGACGATGATCCCGATCACGGCGGAGGACGCGAGGATTCCCGTCGCGACGGCACGCACCTGCGGGATCACGAGCAGCGCCGAGAGCACGCCGACGAAGATGATCAGCGTGATGACCGTGCGGCGGAGCACCCGGTAGCGCGTGACGACCTCGGGCGGGAAGTCGCGCCGGGCGAACCTGCGGTCGACGAGCCGCGCCACGACGAGCGTGCCGAGGAGGACTGCGCCGAAGACGGCGAGCCTGCGCCATTCCCACATGAGGCCGGGTTAGTCGAAGGGCAGGGGTTTCCTGCCCGCGAAGCCCTCGTCGAGGCCGTGCCAGAAGGCGACCGTGTCCTCGCCGACCTGCCAGCAGAGGAGCACCTCCTCGCCCTGCCGCAGTGCCGGGAAGTCGACCAGGCCGCGGTCGAGGTCCTTCACGAGCACGCCGAGCCGGTTCAGTTCCTCGACGGCAGCCGCGACCGCCTCGGCCTCCTGCTCCATCCGCTCCGCGTCCTCGCGGACCTCGCCGGGGTCGAGGTCGCCGCCGTTCCCCGCGACGTGCGACGTCAGCCGCGCGCGCCGAGCCGCCGCTTCCGAGAAGGCCCGGCGGTGCGCGACGAGGCGCTCGGCGGCCGGTCGCACCTCGGCGAGCAGCGCGTTCGCCTCGGCCGGAGTGAAGTAGCGGCGCGGCATCCAAGTATCATCGCGCGCCGTGTCCGCCGGTCAACGCGTTCGTGAGCGGACGGCCCGCCGCGAGCTGAAGCTGCCGCGGGCAGCGAACCCTGCGCCGGAGATCTTCCTCTGGACGCGGGCCGCGATCTGGGCCGCCGCGCTCTTCTCGCTCTACACGTTCGTCCCGAACCGCCACCCGCGCGCGAACGTCTGGGACATCCCGGCACTGACGCACGACCTCGGCTCCTTCACCGACGTCTGGGCGCGCTGGGACAGCGTCTGGTTCCTCGGGATCGCAGAGCATGGCTACGCGCGCGCCGGCTCGGCCGCGTTCTACCCGCTCTACCCGGGCGCGGTCGGCGTGCTCGGGCGCCTCTTCTTCGGCCACTACGTCGTCGCCGGAATCGTCGTCTCGCTCGCGGCGGCGCTCGGGTCGTTCCTGCTGCTCTACCGCATCGCCGAGGAGCGGCTCGGCGCCGACGGCGCGCGGCGGGCCGTGCTCTACCTCGCCGTCTTCCCGTTCACGCTCTTCCTGCAGGCCGTCTACAGCGAGTCGCTCTACCTGCTGCTGACCCTCGCGGCGTTCGTGCTCGCCGAGCGCAAGCTCTGGCTCGCGGCCGGCGCGGTGACGGGGCTCGCGCTGCTGACGCGGCCGACGGCGGTCGCCCTCCTGCCGCCGCTCGTGCTGCTCGCCTGGCGCGAGCGCGACCGGCTGCGCGCGGTGGCGTCGCTCGCGGTCGCGCCGGTCGTGTTCGCGGCGTACCCGATCTACCTCTGGGCGGCGGATGACGACCCGTGGCGCTTCCTGCACGCGCAGCGCCTGTGGAACCGGCATCTCTCGCCGGCAGGCCCGCTCGGCGGGGTCTGGGACGGCCTGCGCGCCGGCTGGGCCGGGATCGAACAGCTGGCGTCCGGCTCGCACACGCACCGTTACTGGACACCGGTGCAGAACACCGACCCGATCCGCGTCGCGACGCTGAACCTCGAGACGCTCGCGTTCCTCGCGCTGTTCGTCGCCCTGACGGCGATCGCCTGGCGGCGCTTCGGCACGCCGTACGGGCTGTTCGCCGCGCTGAGCCTCGCGATCCCGCTGAGCGTTCCGAGCGAGCGCTGGCCCCTGCTCTCGCTGCCGCGATTCGGGTTGACGATCTTCCCGCTCTTCCTGGCGCTGGCCGTGCTCGGCGGCCGGCCGCGCGTGCACACCGCGATCGTGGTCGTGAGCTCGCTCCTGCTCGGAGTGGCGGTCGCGCAATGGGCGCTCTGGCAGTGGGTCGCGTGAGAGCCGCGTTGCTCACTGTCGTCGCGGTCGTGCTCCTGCTCGCGGGCACCGCCTGCGGCCAGCGCTCCGAGCCGACCGGCGCGCTCGTCCAGAGCTACCCGGTGACCGTCCAGGGCGGCGGCGACCGCCCGACCGTCGTCCGCTCGGCGCCGAAGCGCATCGTCCCCGTCGGCGCCGGCCCGCGCGCGGTGCTCGAAAGGCTCGGTCTCGGCAAGCGGGTCGTGAAGGTGAATGACACCCTCGTCGGCCTGCCGCTCGTCGGCGCGATCCGCCACGCGAAGCCGGACCTGATCGTCGCCTCGAGCGACACCGACCCGCTCGACCTCGCACGGGCCCGCAGCGCGACCGGCGCCGCGGTCTACGTCGAGCAGTCGAACTCGGTCGACGACATCGTCCAGGCGATCGGCGAGATCGGCCTCTTGACGGGGAAGCCGGTCGACGCCCGGCGGCTGACCGCGCGAATCGAGGCGCAGCGACAGGCCGTGGCCAAGGACGTCGCGGGCACGCCGCTCGTGACGTCGTTCGTCGACACCGGCGGCTTCTCGACCATCTCGAGCCGCAGCCTGCTCGGGAACCTGATCGAGCTCTCGCACGGGGCCAGCGTGGCCGGGGCGAGCCCGGAGCAGGGACCGTTCCCGCTCAGCCGGCTCGTCCAGGCCGACCCCGACGTCTACCTCGCCACGGCCGGGAGCGGCCGCACGCTCCAGCAGCTCCGCGGGCAAGCGGCCCTGCGGAAGATGAAAGCCGTCCGCACCGGACGCTTCACGCTCCTGCCCGCGGACGCCAGCGTCGCCGGTCCGGGCGTCGGGCGGGCGCTCCAGCAGGTCGCGCGGATCCTCCATCCCGATGCGTCCGGCTGACCTCGACGCGGTCACGATCGACGCGTACGGGACCTTGGTGGAGCTCGCCAACCCGGTGCCGGCGCTGACCGACGGCCTCCGCGCCCTCGGGGTCCAGTGCGATGCCGCCTCGGTGCAGCACGCGTTCGCGAAGGAGGTCGCCTACTACCGCGAGCACTCGCACGAGGGCCGCGACGACGCGACGCTTCACGCACTTCGCCGCGACTGTGTGGCGGTGATTCTCGACGACCTCGGTTCCGAGGAGATCGACCCGGGCGCGTTCGTCGAAGGCTTCGTGGAGGCGATGCGGTTCGAGCTGCTCCCGCACGCGGGTGAGGCGGTCGAGCGCCTGCGTCGGCTCGGGCTGGAGCTCGCGGTCGTCTCGAACTGGGACATCGGGCTCCGGGAGCACCTGCAGGGTCTCGGGCTCGACGGCGTCACCGTCGTCACCTCCGCCGAGGCCGGAGCGCCCAAACCCGACCCGGCCGTCTTCCTCCTCGCGCTCGAGCGGCTCGGCGTGCGGCCGGAGCGCGCGCTCCACGTCGGCGACAGCGAGGCGGACGAGGAAGGCGCGCGAGCCGCCGGCATGGACTTCGCGCCGGCGCCGCTCGAGCGCGCGGTGGAGCAGCTCACATGAGACCGAGCAAGCTGATCGGCTGGCTGTCGCTCGTCGGCGCGCTGGCCGCGCTCAACTACGCGAGCCGCTTCACCTCCGGCAAGCCGCCGGCTGACTCGCTCTACCGCTACGACACGGCGATCAGCGGAATCGTCTTCTACGCGATCACGTTCGGGATCGTGCTCGCGATCGCGCGCGGGCTGTCGAGAGCCGAGCTCGCGGTCAAGGCGCCCGACTCGTGGCCGCGCGCCCTCGGCCTGACGCTGGTGGTGCTCGTCGGCCTGCTGATCGCGGAGTCGCTGCTCGAGTCGCTGCTCCACGGCGCGCGCGAGCAGGGCCTCGAGCCGGCGCACTGGGACCCCTCGAAGGCGCCGCAGTTCGCGCTCAACGCCGCGGTCGTCGTGCTCGCGGCGCCGATCGTCGAGGAGTTCACCTTCCGCGGGCTCGGCTTCAGGCTGCTCGCGCCGTTCGGGACGGTCGTCGCCGTGCTCGGGACGGCGGTCGCCTTCGCGGCGGACCACGGCCTCGTCGAAGGCTTTCCGGCGCTCTTCCTGTTCGGGATCGGCGTGGCGCTCGTCCGCCTGCGCACCGGGAGCATCTACCCCGGGATGATGCTGCACGCTTGCTTCAACGCCTTCGCGTTGGCTGTCGCCGTCGCCCGATAGCACTATGCTCGCGCCGTGCGGCGACTAGGGGTCCTCTTCGTGGCGGCGCTGGCCTTCGCTCCGGCGGCAAATGCGGCGCCGCCCACTGTGACCGCCACCGCGACGCCGGCGGCCGGAGCTGCGCCGCTGCAGGTCACCCTCACGGCGACTGGCGACGCGATCGGCTACCACTGGGACCTCGGCGACGGCACTGCCGCGGACGGAGCTGTGGTGCAGCACACGTACGTGGCCGGGCGCTACACGGCCCGCGTCACCGGCACGAGCGCGACGGGCGAGACAGCCCAGGCGACCGTCGTGGTCACCGCGACCGGCCTGACCCTCGCCGGCCCGGGCAGGGGGGCCTACCAGCAGCTCGCGCGCTTCCACGGCCGCCTCACACCCGCCGCGAAAGGCGTGCAGATCGGGCTCTACCGCAACAACCGGCGCATCGCGACCGTCCGGACCTCGAAGAACGGAAGCTTCATCGTCCGAGGGCGCGTTGGAACGCCGGACGCCCGCTACACCGCGCGCTACGCCGGCGCCGTCTCGAACCAGGTCGCGCTCGCGGTGCGGCCGGGACTCGACACCGCGTTCTCGGGCTCAGGCCGCATCGGCACGCCGCTCTCGCTGCTCGTCCGCGAGCGGCCTGCCGCCGCGGGCATGGTGACGGTCAGGGTCTGGCGCGACCGCAGGCTCGTCTCCTCTCGGGCCTTCCACGGCCGGCTGCGCCTCCCGCTCGGGACCCGCGTGCCCGGCGAGTACCGAGTCCAGGTTGCGCTCGCGCCAGCCGCCGGCTACGTCGCAGCGAAGCGTGCGCTCCAGCGGTTCGTCTTCGCCGCGAGCCTCGGCCCGGGCTCGTCCGGGCTCAGCGCCTATGCCCTCGACCGGAGGCTGCACGAGCTCCACTACGGGCTCGGCCGGGTCGACGGCTACTACGGCCAGGACGACGTCGACGCGGTCACGGCCTTCCAGAAGCTGCACGGGCTGCCGCGGACCGGCACGGTCGACACAAGAGTGTGGACCGAGCTCGAGCGGGCGACCGTGCCGAGGGCCCGCTACCCGGGCGACCACGTCGAGGTCAGTAAGGGCCTCCAGGTGCTGTTCGTCGTCCGCGACGGCGTGGTCGCGCTGGTCTCGACCGTCTCCACCGGTGCGACCGGCAACACGCCGCTCGGGCACTTCCGCGTCTACAGCAAGGTCCCGGGATACAACGCGAAGGAGATGTTCTACTCCTCGTTCTTCATCGGCGGCTTTGCAATCCACGGCTACCACAGCGTGCCGGCCTACCCGGCGAGCCACGGCTGCGTTCGCATCCCGCTCTGGATCGCGGTTCGGGTGTACTCGCTGCTCGATTACGGCACTTCGGTCTACATCTACTGGTAGGGCCGCGCTCGTCGCGGCCGTGCTGCTGGCCGCGGGCGTCTGGCTCGCATACACCCACTGGTGGGGGCGGGGCGACGCGCACCCGTTGGCCTACCGCGACCTGACGCGCCGGATCGGCCGCGTCGAGTTCACGCGCAGGGTGACGGGCGTCTACCACTCGCGCGGAGCGCTGCAACGGCTGCTCGACGCGACCATGCCCGGGCGGGCGCCGAAGGCTCCGCCGCTCGACTACTCCCACGACGAGGTGGTCGTCGTCTCGCTCGGCCCGCGCTCGAGCTCGGGTTACTCGCTGCGGGTCGTGAGGCTCGTCGAGCGGCGGCGCGGGATCTACCTGACGCTCCGCGAGCGGACGCCGACGCTCGGCGAACCGGTCGACCCGCACGTCACGTATCCGTACCGCGCGCTCGCCATCCACGGCACCGCCAAGCCCGTGTACGTCAAGCTGCAGGGACGATGACCGAGAACGACCCCTTCATCCGCCAGGTTCGGGAGCAGATCTCCGACAACGACCGCGCGATCGTGGAAGCGATCAACGCGCGCCTGAAGCTGGTCGCGCGGCTGAAGGGCTACAAGGAGTCGCGCGGGATGAACTTCGTCGACCCCGACCGCGAGGAGTGGATGCTGCAGTACCTCGCGCGCGCCAACCGAGGCCCACTCTCGAGCGAGGGCCTGCGGGAGCTGTTCGAGGAGATCCTCGCGCTCAGCAAGCGCGAGGTCGAGCGCGGCGGCTAGCCCTCAGTCCTCTTCGTCGGAGGCTTCCGCGAACTCGTCCGGGGTGACGTGGTCGAGGAACTGCTTGAACTCGGAGACGATCTCCTCCTCGTTCACGTCTTCTCCCTCGAACTCGATCGCCGATTCCTCGATCACGTCCTCGGCCGCGAAGATCGGCGCGTCGGCGCGAACGGCCAGCGCGATCGCGTCCGACGGCCGGGAGTCGATCTCGATCTCGGAGCCGTTTTGCTGCACGGTGATCGAGGCATAGAAGGTGTTCTCCTTCAGCTCGGTCACGGTGATCCGCACGACCTCCGCCCCGAGCTCGCCGAGCATGTCGGTGACGAGGTCGTGCGTCATCGGGCGCGGCGTCGATGCGCCCTGGAGCTTCATCAGGATCGCCGCGGCCTCCGGGTGCCCGATCCAGATCGGGAGGAACTTGTTGCCGTCGGCGGTCTTCAGCAGGACGATGGGCTGCTTGCCGACGAGGTCGAAGCTCACGCCGTAGATGACCATCTCGTACATCAGGCGGTCCCGCCGTCGGTCATGGCGTCAGGGTACCGGCTCAAACTCCGCGTAGAGGAGGGCGCTCGTCGGGCGGCACCGGCTCGACTTCGTCCACCGGAACCATGGCCGCCTCGCCCGTCATGGCGTCCTCGAGGAAGGCCTGCCGGTCGGGCACGCTCATGGGGTCCAGGCCGCGGAGGTAGTACCGCCGGCCCTGGTGGAGGACGAGGTCGCCGATGTTCATTGCCGCAGGTGTTCAGACGTCCATCGGCCGCGTTTTGCCGGTCCACATCCCTAACCTGAGGGCGGCTAGACTGACGCGCCGCGGGGGCGATTAGCTCAGTTGGTTAGAGCGCCGCTCTGATAAGGCGGAGGTCCGTGGTTCGAATCCACGATCGCCCATTCGCCCTCCCTCTCCGGATCAGTCGTCCAAAGCGGGTGATCCACGTGCCCGGACGGCGGCGGTAGGTTCGGCCGGTGATCAGGCTCGAGGTCTTCGGCGAGTCTGGGGCGATGGATGCCATCGCGCGACTGCTCGACGGGAACGACGAGGTCAGCCGCGTCAGGCAGACGGCCACGACGCAGCCGGGATATTCGGTCGTCATCGCGATCGTCGAGCCGCGGGCGATCGACGAGCTCCTCGGCGATCTCCGTCGCCTGGGCGTTCCGGTCGAGGACGTCACGCTCACGCGCGAAGAGGTGCTCGGGCGCTCGAGCGCGAGAGGGAACGAGGCAGGGCTCGTCTGGGAGGACGTGCTCGGGATGGCTTCGCGGAACTCCCGACCGATCGCGCGGTACCTCGCGTTCATGCTCGTGGCGGGCGTGATCGCCAGCTACGGGGTGGTGGAGTACAACGTGATCCTAATCGTCGGCGCGATGGCGATCAGCCCCGACTTGCTCCCGATCACGGCCGTCGGCGTCGGCCTGGTCGACCGTCGTCTGCGGCTCGCCGCCCGCGCGTTTCTCACGCTGGCGATCGGGATGGCCTTCACGAGCGCCGCGGCCGCGGTGTCCTCGTTCGTCCAAGACCAACTGAACGCCATCCCGGCCGGCTTCAACATCGACTCGACGGTCCTCGGCAGCCTCACCCACGTGAACAACGAGACGATCGCCGTCGCGCTCGCGGCTGGCGTGGCCGGGATGCTCGCGCTCGAGACCCGGGCTAGCTCGGGCGTCGGGGTGGCCGTGTCCGTGACGACGATTCCAGCCGCGGCCTACCTCGGCGTTGCGCTCGGGCTCGGCGAGCATGGCGAGGCTCTCGGTGCCTTCGCCGTCCTCGCCACCAACGTCGCATTGCTGGTGGTCAGCGCCTCCGCCACGCTGGGGCTCCAGCGCGCGCTCGCGCGACGTGCCGCGATCAAGCGCGAGCGGGAGGCGACTACGGCGTGATGCCCCACGAGCCCGAGTACGTCTCGCCAGGCTCGAGGACCACGAGACCGTCGCGGCTGCGGAAGGCGTTCGGCGCGCAGGTCATCGGCTCCACGGCGACGCTTCTGCGCGCCACGTCCGGGAGCGGATCGCCCGTGAACACCATCACGTAGGGCCACCTCTCGTCGACCCAGAGCGTCGTCTCACCGAGCCGCACACGCGCCCGGCCGTCGGGATCGCGGTCGAGGCCCGTGAAGCAGTGGTCGAGCACGGTCGGCCCGATCTGCCTCGCCTCCCGGAAGTCGAGCTCTCCCGCGACGGGCGACTCGCCGACCGGGAGGCCGCGGTCGTTCGACTCGAGCACCGTCGCTGCCGGAACCTGGAGCTCGACGCCGTCGACATGCTCGGCCTCGACCGCGAGATACGGGTGCTGGCCCGCGCCGTACGGGCACGGGTCGGTCCCCACGTTGGTCGCCTCCAGGCGCACGCTGAGCCCGTCCTCGCCGAGCCCGTAGTCCGCGCGGAGCTCGAGCGCGAACGGATAGCCCGGGGTCGGGAAGAGCGTGTGCTCGAGTACCGCACGCTCCGGCGACTGGTCGGCGACCGACCACTCGGACCAGCGGACGAGGCCGTGGATCGCGTTCCGCCGCTCCGGCTCGTCGAGCCCGAGCTGGTAGCGCACACCGCCGAACTCGTAGCTGCCGTCCTCGATCCGGTTCGGCCACGGGGCGAGCAGCTGGCCGCGGCCGGACGGGCAGATCTCGTCCTCGCTGTACGCGTCGAGCACGTCGCGGCCGCCGGCCGAGTAGGTCCGCAGGCCGGCCCCGACGGTCGTGACAACCGCCCGCTGGTCACCGAGGGCGAGCTCGACCTGCGCACCCGAAGGCGAGAGCGCCGACACAGCCCGAAGTCTCGCGCGCGCCGGCCCCGCCGGGCTTCATCCCCATCGGGCGATGTGACCCCCGTGGGTCGGTTCTAGCGTCGCGGCGATGGCGCCGCTGTCCTCCACGGTGGTCGATCTGGCGCGAGTCCAGTTCGCGACGACGTCGATCTACCACTTCCTGTTCGTACCGCTGACGCTGGGCCTCGGGCCGATCGTCGCCACGTTCCAGACGCTCTGGTACCGAACGCGCGACGAACGCTGGCTGCGCCTGACGAAGTTCTTCGGGACGCTCTTCCTGATCAACTTCGCGATCGGCGTCGCGACCGGCCTGGTGCAGGAGTTCGAGTTCGGAATGAACTGGTCGGTCTACTCGAGGTTCGTCGGGAACGTCTTCGGCGCGCCGCTGGCGGTCGAGGGTCTCGCCGCCTTCGCCCTGGAGTCGACGTTCCTAGGGCTCTGGATCTTCGGCTGGAACCGGCTCTCGCCGCGGCTCCACCTCGCGACGCTCTGGGTCGCCGTCCTCGGCACCTGGCTCTCGGGCTACTTCATCCTCGTCGCGAACTCGTGGATGCAGCACCCCGTCGGCTACAAGATCGTCAACGGGGAGGCGCAGCTGACGAGCGTCTGGGCGCTGCTCTCGAACGAGTTCGCGCTCCGCGCGTACCTGCACACGATGCTGGCCGGGCTGATCTTCGGATCGACCGTCGTGCTCGGCGTCTGCTGTTGGCACTTTCTCCGCGGCCGGGACGTCGAGCTCTTCCGCATGGGGGCGAAGGTGGCGCTGATCCTGGCCGTCCCCGTGACGCTGCTCCAGCTCGTCGTCGGCAACCGCTTCGGCGAGGCCGTCACGAGCGCGCAGAGCATGAAGATCGCGGCCTCGGAAGCGCAATGGAACACCTGCCAGCCGTGCGGCTTTTCCCTCTTCCAGATCGGGGGCTTCACCGCAAGCGACCCGACGCCGAGCTTCTCGATCACGGTCCCGAAGCTCCTCTCGTACATGGCCACCGGCTCGTTCGACGGGCAGGTGCAGGGGCTGAACCAACTCCAGAAACAGGAGCAGCGCAAGTACGGCCGCGGCAACTACATGCCGAACGTGCGGGTCATCTACTGGTCGATGCGCGTGATGGCGTTCGCGGGCGTGCTGATGTTCCTCGTCGCGGCCGCCGGCGCCTGGCTCTTCTGGAAGCGGAAGCTCGAGCGGGCACACTGGTTCCAGTGGACGGCGCTCGGGGCGATCGCCCTGCCGTACATCGCCGCGACCGCCGGCTGGGTCCTGACCGAGATGGGCCGCCAGCCGTGGATCGTGCAGGGGCTGCTGAAGACGAGCGACGCGAACTCGCCGAGCGTGAGCACCACGTGGCTCGGCATCAGCCTCGGCGTCTTCATCTCGCTCTACGTCATCCTCGGCATCGTCGACTTCGTGCTGATGCGCCGCTACGCGCGCCCCGGGCGGCCGGAGCAGCAGGAAGAGCTGCCGGCGCCAGTGGTGAGCTACTGATGGACCTGCAGACGATCTGGTTCTGCCTGATCGCGTTCCTCTGGAGCGCCTATTTCGTGCTGGAGGGCTTCGACTTCGGCGTCGGCATGCTGCTCCCGTTTCTGCCACGGGACGAGCAGGAGCGCAGCGAGATGTTCGAGACGATCGGCCCGGTCTGGGACGGCAACGAGGTCTGGCTCGTGATCGCCGGCGGCGCAACCTTCGCGGCCTTTCCCGCCTGGTACGGGGCGATGTTCTCCGGCCTGTACCTCGCGCTCCTGCTCGTCCTCTTCTTCCTGATCATCCGCGTGGTCTCGTTCGAGTGGCGCGACAAGAGCGAGAGCCCGCGCTGGCGTGCCGTCTGGATGTGGGCGAACGCGGTGGGGAGCTTCGGCGCGGCGCTGATCTGGGGCATCGGCCTCTCGAACCTGCTCTACGGGCTGCCGCTCGACTCCAGCGGCGACTTCACGGGCACGTTCTGGGACCTCTTCAGCGGCTACACGGTTCTCGGCGGCGTGACCATCGTGCTGCTCTTCGCGTTCCACGGCTCGACGTACCTCACCATCCGCACCGCGGGCGACCTCTGCGTGCGCGCCGTGGTCGCCGCCCGCCGCTTCTCGGTCCTCGCGCTGCTCGCGGTTGCGGGGTTCCTCTCGTGGACGGTGGCGGTCGCGGTCGACCACAACGACAAGAGCGTCTTCCCGCCGGTCCTGCCGGCGGCGCTCGGGATCGGAGCCGTCGTGCTGGCGGTGCTCTTCGTGGCGCGCCGACGGAGCGGCTGGGCGTTCGCGGCCACGGCGGTCGCCACCGTGGCCTGGGTGGCGACCATGTTCACGAGCCTCTATCCGCGCGTGATGGTCTCGAGCCCGAACTTCGGCAACAGCCTGACCGTCGACAACGCCTCCTCGGCGCACTACACGCTCGTGCTGATGACGGTCATCGCCGCGATCTTCGTGCCGCTCGTGCTGCTCTACCAGGGCTGGACGTACCACGTCTTCCGCGCCCGCGTCGGCGGCCGTGACGTGCAGGCGCCACCCTTGGCGCCCACGGCCGGCAGCTGAGCATGCGCGCGCTCGACCAGCGGCTGGTGCGGAGGGCGCAGCCCGTGCGCCGGCTGCTCGCGCTCGATGTCGGCCTCGGGCTGGCCTCGGCGCTGCTCGTGCTCGTCCAGGCGACGCTCCTGGCGCGGATCGTGGCTGCGGCGTTCACCGGGGCGTCCCTCCACGACGTCGCACGCGACCTCGTGCTGCTGGCCGTGGCGTTCGCCGGCCGCGGGCTGCTGGCCTGGGGCTTCGAGCTCGCCGGCCGGCGGGCGGCCGCTTCGGTTCTCTCGGAGCTGCGGCTCGCGGTCGTCGAGCGCCGGCTGCGCGACGACCCGGCGGCGCTCGACGGAGTGGAGGCCGGGGAGGTCGCCGCGTCGGCTGTCCAGGGAGTCGAGGGACTCGAGGCGTACTTCGCGCGCTACCTGCCGCAGCTCGTGCTCGCGTGCGTCGTGCCGCTCGCGGTGCTCGCGTGGGTGACTGCGATCGATCCGGTGACCGCCGCCGTGATGGTCGTGACGCTGCCGCTCGTGCCGGTGTTCATGTGGCTGATCGGGCGCTACACGGAGGAGAAGACTCGTGAGCGGTGGCAGGCGCTGAGCGCGCTTTCCGGCCACTTCCTCGACGTCGTCCGGGGCCTACCGACCCTGCAAACGTTCAACGCAGGCGGCTCGCAGGGAAAGGTGCTGGAGGACGTCGGCGAGCGGTACCGGCGGACGACGACGGCGACGCTGCGGGTCGGCTTCCTCTCCGGGTCGGTGCTCGAGCTCGCGGCGACGCTCGGCGTCGCGCTCGTCGCCGTGACGGTCGGGGTGCGGCTCGCCGGTGGAAGCCTGGGGCTCCAGGCCGGGTTGACCGTGCTCGTGCTCGCGCCCGAGCTCTACCTGCCGTTGCGACAACTTGCCGCGCAGTTCCACGCGAGCGCCGACGGGCTCGCGGTCGCCGAGCGGATGCTCGAGCTGCTCGAGCGGCCTCCGGCAGTCGGCTCGGGCGGGCGGCTCGTGCCGCCGAACCCGCGCGCAGCGCCGGTTCGCTTCGAGGCGGTCTCCTTCGCGTACCCGTCGCGCCCCGAGCCCGTGCTCGACCGCTTCGAGTTCGAGCTGCAGCCCACCGAGACCGTCGCGCTCGTGGGGCAAAGCGGCGCAGGCAAGACAACGGTCGCGCGGCTGCTGCTGCGCCTTGCGGAGCCATCCTCGGGCCGGATCTCCGTGGGCGGGATCGACCTCGCCGAGTGCCGAACCGAGTTGTGGCGGCGACTGGTCGCGTGGGTTCCGCAGCAGCCGACGATCTTCCGCGGCACGGTCGCGGACAACATCCGGCTCGGCGACGAGCGCGCGAGCGACCGCGCGGTGCGTGACGCGGCGGCGCTGGCAGGTGCGGCCCGATTCGTCCAGGAGCTCCCGTCCGGCTACGACACGCTGGTGGGCGACGGTGGCCGCCCGCTCTCCTCGGGCGAGCGCCGCCGGATCGCCCTGGCACGGGCGTTCGTTCGGGATGCGCCGCTCGTCGTGCTCGACGAGCCGACCGCCGACCTCGACCGCACGAGCGCCGACGTCGTCGCCGAGGCGGTCGAGCGGCTGCGCGCGGGCAGAACCGTCCTGCTGATCGCCCACCGGCCGGAGCTCGTCGCGCACGCCGACCGCGTCGTGCTCCTCGGCGGCGGCGCCGCCGTGCGTGAGGAGGCGGCGTGATCGCCACCGTCCGCCGGCTGGCCGCGCTGGGCGCAGTGCGCCGCCCGCGGCTCGCGCTCGCAGCCCTGCTCGGGGCCTTGACGATCCTTTTCGGCGTCGGCCTGATGGCCACCGCGGGCTACCTGATCTCGAGGGCGGCTGAGCGGCCGGCGGTGCTCTCGCTGACAGTGGCCATCGTCGGCGTCCGCTTCTTCGCCCTCACCCGGCCGGTGACGAGGTACCTGGAGCGACTCGCCTCACATGACGTCGCCCTGCGCAGCCTCGGCAACGCCCGCGCCCGGGTCTACGAGCGGATCGCGCCGCTCGCGCCGGCGCAGCTGCAGGACCGCCGCCATGGCGACCTGCTCGCGCGCCTCGTCGCGGACGTCGACTCGCTGCAGAACCTCTACCTGCGCGGGCTGTTGCCGCCCGTCGTCGCGGTCGCGGCAGGCGCCGGCGCCGCCGGCGTGGTCGCAGCGATCCTGCCTCGGGCAGCACTCGTGCTCGCGGCCGGTCTCCTGGTCGCCGGGATCGCCGTGCCGGTCGGCGCGGCCGCGATCGCCGCGCGGTCGTCGCGTCAGCAGGCTGCAGCGAGAGGCGCGCTCGGAGCCGAGCTCGTCGAGACGCTGGCCGGCGGCGAGGAGCTCGTCCTCTTCGGCCGCCGCGACGACCGGCTGGAGCGGCTTCGCGCTGTCGACGGAACGCTCGTGCGAGTAGCGCGCCGCGCCGCCGCAGCGGACGGCACCGGCGACGGCCTGCGGCTCCTCGTCACGGGCCTGACCGTCACCGGCGTCCTGGCCGTCGCGGTCTCCGCTCACGCCGGGGGCGGCCTCGACCGCGTGCTGATCGCGTTGCTGGCGCTCGCCGCGCTCGCCGCGTTCGAAGCCGTGCAACCCCTCCCCGAGGCGCTGCGCCAGCTCCGCGTGACCGTCGCCGCCGGAGAGCGGCTTCTGGAGCTCGTCGACCAGGAACCGGCCGTCGTCGATTCGGCCGAACCGCTTCCGGCTCCACAGCCGCCCTTCACGATCGAGCTCGAGGACGTCTCCGTCCGCTACGCACCCGGTGAGCGGCTCGCCCTGGACGACCTGAGCCTCAGGCTCGACCCCGGCCGCCGGATCGCGCTGCTGGGACGCAGCGGCAGCGGCAAGACGACCGTCGCGAACCTGCTGCTCCGGTTCGTCGACCCCGAGTCGGGGCGCGTAACCCTCGCCGGCCACGACCTGCGCGAGTACCGGCTCGAGGACGTGCGCCGCGCGGTCACCGTCTCGGGCCAGGACGCGCACCTGTTCTCGACCACGATCCGCGCGAACCTCTGCCTCGCGCGCCCCGATGCGACCGACGCGCAGCTCGAGGCGGCACTGCGCTCGGCGCGGATCCTCGACTGGGTGCAGTCGCTCCCCGACGGCCTAGACACGCACGTCGGCGAGCGTGGGCGGGAGCTCTCCGGCGGTCAGCGGCAGCGGGTCACCCTGGCGCGGGCACTGCTGACGGACGCCCAGGTCCTGGTGCTCGACGAGCCGACGGCGCACCTCGACCCACCGACGGCGCAGCGCCTGGTCGAGGACGTGTTCGCCGCCGCCGGCGAGCGGTGTGTGCTCCTGATCACCCACCGGCCAGAGGGCCTCGACCTGGTCGACGAGCTCGTCGCCCTGCCGGACCCTCACGAGCACCGGAAGGCCGCGTGATGGCCGATCTCGTTCGGACGCACGACCTGACCGACGCGTCCCAGCACGGCTGGGCGGTGGATTACCTGATCCAGCGGGAGGACGGCGCGGAGCTCCACGTGGAGGTGCGCTGCTGGGACCGCGCGCGCGAGGCCGCCGACAAGGCATCCAACGAAGCGGCGCTGGCCGCGATCGCCGACCGCGGCCTCGCCGCCGCGCTGGAATCGGCGGAACGAGCCGACTCGCCGGCGTCACGTGGCGCCGTGATGATCTCGATCTGGTTCGACCCGGCCGACGACGGCCGGCTGCGCGAGCGGGTCAGCTACGAGCGATCCGCGCAGTAGCGTCAGGTCGTCAGGTGCACCGGCAAGGTCGGAGACGCCGCCGCGCCTCGGCGAGTCGCGCTGGCCACCGGCCCTAGCGCTGGTCGCGTTCCTCGCGCTGAACATCGCCTTGCGGATCTGGCTGCCGCAGGGCGGCGCGATCCGCGCGGCGTGGCTGCTCCCGGCGGTCGAGGCAGTGCTGCTCTTCGTCCTGCTCACCGGCGACCCGGCGCGTCTGGCGCCTCGCGCGCCCTGGCTGCGCCCACTCGTCGTCGCGCTCGTCTGCCTGCTCGTCGCCGCCGCCCTGTGGGGAACGGTGCTGCTCATCTACGACCTGATCAAGGGCATCGGCGTGACGAACTCGCCGCAGGAGCTGCTCGCCTCCGGCGGTCTCGTCTGGCTCGGAAACAACCTCGCGTTCGCGATGCTCTACTGGCTGATCGACAGCGGCGGGCCGCTCGCGCGGTCGCGGCAAGAGCTGCCGATCGACTTCGCGTTCACGCAACAACTGAGCCCGGAGGTCGCGCCAGCCGGCTGGAGGCCGGTGTTCCTCGACTACCTGCACCTCGGCTTCACCAACGCCACCGCGTTCAGCCCCACCGACGTGATGCCGCTCACGCTCAAGGCGAAGTACACGATGATCGTGCAGTCCACCGTGGCGCTCGCGCTGTTCGGGCTGATCGTCGCGCGAGCGGTCAACGCCTTGACCTAACCGACCGTCGCAGCCGCCTCCGTGCCCGCGCCCATGCGCTCGAGCAGGTGGTCGCCGACGCGTAGCGAGTTCGCCATCGCCGTCAGGGCCGGGTTCACTGCCCCGATGCTCGGGAAGACGCTCGTGTCGACGACGTAGAGGTTGTCGAGCTCGTGCGCGCGGCAGTCGGCGTTCACGACTGAGGTAGCCGGGTCCTCACCCATTCGAGTGGTGCCCGCCTGATGGGCGCAGCCCGCAACCGGGATGTCGTTCTTCAGATACGCGAAGCGGTGGAAGAGGTGGCCCGGTTCCATGCGCAGCTTGTGCAGCATCGAGTGGAGCTGCTCGTACAGCTCCTGCTTCGGCTTCTCGTTCGTGGCCGTGTAGCTGAGTGTCAGCTTGCCCTCACCGTCGACCGTGACCCGGTTCTCCGCCACGGGCAGGTCCTCGGTCGAAAGCCAGAAGTCGATCGCGTGTGCCGCCACCCTCTCGAGCGACCACTGCGGCGCGAGCTTCGTCTCGCCGGGCTTCTCGCCGCGGAACATCGGCGCCTGCGACTTGCCGACCATCTGGATGTTGCCGAGCGGGTAGTCCGCCGCGTCGCTCGCGAAGTAGAAGTCGTTCAGCCCGAGCGTCTTCTGGAACACCGTCGGGTTCTCGTCCTTCGAGAGCGCGAGCACCGCCTGGCTGTTGTGGAACATGTAGTTCCGGCCGACCTGGTCGGAGCCGTTCGCCAGGCCGTTCGGATGCTCGTCGGTCCCGGAAACGAGCAGCAGCTTCGCTGTGTTGGCGGCACCGCACGCGAGTACCACGAGGTCGGCGGAATAGGTCCGCTGCTCGCCGTCGTGCTCGACGATGACGCCCGTGACCGTCTTGCCGCCGTCGCCCGTCTCGAGCCTCACCGCCTGCGCGTTCGTGAGCAGCTCGACGTTCCCGTGCTCGAGGGCCGGCCGGACACCGAGCACATCGGCGTCGGACTTGCCGTGGACTGCGCAGGGGAACCCGTCGCAGTTCGCGCAGCGCACGCAGGCGCTGTACGGCATGTTCGGCTCGTTGAGGCGGATGCCGCAGGGTGCGTGAAACGGGTGGTAGCCGGCGGCGGCGAGATCGTCCGAGAGCTGCTGGATACGCGGCTCGTGGGAAACCGCGGGGAACGGGTAGTCCGCGCTCGCGTGCGGGTCGGTCGGATCCTCGCCGTGGCTGCCGTGGACCTCGTACAGGTGCTCGGCCTTCGTGTAGTAAGGCTCGAGCTCGTCGTAGGTGATCGGCCACGCCGGGGAGATCCCGTCGTGGTGCCGGAGCTCGCCGAAGTCCTCCTCGCGCAGTCGGTAGAGCGCTGCGCCGTAGAGCTTCGTCGCTCCGCCCACGAAGTAGTGGATCTGTGGCTGGAAGGGCTTGCCCTTCTCGTCGTACCAGGTGTCTTCGGAGACGTAGCGGTTGTCGACGAACACGTCCTGGGCGAGCCAGTTCTGCGGCTCGCGGGGCAGCCAGTCGCCCCGCTCCAGCAGCAGAATCCGCTTGCCCGACGGCGCGAGGTGGCGCGCGAGCGTCCCTCCTCCGGCGCCCGTCCCGACGATGATGACGTCGTAGTCGCCCATCTCAGTACTCCTCCAACATCTCGGGCAGGATGATCCGCGCCGCCGCCTCGATCAGCGCCAGGTGCGAGAACGCCTGCGGGAAGTTGCCGAGGTGGCGGCCGGTCGGCGCGTCGAACTCCTCGGCGTAGAGGCCGAGCGGCGACGAGATCCGCAGCAGCCGCTCCATCAGGTCACGCGCCCGCTGAATCTCGCCGATCGCCCCGAGCGCGGACACGAGCCAGAACGAGCAGATCAGGAACGTGCCTTCCTTCCCGGAGAGGCCGTCGTCGGTCTCTCCGGTGCGATAACGGAGGACGAAGCCGTCCTCGGTCAGGTCGTTCTCGATCGCCTCGACCGATTTGCGCAGCAGCTCGTCGCCGCCGGGTAGGAAGTCGAAGATCGCCGCGAGCAGCGTCGAGGCGTCGAGGGCGTCCGTGTCGTAGTGCTGGCGGAGGACGCCGTCGCGCACACCGTGCTCGAGGATGTCCGCGCGAATCTCGTCCGCCGTGGCCTGCCAGCCTCCCTGGAGCTCCGGGTCGCCGCGGATCTCGGCCAGCTTCGCCGCCCGGTCGAGCGCCACCCAGCACATCAGCTTCGACGAGACGTAGTGCTGGGGCTTGCCGCGGGCTTCCCAGATCCCCTGGTCGGGCTGGCGCCAGACGCCGGTCGCGCACTCGGCCTGCGACTGGACGATCGGCCACAGCCGCCGCGGCAGGCGCTCGCTGTGGCGGGTGTGCAGGAGGATCGAGTCGAGCACCGCGCCGAAGACGTCGTTCTGCCGCTGGTCGAAGGCGCCGTTGCCGATCCGCACCGGCTTCGCGCCGACGTAGCCGGTCAAGGTGTCGAGCGTCGACTCCTTCAGGTCTCGCCGCCCGTCGATCCCGTACATGATCTGGAGCGAGCCGTCCTCGGTCGGCTCCAGGTCGGCGACGAACTGCATGAACTCGTCGGCCTCCCAGGTCAGGTTGAGGAAGTGCAGCGCCTGGAGCGTGAACGTCGTGTCGCGGATCCACGTGTAGCGGTAGTCCCAGTTGCGCTCGCCGCCCGGCGTCTCCGGCAGCGACGTCGTGAGCGCGGCGACCGTCGCGCCGGTCGGCATGTAGGTCAGGCCCTTGATCGTCAGCGCCGAGCGCTGGACCGGGTCGCGCAGACGGTGGTCGGGAATCCGCGCGCGGTCGAGCCAGTCGCGCCAGAAGCGGATCGTCGAGCGGATCCGCGCCTCCGCCTCGTGGAAGTCCTGCGGCGCAGACAGCCCTTCGGCCCACGAGAGAACGCAGTACGCGTGATCCCCCGCCTGCAGGACGTGCCGGCCGCGGACGCGGTCGCCCTCGATTCCGAGCGCGAGGTCGGATTGCAGGCGGAAGGTCACGCCCGCACCACTCGCGTCGGCGACGTGCCGGTCGCCGTCCGGCGTCGCCCACTTCGCCGGAGTGCCCCCGTAGTCGAAGACGGGCTCGCAAACGAGCTCGACCTCGACGCTGCCGTCGACGCACTCGACCGTTCGCACGAGCATGTGGTCGGCGTCGTCGTCGGCCGGCGGGCGCGTGTGGGGCGTGATCCCGTCTTCGTGGTCCCACGGCCCCATCGTGAGCGCGTCGCGGATCATCACCCAGCCCCCGGGTGTCTTCCACGTCGTCTCGAGCACGTTCGTGCCAGGGACGTAGCCCACAGCGGTCGGGTGCGAGATGCCGAACGGCCCGAAGCGGAAGAACCCCGCCTCGCGGTCGAGCAGGCTGCCGAACACGCTCGGGGAGTCGAAGCTCGGGATGCAGAGCCAGTCGATCGCCCCGTCGGGCGCGACGAGCGCCCCGGTGTGGCAGTTCGAGAGGAATGCGTAGTCCGCAATCGGCGGGAACGGCGACGGCGCCGCTGCGCTCTGCGGCTGGCTCTCGACGTCCTTCGAGGTCACAGCGGTCATCTGAGGCTCTCCTTCCTTCGCAAGGCGGCTAGGCGACCCAGGGCTCGTGCCAGTGGCCGTGCCCGGCAACCAGCGCGTCTGCCTCGGGCGGACCCCACGACCCGGGCACGTACGAATGCACCGGCGGCGGCGAGTCGATCAGCGGCTGCATGATCCGCCACTGCTCCTCGACGCCGTCCTGGCGGGTGAAGCGGGTGCTGTCGCCGATCATCGCCGCGTGGAGCAGCACTTCGTAGGGCGTCGGCCCTTCGCCGCCCTCCTCCCCGAACTCCATCTCGAGCGAGATCGCGGAGGCACCGGCGATGTCCGCGCGGTGAGCGTCGACGATCAGCCGGATGCCGGTCGTCGGGTCGAGCCGCACGATCAGCTGGTTCGGCTCGGGGTGACGCGAGCGCAGATGGAAGCTGAGCTTCGGCGGGTGCTTGAACACGAGCCGGAGTTCGGTCTCGGTGGCCTTGAGCTTCTTGCCGGTTCGGATGAAGAACGGAACGCCGGCCCACCGCCAGTTCTCGATCTCCAGCCGCAGGGCCGCGTAGGTCTCGGTGGTCGAGCCGGACGCCACGCCGTCGATGTCCGTGTAGCCCTCGTACTGCCCGCGCACGTAGTGCTCCGGGTCCGCGGTGACGATCGCCCGGAAGAGGTCTGCCTCCGCGTCCTTGATCGCAGACGGTTCGCGCCGAGAGGGAATCTCCATCGCCGCCGCGGCGACGACCTGCATCAGGTGGTTGACGACCACGTCGCGAAGTGCGCCGACCGGGTCGTAGAAGTGCCCGCGGTCCTCGACGCCGAAGTCCTCGAACATCGTGATCTGCACGGACTCGAGGTGGTCCCGGGTCCAGATCGGCTCGAGCATCGAGTTCGCGAACCGCAGGTAGAGGATCTCTTCGAGGCCCATCTTCCCGAGGTAGTGGTCGATCCGGTAGAGCTGCGACTCGTCGATGTACTCGTGCAATTGCTCGGCGAGCTCGCGGGCCGACTGGAGGTCGTGACCGAAGGGCTTCTCGACGACGACGCGCGCATTCTCGGTCAACCCTGCGTCGTGGAGGCCCTGGACGACGCGCCCGAAGAGGAACGGCGGGATCTCGAGGTAGAAGACGGGTTGCTGCGCACCCTCGATCGCCTTCGCGACCCTTTCGTACGTGTCCGCCTCGCCGAAGTCGCCGTCGACGTAGGAGAGCCGCTTGACGAGCCGGTCGAAGATCGTCGGGTCGAGCTCCTCGCCGGTCGCCTCGATCGACGTCTTCGCCCGGTCGCGCAGCTGGTCGAGCGACCAGTCGTCGACCGCGACGCCGACGATCGGGCAGTCGAGCAGGCCGCGGCGCTCGAGGCGGTAGAGCGATCGAAACGTCATCACGCGCGCGAGGTCGCCGGTGATGCCGAAGACGACGAGGACGTCGGCGGGGCGCGGTTCGTCGCCCTGGGTGGCAGGGCGCTGCGCGGCCTCGGGTGCGGCGGTGGTCATCGTTCTCCCTTCTGCTAGGTCTCGACCCGGATTCGACCGGTGCGCTGGTGCGTCATCGCGGCGCCAGCCCAATCCACCACGGCCTTCGCACGGTCTTCGTTCGTCGGCAGGAGCGCGAGGTGCACGGTTCCCCAGGCCAGCTGCGCCTTCGCCCCTTTCATCGTGCGACCCCCGAGCATCTGGACGACCGCCGAGCCACGGCCGATCATCGCCATCGTCCCCTTGTCCTTGTACTTGAACGGCTCGGCTTCCTTGCCGGCGACGAGCCGCCCGATCGTCTCGCCGACGTGCTCACCCGATTGCAGTGCTACTGAACCGAGCTGCGGCAGCACCTGCTCGGTCTTCGCGTCGGTGATCGCAGCGACGTCGCCGACGACGAACACCTCCGGGTGTGACGGCAGCCGCAGCTGCTCGTCAACGCCGAGGCGGTTGCCGCGCTCGAGCTCCACGCCGAGCGACTGCACGAGCTCGTTCCCCTGGAGCCCCGCCCCCCAGACGAGCGTGTGCGCAGGGATCTCGTCGCCTGACTTCAGCGTCACCCGCTTCGGCGTCACCGAGGCCACGACTTCACCTGTGCGCACCTCCACGCCACGCTTGGTCAGCGCCTCCTTGGCGTACTCCTGGATGTTCGGCTTGAACATCGAGAAGATCTCCGGCGAGGCTTCGACGAGGGTCACCTTCGCAGTGCCAGGCGCCACGTCGGGGTAATCCTTCTTGAAGACGCCGTTGTAGAGCTCGGCGAGCGCACCCGCGGTCTCGACGCCCGTCGGCCCACCTCCGACCACGACGACGTTCAGCGCTCCGTCGTCGACGAGCGACGGGTCGCGGTCGGCGGCCTCCCAGCGCTCGAGCACGTGGTCCTTGAGGCGGACGGCATCGGGCAGCGTGTAGAGCGGGAAGCCATGCTCGGCCGCGCCCTCGACGCCGAAGAAGTTGACCTCGGCCCCCAGTGCCAGCACGAGGTAGTCGTACGACTGCGGGGCGAGCTCGTCGAACCGCGCCTCGCGCGCGTCCAGGTCGATGGAGACCACGCTGTCCTCGTGGACCCGCACGTTGTCCTGCTTGTCGAAGAGGTCGCGGATCGAGTGGCCGACCGCCGGCTGCTCCAGCAGGCCCGTTGCGAGCTGGTACAGCAGCGGCTGGAAGGTGTGGTAGTCGTGCCTGTCGACGACCACGACGTCGACAGGGGTCTTCGCGAGCTTCTTGGCGGCGCCGATTCCTCCGAATCCGCCGCCCAGCACGAGCACGCGGGGGCGGCCGGCGCTCTCGGGGCGAGATGCACTCACCCGCCGCAAGCTAGAACGGACCCCAGGGCGGCGGGTCACCCCATGGGGATGAAGCCGCTCAGCTCAGGCGGTCTGCAGCTCGACCCACAGCGGCCGGTGGTCCGAGATGTGGTACCGGACGTAGCTCAGGAACTGCGCTCGAGACCGTGACGTCCAGAGGTCCTGGAAGAGCGCGCCGTCGAAGTCGAAGACGTTGCATTGGCCCGTGAACCGCTGCGCCGTCGGCCCCGGGAAGAAGGCGATCTGGTCGAACTGGTTGTCGCTAGCGATCGCCGAGGCGATCTGGGAGCTGTGCGGCGGCGTCTGCAGGCCGAGCGAGACGAGAGCGTCGAAGATCCGGTCGCCGGCCGCGGCGCGCGGCAGGTTGAAATCCCCGAGCGGCACGACCTCTGCGACGTACGAGTTGGCGTCGCGGTGAGTCCGGTCGGCCCACCAGGCGACGGCGAACGTCTCGAGCGTGCGCCGGTCGAGGTCGGCGGGCGCCTCGGAGCCGTAGAAGAGGTGGACGTTCAGCAGCGCGAAGCGGAACGCGCCGGACTCGAAGCTCGCCAGGTACGGCCCGCGGTCGAAGCCGGCGAACGGCGTGGTCGTCCCGGTCGTCGCGATCCTCGGCAGCTGGCTCGGCGGAATCGCGACGCGCCCGACCTCCTTCAGCCGCTGCACCTTGCGCGTGTCGAAGAGAAACGCCTGGCGCTCGCGGTTGCCCGACGCGTCGGAGAAGAGCAGGTCGTATCGCGCGGGCAGCTGGCCGTGGATCGCCTCGATCCCGCGCAGGTCGTCGTTCACCTCCTGCACGGCGACGAGATCGAACCAGCTCATCACCTCGGCGATCAGCGCGTAGTCCGAGTCGAGCCGGTCCTGGACGCCGAGGTTCGCGATGTTCCACGTCGCGACCAGCAGCGTGTCCTTCGCCTTCGCCGGGATCTGGCGGCCGGGCTTGTCGCGCCGGTAGACCCTGAGAGCCGCGCGCTCGTGCGCGAGGTCGTAGACGTAGTCGAAGCGCGGCTTCGGGAAGGGCGGCATCCCCCTCGATTGCAGCGCGTCACACCCCTGCCTGTCAATACCGTTACGAGCGATGCCCCTGACACGCGACGAGACCCGCGGGTCCGGCATGGCGGTCGCCGTCGACCTCGTGAACACGTGGGACGAGCTGCACACGGAGCCCGACTTGATCGAGGGCCTCGTCGAGGTGCGCACGTGGCTCGAGTGGCACGGCCTGAAGACCGCCGCCGGACGGCTCGGCGAGCAGGACGTCGACGCCGTGCGGGCGCTGCGAGACCGGCTCGACCGCGTCTTCGACGCAGAGGGCGAGGACGAGGCCGCGGCGCTCCTGAACGAGCTCGCGCGCGAGTACGGCACACCGCCGGAGCTCGAGCGCGCAGGCGACGACTGGCGCGTCCGCACCTGGCCTCAGGAAGGCGACGGCCTGCCCGCTGTCGCCGCGTACGCCGCCGCCGGTCTCCAGGACGCGTTCCGGGAGCTCGGCTGGAAGCGCTTCGGCCGCTGCGCCGGCTCGCCCTGCCGTTGCGCGTTTGTCGACCGCAGCCGCAACCGGACGCGCCGCTACTGCTGCAGCCTCTGCGCCGACCGCGTCGCGCAGGCGCAGTACCGCGCCCGGCGGAGAGGCGCCCCGCCCCCGCAGCGGGAGGCGGGGCGCAGGGGAAGCTAGGAGAGGCCCTCGCAGGTCGCGGGGAACTGGCTCGCATCCTGGCGGCCCGTGGACTTGAGTATCGTGAGCGGCGTGAAGACGTCGCTCGCGTCTGC
>Ga0207665_10000418_pt1 | contig 29273 bp, 28 predicted proteins | sample LARL112metaG_FD_184351 | JGI IMG/M metagenome (GOLD analysis project Ga0207665, IMG submission 184351) | Corn, switchgrass and miscanthus rhizosphere microbial communities from Kellogg Biological Station, Michigan, USA - LAR L11-2 metaG... | ecosystem: Host-associated > Plants > Roots >... | reverse complement strand
GCGGGCCAGCTCATGGCCGAGCTGGTCGCCGACGGGCGCGCCCACACCGTCGACGTGGCCGCGCTCGACATCGAGCGCTTCCGCCGCGGGGAGACGCCGATCGAGGCGATGACGTTTGTCTGACGGTGGAATGGGCGTCTAGCGCCTAGAACGGGGCGCGCTCGCCCTCCGGGATCGGGGTGTCGAACGCGAAGAGGACGCCCGCGATCATGCGGTACTGCCCGGCCAGCACCACCAGCTCCATGAGCCCGGTGATCCCCAGCTCGCCCTGCGCTTCGGCCTGGAGCGCGGCCGGGATCGACTCGTAGGCGAGCACGTGCTGGACCACGCGGGCCACCCGCGCGTAGCGGGCGGGCAGCGCGCCGAGGTCTCCCCTCGTCCGCACCCGCTCGATGACGTCCTCGGCCAGCCCTTCCTTCCGCGCCATCTTCGCGTGGGCGATCCACTCGTAGGCCTGGCCCACCGAGCGGGCGGTGATCAGGATCGCCAGCTCGCGGACGTCGCCGGGCAGGGTGCCGCCGAACCGGAGGTACTCGCCCAGGTCGCCGACCTTCTCGGCCAGGGCGGGGTGATGCATCAGCGAGGCGAAGGGCCCGCGCACCGCGCCCCGCTTGGCGGAGATCTTGTCGTAGACCTGCTTGGCCGCGGGGGAGAGGGTGTCGAGGGGATCGGGCAGTCTGGCCATGGGGCTCCTCCTGCCCCGGGACTATAGACGATTCGGCAGACGATTCGGGGGCGATGGCGCCCACCGCCTTGACAAGCACGCGGCCCCGGGCGCAGTCTTGGCGGGCCCAATGACCGGCGCGCTCCGAAGGGGGCGCGCGCCATCGAGAGGGAGGGTTCGATGAAGCTGCCCAGGAGACCGCGCGTCCTCGTCTGGATCGTCATCTCGCTCGTCGCCGGCGCCGTCGTGCTGGCCGGGGCCGGCGCGTTCGTCGCCCGCGCCGCCGATCCCATCAAGATCGGCTTCGGCATGGCGCTGACCGGCGGCCTCTCGGCCAACGGCAAGCCGGCGCTGCTCGCGCTGCAGATCTGGAAGGACGACGTCAACAAGAGGGGCGGCCTCCTCGGACGGCCGGTGGAGCTGGTCTTCTACGACGACCAGACCAACCCCGCCACCGTGCCCGGCATCTACTCGAAGCTGCTCGACGTCGACAAGGTGGACCTCGTCACCTCCGGCTATGGCACCAACCTCATCGCGCCGCTCATGCCGATCGCCATGGAGCGCAAGCTCATGATCATGGGGATCTTCGGGCTGGCCAACAACGAGAAGTACAAGTACCCGAACTACTTCCAGATCTCGCCCAACGGGCCCGAGCCGGAGACGAGCACCGCGCTCGGCTTCTTCGAGCTGGCCGCCCGCCAGAACCCCAAGCCCCAGACGGTGGCGATCGTGGGCGCCGACGCGGAGTACCCGCAGAACGCGCTGGTGGGAGCGCGCGAGCTGATCAAGAAGTTCGGCTTCAAGACGGTCTACGACAAGACCTACCCGCCCAGCACCACCGACTTCACCCCGATCGTCCGGGCGATCAAGGCGACGAATCCCGACGTGGTGTTCGTGGCCTCGTACCCGCCCGACTCGGTGGGCATGCTGCGCGCGGCCCACGAGGTCGGGCTCCAGCCCAAGCTCTTCGGCGGCGGCATGGTGGGCCTGATGTTCACGAGCATCATGACGAGCATGGGGCCGATGCTCAACGGCGTCGTGAACTACGACTTCTGGGCTCCGGAGCCGACGTTCCTCGCGATGCCGGGGATCAAGGAGTTCTTGAAGGAGTACCAGGCCCGCGCCGAGAAGGCGGGGGTCGATCCGCTCGGCTACTACCTGCCGCCCTACTCCTACGCGACCGGCCAGGTGCTGGCCCAGGCCATCGAGGCGACCAAGGGGCTCGACCAGCAGAAGCTCGCCGACTACATCCGCGCCACCGAGTTCAACACCATCGTGGGCAAGGTGAAGTTCGGCAAGAACGGGGAGTGGGCCAAGGGGCGCACCCTGATGGTGCAGTACCAGAAGATCCAGGGCAACGGCATCGAGCAGTTCCGAGGGCCGGGCAAGAAGGTCGTGCTCTATCCCGACGAGTTCAAGTCGGGCAACATCATCTACCCGTACTCCGCGGCGAAGAACTAGCGCGGCGGGTCGCTCCCTGTTCTCCTGGGACCTGCTGGCGAACGCGCTGGTCGCCGGTCTTCTCCTCGGAGGCTTCTATGCCGCGGTGAGCCTCGGCATCTCGCTCGTCTTCGGCCTGCTCGACGTCGCCAACATCGCCCAGCCCGCGTTCCTGATCCTGGGCGCCTACGCGGCCTACGTGATGAACAGCTCGTTCGGCCTCGACCCCATCCTGGCCGGCGTGCTCTTCACCCCCGTCTTCTACGGGCTCGGGGTCCTCGTCTATCGCGTCTACTACGGGAGCTTCGAGCGGCGGGGGGAGGAGGCGCTCCGGGGCCTCGTGTTCTTCTTCGGGCTCCTCTTCATCATCGAGGTGAGCCTCAGCCTGAAGTACGGCGTCGACTACCGCCTGGTGCAGGCCGACTACATCGGCCGGTCGATCGACCTCGGCGGGGTCGGGATCGCGTACCGGCTGCTGGTGCCGTGCCTCGTCGGGCTGGCCATGACGCTGGCGCTCTACCTCTTCCTGGGCCGGACGTTCTACGGGCGGGCGATCATGGCGGTCTCGCAGGACGCGGGCGCCCTGCGCCTGATGGGGGCCGACCCCATCCAGATCAAGACCATCGCCTTCGGGATCGGGATCGCGGCGGCGAGCCTGGCCGGCGCGCTCGCGATCACCATCGCCCCGGTGGTGCCGTCGAGCGACCGCGACTACATCGGCCGGATGTTCGCGATCACGGTCCTGGGCGGCATGGGCAGCATCGGCGGCACCCTGGTCGCGGCGGTGATCCTGGGCGTGGTCGAGAGCCTGATGGGCACGTTCTTCGGCCCGTCGTGGTCGCCCGCGGTGTCGTTCGGCATCCTCCTGATCGCGCTCGCGGTGCGGCCGGCCGGGCTCTTCGGACGCTAGATGCGCCGCACCGGCGGGATCCTCCTGGTGGGCGCGGCGGTGGTGGTGGCGGGGATCCTCCTGGCCTCCCTGCGGGTCAACCCGTACTTCTACTTCGCCGGCTACGTGATCCTCCAGTACATCGTGATCGCCACCGCGTGGAACATCCTGGGCGGCTACGCGGGCTACGTGAACTTCGGGACGCCCGCGTTCTTCGCCCTCGGCGCGTACACCGCGGTCTTCCTCATCCAGTCCGTGCGGCCGCCGCTGCCGGTGCTGATCCTGGCCGGCGGCCTGGTCTCGGCCCTGCTCGGCCTCGGCATCGGCTATCTCACCCTGCGGCTGCGGGGAGTCTTCTTCTCGATCGCGACCCTCGCGCTCTCGATCGTGCTCCAGACCATGATCGTCAACTGGGAGTTCGTGGGCGGGTCGCGGGGCCTCAGCGTGATCCGGCCGGGCGGGCCGCCGTTCGGCAACTACGTGACGTTCCTCTTCACGGTCATGGTCCTGCTCGCGGTCGTCGCGGTGGTGACCGCGCGGTTCATCGAGCGCTCCTGGATCGGCCGCGGGCTGGCCGCCCTGCGGGACAACGAGGAGGCCGCCGAGTGCATGGGGGTGCCGACCCTGCGCCTCAAGCTCTTCGCCACCACGATCAGCGGCTTCCTTCTCGGGGTCGCGGGGGCTCCGTTCCCGTACTACGTGACCTTCGTGGACCCCAACTCCGCCTTCAGCCTCGACTACGCGGTGAACGCGCTCGCCATGCCGATGATCGGAGGCACCACGAGCTGGGTGGGGCCGGTCGTCGGGGCGGTGCTGCTCGGCACCGCCCAGCAGCTCGCCACCGTGACCATCTCCTCGGAGATGAACCTGTTCATCGTCGGGGTCGTGCTGGTGGCCTTCGTGGTCCTGGCCCCCGAGGGTATCCTGGGCCTGGTGCGGCGCCTGCGGAGGCGGTGACCGATGCCGCCGGCCCTGCTCGAGGTGGAGAGCCTCACCAAGCGGTTCGGCGGCTTCATGGCGCTCCACGAGGTCACCATCCACGTGAAGGCGGGCGAGCGGTTCGGGCTCATCGGCCCCAACGGCTCGGGCAAGACCACCCTGATCAACTGTGTGTCCGGCTCGCTCCCCATCGACGGCGGGCACATCCGCTTCGAGGGCCGCGAGATCAGCGCGCTCCCGCCTCACCGACGGACCCGGCTCGGCATCGTGCGCAGCTTCCAGATCCCCAAGCCCTTCGGCAGCATGACCGTGCTCGAGAACCTCGAGATCCCGCTGGAGTACGCGGCCCACGAGCGCTCCGACGCGGCCGACGCCGACGCCATGGAGATCCTGCGCTCGATCGGGCTCGAGGGGAAGGCTCACCTGCGGCCGGCCGGGCTCACCCAGATCGAGATGCGCAAGCTCGAGCTGGCCCGCGCGATCGCGGCGCGGCCCAAGCTGCTCATCTCCGACGAGGCGATGGCCGGGCTCTCTCACGCGGAGGTGGACGACATCCTCGCGATCCTCTTCCGCCTGAACGAGCGCGGCATCACCATCATCATGATCGAGCACATCATGCGGGCGGTGATGCGCTTCTCCGAGCGCATCGTGGTGCTCGATGCGGGCGAGCGGATCGCGGAGGGCACCCCGGACGAGATCGTCCGCCACCCCGGCGTCGAGAAGGCCTACCTTGGCGAGTAGGATCGTGGTCCGGAACGTGGAGGCTGGCTACGGGGCAGTGCGCGTGCTCCACGGGGTCTCGATCGAGGTTCGGGAAGGGGAGACCGTCGCGCTCCTCGGCACCAACGGCAACGGCAAGAGCACGCTGATCAAGTGCCTGATGGGCATGGTGACCCCCGAGGCGGGCGAGATCTTCCTCGAGACCGACGCGGGTCGGGTCGACCTCGCCGGCAAGTCCACCGAGGAGATCGTGGGCCTCGGCATCGCGCTGGTCCCGGAGGGCCGGCGGCTCTTCCCCAAGCTCTCGGTGGAGGAGAACCTGCTCCTGGGGGCCTACCGCCCCGCCGCCCGCGCCGACATCGCGGCCAACCTCGCCTACGCCTTCGAGGCCTTCCCGGTCCTGGCCGCCCGCCGACGCCAGCTCGCGGGCAGCATGTCGGGCGGCGAGCAGCAGATGCTCGCGGTGGCCCGCGCCCTCATGTCCTCCCCCCGCATCCTCCTGGTCGACGAGCCCTCGGTCGGGCTCGCTCCGATCCTGGTGAGCCGGGTGATCGCCAAGATCCGGGAGCTGAAGGAGCAGAGGCAGCTCACGGTGCTGATGGCGGAGCAGAACTTCAACCAGGCGACCAAGATCGCCGACCGCGGCTACATCATCGTCCACGGCAAGATCGAGTTCGAGGGGCGGAGCACCAAGGAGCTCCGCGAAAACGAGCTGGTGAAGAAGTACTACCTGGGGGTGTGACGAGCCATGCCTAACAAGCCAGTGTTCTCATTGCCAGTGCTCTCATTGCTGGTCGGCGCGCTGCTCGGCGCGGCGCTCCCGGCCTCGGGGCAGGAGCTGCCCGAGGGGCCGGGCAAGGAGCTGGTCGCCGCCCAGTGCAACAGTTGCCACACGCTGACCTCGCGCGTCGGGGCCGGCTACACCCCGGCGGGATGGCGCACCGTCATGCGCATGATGATCAACAACGGCGTGCCGATCCCCCCCGACCAGCTGGCGACGATGACCGCGTACCTGGCCAAGACGTTTCCCGAGAAGCCCAAGCCGGTCGGCGTGGTGATCCCGGGCCCGGTGAAGGTCTCGTTCAAGGAGTGGCCGGTGCCCACGCCTGGGTCCCGGCCGCACGATCCGCTGGCCACCGCCGACGGCGCCCTCTGGTACACGGGGCAGATGGCCAACGTCCTCGGGCGGCTCGATCCGAAGACGGGCCGGTTCAAGGAGTATCCGCTCCCGACGCCGCACGGGGGCCCCCACGGGCTCGTCGAGGATCAGGCGGGCAACATCTGGTACACCGCGAACGCGGGCGGCCTGATCGGCAGGCTCGAGCCGAAGACCGGCGCGGTCACCGAGTACAAGATGCCGGATCCGGCGGTGCAGGACCCGCACACCCTGATCTTCGACCGGAGCGGGATCCTGTGGTTCACCGCCCAGAACGCCAACCGGGTGGGGCGGCTCGATCCCAAGACGGGGGAGATCACGCTGCTGACGCCGCCGACGCCGAAGTCGCGGCCCTACGGGATGGCGGTGAGCTCGAAGGGCGCGGTGTTCTACGTGGCCTTCGGGAGCAACCGGGTGGGAAGCGTCGATCCGATGACGATGGGGATCCGCGAGTATCCGTTGCCGGATGCGGCCTCGCGTCCGCGGCGGATCACGATCACGCGAGACGACGTCGTCTGGTACACGGACTTCTCGCGCGGCTATCTGGGCCGGCTCGACCCCGCGACCGGTCAGGTGACGGAGTGGCTCTCACCGAGCGGACCCAAGTCGGAGCCCTACGGGATCTCGGCGATCGACGACGTCATCTGGTACAGCGAGTCCGGAACAACGCCGAACACGGTGGTGCGGTTCGATCCGAAGACCGCGAAGTTCCAGAGCTGGGCGATCCCGGGGGGCGGCAACATCGTGCGCAACACCTCGGTCACCCGCGAGGGCGACTTCGTGCTCGCCAACAGCCTGGTCAATCGGGTAACCCTGGTCAAGATCACGAGGTAAGGAAGCGGGTCGAGGAGGATCGCGTATGGATGATCCACGCGGCGTATCGCGGCGCGCGCTGCTCTTGAGCGCGGGCGTCGGCCTCGGGGCCGTGACGGTGGATGGGGCGAGGAAGCCGTTGCTCGCCCAGGCCGACCGGCCGACGACCGACCCGCTGTGGAGCGCCGAATACGTGGCCCGCAAGGGCGACGTGTCGCTCGCGCTCTATCGCAAGCGGATCGGCCCGCCGCAGGCGGGGGAGCGGCCGGTGCTCTTCCTGGTCCACGGCTCGTCGGTCTCGGCCAAGCCGAGCTTCGACCTCACGGTGCCGGGCCGGGGCGAGTACTCCCTGATGAACGTGTTCGCGGGGTACGGATTCGACGTGTGGACGATGGACCACGAGGGTTACGGCAAGTCGGCCCGCACCGCCGGCAATTCCGACGTCGCGAGCGGGGTGGAAGATCTCAAGGCGGCAAGCGAGGTCGTTGTCCGGGAGACCGGCCAGCCGCGGGCTCACTTCTACGGAGGCTCCTCCGGGGCGCTGCGCGCGGCGGGGTTCGCCATGGCACGGCCGGAGCGAGTCGACCGGCTGATCCTCGAGGCCTTCACCTGGACGGGAAAGGGCTCGCCCACGCTCGGCAAGCGGGCCGAGCAGGTCGACTACTACCGCACGCACAACCGGCGCCCCCGGGGGCGCGACATGATCCGATCCATCTTCACCCGCGACAAGCCGGGCACGTCGGATCCGGCCGTGGCCGAGGCTCTGGCCGACACCGAGCTTCCATTCGGCGACACGATCCCGACCGGGACCTATCTCGACATGACGGCGAATCTCCCGGTGGTCGACCCGCGGCGGGTCAAAGCTCCGGTCCTCATGGTCCGGGGCGAGCACGACGGCATCGCGACGGAGGAAGACCTCCTCGAGTTCTTCCGCCTCCTGCCGAACCCGGATCGACAGTTCATCGTCCTGGCCGGCGCCTCGCACGCGGTCGCGCTCGGGCTGAGCCGGGGTCAGCTGTGGCACGTGGTGCGCGCGTTTCTCACCCTGCCGGCCGCCTGAGGGGGGCACCGCATGTGCTTCATCGATACCGACGGGATGGGCGCCCCGTCACCGTTGTCGCGGCGCGGGTTCTTGGGTGGCCTCGTCGCGGGGGCGGCGGCCGCCGCGAGCCTGGGCGGATCGCTGGTCCTGCCGGGCGTGGCCGAAGGCGCGGAGCCCGCGCCCGCGGGCGGAGGGCCCGGCGCGGCCGGGGTGAGCTTCAAGTGGTTCGGTACGAACGGCTGGGAGATCACGTTCGGCAACCGGACCATCCTGGTGGATCCCTGGTTCAACCGCTTCGAGTCGGGCTTCCTCCAGAACAAGCTCGACCACGACCGCCTGCTCCCGACCGACACCGCGCTCATCGATCAGCACGTGAAGAGGGCCGACCAGATCCTGATCGGGCACGGCCACTGGGATCACATGGCCGACGTGCCTTACATCGCCAAGAAGACCGGCGCGATGGTCATCGGCTCGGAGACCCACGCCAACGTCATCCGGGCGGCCGGCGTGCCCGAGGGCAAGATCGTGCCGGTCAAGGGCGGGGAGTACATGCAGTTCGACGGCTACAGCATCGAGGTCTTCCCGAGCGTGCACTCGATGGGCGGCACCAAGAAGTACGCGGTGCCGGGCCATCTGGTGTCGGTGCCCGCCTCGCCGCCGACCAAGGTCGGCGACCTCCCGGAAGGCGACACCCTGATCTACGTGCTGCGGATCGCCGGCAAGTACACCATCTTCCTCATGAGCTCCGGCAACTACATCGAGCGCGCCATCGCCGGCCTCAAGCCCGACGTAGCGCTCGTCGCCCCGCTCTTCTCCAACAACACGGTCGACTTCAGCCCGCGCCTCGTCCGGGCCCTCGGCTACCCGAAGCTGGTGCTGCCCACCCACTGGGACAACTTCGAGGCGCCGCTCACCAGCACGCCGACGGATCTCCGCGCCGTCTACGGCGACCCGGCCAACCTCGACCTGTGGGTGAAGGAGATGAAGAAGCTCACGCCGCGGACGCGGATCGTGACGATGCCGTACTTCGGCTCCTACGCCCCGTAGCGCGGTGATGCGCCTGGCCGCCGCGTGCCTGATGGGGTGGGCGGCGACCACCAACTACACGAACCACGCGGCGGTGCTCCCGCTCCTGATGGGGGAGCTGGGCTTCGGTCCGGTGCAGGCGGGCCTGCTCTCCGCGGCGTTCTTCATCACCCTGGCCGTCGGGTGCGTGCCCGCCGGCCTGCTGATCGATCGCCTCGGCCCCACCGGGGTCGGTACCGCGGGGCTGGTCTTGGTGTTCGCGAGCAATCTCGCGCTGGGCTACGCGCGGGATTTCCCGGACCTGGTCCTGGTCAAGGTGATCGGAGGGCTCGGCTGCGCGCTGGCCTTCATCGCGGGCATGCGCTACGCGGCGCTGGTCGTGCCCCCGCCGCGCGTGCCCCGGGCCCTTGGCCTCTACGGGGGGTTCGTCCAGCTCGGCGGCGGCACCTCGCTCTACCTGATCCCGCTCCTGACGAGCCGGCTCGGCTGGCGCCGGGCCTTCATCGTCTCGTCGGGGCTCATCGCGCTCTCGACGATGGCCTGGCTCGCGCTGGCGCCCCGGGTTCGTCCGTCCCTCGCCGCCGCGCCGCTCACCGAGGCGATGCGCAGCCTGAAGGTGTGGACGCTCGGCCTCGTGCACACCGCCACCTTCGGGCTCGCGGTGCTGATCGGGATCTGGATCACCACCTTCCTGGTCCACGACTTCGGCCTGTCGCTGGTGAGCGCGGGCGCCGCCGGCTCGGCCATCTTGGCGCTCGGGGTGCTCTCGCGCCCGCTCGGGGGATGGCTGGTCGATCGGGGCGCGCTGAGCGCCCGCGCGGTCATGAAGCTCACCGTGCTGGCCGGCGGGGTGGGGCTCGCGGCTCTCGGCTGGCCCGGCCGGCCGTTGCTCGTCGCGGCGGCGGCCATCGTCCTGCTCGGGGTGGCGCTGAGCGCACCCTACGCCGCGGTCATGCACACCACCGCGGCCATCCTCCCCCGGGCGCCGGGCGCGGCGGTCGGGCTCGTCAGCGGCCTGGGCGTGCTCGGCATCGCCCTAGGCGCCCCGGCAGTCGGCGCCCTCTTCGCCTCCACGGGCAGCTTCACCGTGCCGTTCGGAGCCCTGGCCGCCTACTCCCTGCTGGTGCTCTGGGCGCTCTTCTCCCTCTGACCGGGGCGGCCTGACCGCGGCGGCCGTCAGTGGGGCAGGGCCCGGGCGGCGGCGAGGATCTCCTGCTCGGAGGGGAACTTCCCGATCCCGGCGACCCCTTCGGTGGCGCACTCGATGTAGGTCCAGCGGACGATGCCGTCCCGGTCGATCAGGAAGACCCCCTTGAGCTGAGGCCACTGGCGGTTCATGTCGGCCTCGTCGACCGCGTTGCCCGGGTAGCCGTCCTTCTGCGCGAGCGCCATGGCCGCTTCACGGACGGGCACGGGCCCCGGCAGCTCACCGGTGGGATTCACCCGGGCCGCGTCGAGGGCTTCCATGAACTCCGGGGTGGGGGTCGGCTTCGGGATCCCGTACGCGCGGTGCGTGGAGAGCTCCGGGTCGGCGCCCAGGCGCACGCGGGTCGGGCGGTACTTGAAGTAGAGCCGCGCGTTCTCGGGCGGAGTGGCCACGACCCCGACCGTCTCCACTCCGAGGGCCTTGAGCTTGCTCTCACCCGTCCCCAGCTGGGCGATCTGTCGCCGGCAGAACGGGCACCACAGCCCGAGGAGCAGGGCCAGGAACACCGAGCTTCGGCCCCGGTAGTCGGAGAGGGTCACCATCTCCGTCCCGTCGATGGCGGGAAGGATGAAGTCGGGGGCGGGCTCGCCGGGGGTCACGGGCGCGCGCATGGCGGTCGTCATGGTCGAGCTCCTTCGAGTGCGGATCGGTCCTCGGTGGAGGCACCGGGCACGGTGGTAGTCAGCCTGGGAAGTTTCCTGCTCCAGATAGCGAATCTCGACGAATCAGGTCCGGCGTTGGTCCCGGCAAGGGTTCGATTTTCCGATCATGGCGCGGTGGCCCGGCTTTTGCCTGAGAGATAGCTGAATTTACCATGAGCTTCGCCTGCCAGACCGACAAGCGCTGCGAGCACCCGCTGAAGGACTGCGCGGCGGTGCGCGGCGAGTATTGCCTGGTCTGCCACCACGGGTCGTCCCTGGCCACGCCGGCCCGCCGCTCCACCCTGGCGGGCCCCCGGCGGGACCAGCGCGGGATGTCCGCCATCCTGCGCGAGATCCGGCTGCGCCGCGGCCGCTAGCTCGACCCGGCCCCCTCCCTCAGCCCTTCACGCCGCCCGATCCCCACCCCTGCACGAGGTAACGTTGCACCGCCGCGAAGAAGCAGACGGTCGGCACCGTGATCATCACCCCCGCCGCCATGATCATGCCCCAGTCCACGATGGTGGCGTTGAAGAGGTCGTTGACGCCCACCGGCAGGGTCTTCAGCTCCTCGGAGGTGATGAGGACCAGGGCGAACAGGAAGTCGTTCCAGGCCAGGATGAACGTGAAGATCGCGGCCGCGATCAGCCCGGGCAGGGCCAGGGGCAGCACCACGTGCCACACCGTCCGCCCCCGGCCCGCTCCGTCGACCAGCGCGGCCTCCTCCAGCTCGAGCGGGATCGACTGGAAGAAGGCGCGCAGCACCCAGAGGCAGAAGGGCAGGCAGAACGTGGTGTAGGAGAGCACGAGGGCCAGGTGGGTGTTCACGATCCCGAGCTGCTTCACCAGGATGTAGAACGGGATGATGATCATGATCGGCGCGAACATGTAGGTCAATAGAATGAGGCCCGCTACCGCGTCGCGCCCGCGGAAGCGGTAGCGGGTGAGGGAATAGGCGCCCAGCGAGGAGACCGCGAGGGTGAGCAGGACGGTGGCCCCCGCCACCATCACGCTGTTGCGGAAGAAGACCAGGAAGCTCGTGTCCGCGAAGAGCCGCTGGAAGTTCTCGAGGGTCGGGTGGAGCGGCACGAGGCGGGGGGTGGCGAAGATCTCCCCCGACGGCTTGAGCGCGGTGGAGAGCATCCAGAAGAGGGGGAAGGCCGCTCCCACGAGCAGGACGAGCCCCGCCCCGTAGAGGCTCACGCGCCTCACGCGAACACCTCCTCGGTGCGGAACAGGCGGAAGTACACCGCGGTGGCGACCAGCAGCATCGCGAACATGATGACCGCGAGGGCAGCCCCCATCCCGGCCTGGAGATAGGTGAAGCTGCGCGAGTAGGCGTAGACCGGCAGGGTACGGATGTAGCGGCTCACCCCGCCCTCCCCGGCCAGCAGCCACACCGTGTCGAACTTGGTGAACATCCAGATGGAGCGCAGCAGCACGATGACGAACAGAACGCTCGCGGTCTGGGGCAGGGTCACGTGGAGGAACCGGCGCCACGTGGAGGCGCCGTCCACCGTCGCGGCCTCGTAGAGCTCGGGCGCGATCGTCTGCAGGCGCGCCAGGTACGTCACCACCACGAACGGGAAGAACTGCCAGACGCTGGTCACGATCAGCGCGGTCATGATGTGGTCGGGGCCGAGCCACGCCACCGGGGTCCGCACGAGGCCGGCCTGGCGCAGCAGGTGGTTGACCAGGCCGTAGGAGTCGTTGAGGAGCCATTTCCAGAGGATGACCGCCACGATGGTGGGGATCATGTACGGGAAGAGCACGAACCCGCGCAGGAGGTTGCGCCCGCGGAAGGCCTCGTTCAGCAGCAGGGCGGCGGGCACGCCCACCCCGAGCTGGAGCACCATGGTCACGCCCGCGTAGACGCTGCCGTAGTAGAAGCTCGTCCAGAACTCGGGATCGGTCGCGAAGTAGCGGTAGTGGCCCAGGCCCACGAAGGCCTGCACCGGCATGAAGGCGTGCTTGTCGAACAGGCTCAGCCAGACGTTGTAGAGGACGGGGAAGACTACGAGCCCGCCCAGGAGCAGGAGCGACGGGGCGAGGAGGAGCCAGCCGACGAGCGCGCTCTTCCTCACTCGCCCCGCCCGGGACCCGGGCCGCCTACGACCAGCGCTTGTGACCGAGCTGGGCCAGCAGCTCCTCGGCGCGCTTCTGGGCGCGATCGGCCTCGCCCTTCGGGTTCTTGCCGCCCACCATGACCTCCACCACCATGTCGGCCACGATGCTCGAGCCGTCGAGCTCGGCCAGGAACGGCAGGAGGTTGTCCTCCGGCCGGGTGAAGCCGAGCGGCAGGAAGCGGTTGCCCTTGAGGCCGGCCAGCAACACCTCGTGCCAGGCCTTCCACTTCTTGATCCGCTCGTTGGCCAGGTAGGCCGGGTCGTTGAGCATCGAGGAGAAGATCGGGGAGAGGTGGATCGGCACCGAGTGGCAGTACTGGAGGTAGTGCTCCTTCTTGTAGAAGAGGCGCAGGAACTCGAAGGCCTCGTTGGGGTACTTGGATTGGCTGAACACCGCCCAGTTCTCCCCGTCGAGCGCGGAGATCCCGACCTTGCCGGAGGGCCCGTGGGGCCGCAGCATGGGCATGAAGTGCTCGGGGTCGCGCATGCCTTCCGGCGCGTACTTCTCGATGTAGCCGATGGCCCGCGCGCCGGAGAGATAGCTCATCGCGATCTTGCCGGTGGCGAGCGCAGCCTGGGTGTCGAGGTACTTCTGGCCCGACCAGCCCTGCGACTGGAACTTGTTCAGCTTCTGGAGATAGTCGAGCGTCTCCAGCATCGGCTTGCTGTTGAGCTGGGGCCGCCACGTCTTGGCGTCGACCCACGAGCCGCCGTTGCCGGCGAGCCACTCCGCCGGGTGGATGAAGCCCATGTAGAGCTTCTCGCCCGGCATCTGGAACGCCATGCGGCCGTCCTCGGTGAGGGCGGCGCAGAGCTTCAGCATGTCGTCGTAGGTCTCGGGGGCCTTGAGCCCCTTCTTCACTCTCAGATCTCGGCGCTCGCAGAAGTAGGTCGCGCCCATCGCGTGGGTGATCCCGTAGTACTTGCCGTCGAAGTACTGGAGCTTCCGGGTCGCCTCGTGGATGTCGCTCTCGCCCACCGCCCGGATCAGCTCGTCCATCGGGCGTAGCAGGTTCTTGGTGTAGAGCGAGGCGGTCATGAACGGGTTGAGGTGGGTCAGGTCGGGCGGGCTGCCCGCCGCGAGGGCGGCCAGCAGCTTGGTGTTCAGATCGCCCCAGCCAAGGGCCTGCTGGCGCACCTTGAAGCCGGGAAACTTCTTCTCGAACTCGGCGATGGACGTGTCCTGGATGATCTTGACGGTCTGGGGCTCGACCTCGGTGTGCCAGACCTGCAGCTCGCGGGTCTGCTGGCCGATCACCGCGGGGGCGCGGCCGAAGGTGACCGCGCCGGCCGCCGCGCCGGTGGCGGCCAGGAAGCGACGACGCGAGATTCGGGAGGACGATGCGGGAGTGTGAGCCATGAGCGCCGCTCCTTCCGTGTGCCTTCGTTGGCCGCCGAAAGTGCCGCCGTGGTGCCGCCTCGACCGCCGCCGAGTCTACGCGGCCCCCGCCGGGTGTCAATCGCTTCCTATCCGGGCCGGGGGCTTCCCCCGGGTGCTAGCATGAGGGTGATGTCGACCGAACACCTCGAAAGGAGTAGGTCATGACAGAGAGACTTCGCGGGCTGTGGGTCGCTCCGGCCGTTCTCCTGGTCGTGGGCCTGAGCGTGGGCCCTGTCGCGGCCGCCGACAAGACCAAGGTCGACGCGGCGACCAAGCAGGTGCAGGACGGGGCCAAGCAGATCGGTCAGGGCGCCGCCGGGTCGGGTTTCAAGGATCTGTTCAAGGGCATCGGCAACACCATCGTCGAGGGCGCCAAGTTCAGCGGCAACACGATCGCGGAGGCCTTCAAGAAGTAGAGCGACTCCAGCCGAGCGGATTCTTGATCCGCACCGTTGGCGGCCCTTCCTTCCTCTCCCACCGGACCCGCGGTTACTGGACCAAAGTCCAATAGGCAGACGGCGCCCCGATCCTTACAGTGTAGGGATGGCGTCCAGCAAGTGCGAGACCTGTGGCAAGGACCTGAGCGTGGGGGTGGAGCGGTTCTGCGGTCCCGAGTGCCGCCTCCGGTTCACCGAGGGACTCAGGAAGGGCACTCCGCGCCATCCCGGACGCCGAGCCGCCTGGAGACTTCGTCGGCGGGGAGGCTGAAAAGGAGAGCGCAGTGTTCCTGTCCCGGTTCCTGATCGCGTTCGTCATCCTGTTCGTCGCCTGGGTTCTCGGCGGGTTCGTCTTCCACGTGGCGGGTGGCCTGATCCACATCCTCCTGGTGGTCGCCCTCATCGTGCTGGTCGTCCACTTCCTGCGCGGCCGGCCGTAGCCCGCGCCGCATGTGCTTCGCGTGCAAGAGCGACGTCCGCTGCGACCACGCCCTGAACGACTGCGCCACCGTGAAGGGGGAGTACTGCCTCGTCTGCCATCACAACTCGTCCCTCTCGGCGCCCGCCCGCCGCTCGACCGCGCTCGGGCCCCGGAAGGATGGGAGCAGCCTCTCCGAGCTCCTGCGCGAGATCCGGCTGCGCCGGGCCGGGACTGATCCGCGCCCGGAGTGAGCTAGCCCCCGGCGCGGATCAGTCCCGGCCCGGCGCGGCGATCTCGTCCGCCTGGGCCCGCGTCAGCCCCAGCGTCAGCCCCGCGGTCACGATGGCCTCCCACGTCGCCGCGTCCAGGGGAATGCCCGCGCGTCCGCGCTCCTCGCGCGAGAGCCGCTCGGGATCGCCCGGCATCAGGATCGGCTTCGCCGCGTCGGCCGGCGGCGAGGCCTTCACGTACTCGACGAAGCCGTCGATCTCACGCCGCATCCAGTCCACCCCGGCCAGGCGCGCGGGATCGACGACGATGCTGAACATGTTGTTGACGATGCCGCCGCGCCGAGGATTGCCGGGCTGGATGGTGCCGCCCCCGGACATGGCCCCGGCCAGCAGCTCGGTGAGGACGGCGAGCGCGTAGCCCTTGTGGCCGCCGAAGGGCAGGAGCGAGCCGCGCGGCTCCTGGTACATCACCTCGGGATCGGTGGTGGGCGCGCCCTGCGCGTCGATCAGGTTGCCGTCGGGCAACCGCTTGCCCGCGAGCTTCGCCACCAGCACCTTGCCCATCGCCACGCCGCTGGTCGCCATGTCGAGCAGCAGCGGCGGCCGGGTCGCGGTGCCGGGCATGCCGATGCAGACCGGGTTGGTGGAGAAGCGCGAGTCGCTCCCCCGGAACGGGGCCACCAGCCCGCGGTGGTCGGCCACGTTGACGAAGTGGATGGAGACGAGGCCGGCCGCGCTGGCCAGCTCGCCGTAGGCTCCGACCCGGCCGACGTGGTGCGAGTTGGCGAGCGTCATCACCGCCACCCCGTTGTCGCGGGCGCGCGCCATCGCGGCGGCCATCGCCTCGCCGGCGACCCGGCGCCCGAAGCCGCGCTGGCCGTCGAACATGAGGAACGCGCCGTCGTCCTTCAGCGTCTTGACCGACGTGTTGGGGACGACCAGGCCCTCCTGCAGGTGGCGCGCGTAGTGCGGAATCAGGCTCACGCCGTGGCTGTCGTGGCCGGCGAGGTTGGCGTCGACCAGGTGGCCGGCGACGAGGTCGGCCTCGGCGGGCTCGCTGCCCCCGCGGGCGATGATGGTGGCGGTCAGCCGGCGAAGACGTTCGGGGGATACGCGCATCGGGATCTCCTGGCGGGGAATGGATTCTCCGGCAGCGTAACCGCCGCGGGGGCGTGAATCAAGGCCGCGCGCCGCTCCACTCCCGGCGGAGCCGCTCGCGGGTGTAGCCCGCCTGCTCGAGCTGCTTCATCACGAGCGACACGCTGGTGGCGCTCAGGGTCTGGGGGCCGTGGCCGAGCACCACGACGTGGTGGCCCCGCAGCATGAAGTGCTTGTGGCCGTCCGCGCGCTTCACCCGGGTGGCGCCCTCGCGGAGCAGCCAGCGCTCGAGCTCCCGCCGCGTGATCACCGGCTCAGGTAGTCGAAGGCGGAGAGGGTGTGGGTGCGCACCACGTGGAGGAACTCGTCGATCGCGACCGACTCGTTCGGTGCGCCCATGCCCGCGGGGGAGGGGCCGTACACGTAGGCGGGGGTGCCGGCCGCGCGCCAGAAGCGGCAGTCGGTGCCGCCGAGCGAGATGATGGCGGGCGGCCGGAAGCCGCGGAGCGCCAGCACGTTGTCCTGGAGGTGGCCGATCATCGGGTGCTCGGGGTCCGACCAGGTCGCGTTCACCCGCTGGCTCGCGCCCTCCTCCCACGACGCCTCCGGATAGCGGGCCACGATGCGCTCGACCGCGCGCCGCACCTCGTCGCGGTCGACGCCGACCGGCAGGCGGAGGTCCGCCTCGATCTCGCACGCGGCGGGCAGCATGTTGACCTTGACCCCACCCCGCATCACCCCGATGTTGAGCGTCACCTTCTGGAGGAACTCGGCCGCCCCCGCCCCGAGGCCGCGCTCGGCCCCCGCGCGCACGTCGGGCCCGGCGAGGGCGCGCGCGACCTTGTCGGGGGTGGCGGGGACGAGCGCCTCCAGCGCTTCCAGGTCTCGGACGAGCGCGGCCGCGATGCGGTTGGCGCTCTTGCTCACGTGCGGGTACGCGCTGTGGCCGCCGGGAGTGCGGATGGAGAGCTTCAGCCAGAACATCGCCTTCTCGCCGAAGCGGATGGTGTGCGGGCTGCTCGGCTCCCCGTTCAACACACAGTCGCCCAGCACCTCCTCGCCGTGGTGCTCGACCAGGTAGCCGCTGCCCCACCGGCCGCCGGTCTCCTCGTCGGAGACGAGGGTGAGGGTCAGCGCGCCGCCGAGCTCCCCGGCGAGCCCGCTCAGGTAGGCGTAGGTGAAGAGCGAGGCGGTGGTGCCGCACTTCATGTCCACCGTGCCGAGCCCGTGCACGCGCCCGTCCACGATCGCGCCGGAGAGGGGGTCGTGCGTCCACCGCGCGCGATCGCCGGCCGGGAACACGTCGATGTGGCCGTTCAGCACCAGGTGGCGGCCGGGGCGGGGGAAGCGGGTGGAGGCCACCAGGTTCGGCATCGTCTCCTGCGGGGCGATGCGGCGATGGGCGAGGCCGGCGCGATCGAGGAACTCCGCGATGAAGGCGGCCCCCGCGCGAGTGTCGCCCGGCGGGTTCGCGGTGTCGACGCGGGTGAAGGCCTGCAGGAAGCCGACGAGCCGGTCGCGATCGGCGTCGATCCGCTGCAGCAGGGCGCGGCGGGCGTCGGTCATGCCCACGGGGGGAGGCTGAGCGGGGTGATCTCGGTGGACCGCCGGCCCCGCGCGTCGCGCGAGGGCACCGCCGCCTCCATGCGCCGCTGCGCGGCGGTGAGCCGCTCGAGCGCGCCCGCCTGGTCGAGGGTGAGCACGCGGCCGTCGGCCACCACCCGCTCGCCGTCCACGTAGACGTCGCGCACCGCGCGGTCGGCGGCGTGGAAGATCAGCGAGCGCAGCGGGTCGCGCGCCGGCATCATCCACGGGTTCGTGCAGTCCACCAGCACGAAGTCGGCCCGGGCCCCCGCGGCGAGCCGGCCGAGGTCCTCGCGCAGCAGCGCGTGGGCGCCGCCCACGGTGGCGGCGTGGAAGACGTCGGCCATCTCGGTGGCGCGGATGTCCTCCGCCGCGATGCGCGCGAGCACGGTGGCCCAGCGCATCTCCTCGATCAGGTTCTGGGGCACGGTGTCGGTGCCGATGCCCAGGTTCACGCCGGCCCGCCGGTACTTGCCGAAGTGCTCGAGGGTGTGGCCGTAGCGCGCGAACGGGGTGGGGCAGTGCGCCACCGAGGTGCCGCCGTCGGCCATGACCGCGACGTCGCGGCGCGACCACCAGTGCAGCCACGAGTGCTCGTCGATGAACATGGCGTGGCCGAGGATGCTGCCGGGTCCCCCGAGACCGATCTGGTGCGCCCACTGGACCGGCGTGATGCCGTGCCGGCGCACCATCTCGTGGAACTCGCCGGCGGCCTGGGCGCAGTGGACGGTGAAGGGGATCCCGCGCTCGCGCGCGGCCGCCACGCTGTCGCGCAGCAGGTCCTCGGTGCAGGTGTCGATCTGGGCCGGAGAGATCATGCCGGTGAGCCGGCCGCTCGGGTGCTTGGCGAGGTCGTCGCAGAGCCGCACCGCCTCCTCGAACCCCTGGCGGCCGGCGGCCTCGTTCCACTCGTACTCGAGCAGGTGCGACCGCCGCACCACCCACCGGGAAGACGCGTAGGACGGGGCCAGCACCCCGCGGAGCCCGCTGCGGGCGATGAGATCGACCCAGCCCGGGTACTCGCCCGAGATGTCCACGAGGGTGGTGACGCCCGAGCGGAGCAGCTCGCAGTAGGCGGCCTCCGCGCAGGCGAGCTTGCCCTCGTCGTCGGGCCAGTAGGCGCCCGCGCGCTCGAAGAGCCCCGACATGTACATCTCGGGCACCCCGTGCTCCTCGCGGATGCCGCGATAGCTCGCCTCGAGGCACGGGTGCGAGTGGACGTCGATGAGGCCGGGCATCACCATGAGGCCGCGGCCGTCGATGGTCTCGTCGGCCCGGCCCGGGTAGGCGCGGCCCACGAAGGTCAGGGTGCCGTCCGCGAACGCCACGTCGCCGTGCTCGAGATAGGCGTGGCCGCCGGCCGCCGCGTCCCATGCCACCACCCAGTCCGCGTTCTTGACGCACACCGTCTTGGTCATCACGAGCCTCCTGTCGGCCGGCGGGCGATCGCCGCCCGCGGCCACTCTACTGATCGCGCAGCCGAGGGTTGAGCGCGTCGTTCAAACCTTCGCCGATGAGGTTGAGGGCCAGCACCGTCAAGAGAATGGCCAGCCCGGGAATGGCGGTCAGGTACCACTCGGTGCGCAGCATCTCACGCCCGGCCCCGATCATCGAGCCCCAGCTCATCACGTTGGCGTCGCCCAGCCCGAGGAAGGCGAGCGCCGACTCGGTGAGGATGGCGGTGGCCACCATGATCGAGGCGGTGACGATGATGGGAGCCAGCGCGTTGGGCAGGATCTGGCGGAAGATGATGCGCAGGTCGCCCATGCCCACCGCCCGGCAGCCCTGCACGAACTCGCGGTGGCGGAGCGCGAGGAACTCGGCGCGCACCAGCCGCGCCACCGCGGGCCAGGAGACCAGCGCGATCGCGAGCACGATCGAGCGGATCGAGGGCCGGGCGATCACCACCACCACGATCACGAACACGAACGGGGGAATGGTCTGGAAGGCCTCGGTGGCGCGCATGAGCAGGTCGTCCGGGAGGCCGCCGTAGTAGCCGGCCACCGCCCCCACCAGCACGCCCGCTCCCAGGGCCGCCGCGGTGGCGATGCCGCCGATGGCGAGGGAGACGCGCGCCCCGTGGAAGATGCCGGCCAGGACATCCCGGCCGAGCATGTCCGATCCGAGGAGGTACTCGCGGTTCTCGCCCGGCCACTGGAGCGGGCGGGTCACCATCGAGAACGGATCCTCGCGGAAGACGTAGGGCGCGCTCACCGCCATGCCCACCACCAGGAGGAAGATCGCGAGGCCGACCGGCGCGGTCCAGCGGCGGAAGAAGCCTCGGGCGAAGCGGCGCAGGCCGGAGGCGCGCATCACCGCAGCTCGATGCGCGGGTCGAGCACCGCGTAGAGCAGGTCGATCACGAGGTTGACCACGATCACCAGGAGCGAGCTCAGGAGCAGGATGCCCAGCAGCAGGTTGTAGTCGCGCTGCTGCACCGCCTCGAAGGCGAGCCGGCCGAGGCCGGGCCAGCCGAAGACGCTCTCCACCAGCACCGAGCCGCCGAGGAGCGAGCCCACCTGCACGCCCACCACCGTGACCAGCGGCAGGAGCGCGTTGCGCAGGGTGTGGCCGTACATCACCCGCCGCTCGCTGATGCCCTTGGCCCGGGCGGTGCGCACGTAGTCCTGGCCGGCCACCTCGAGCATGGAGGCCCGCATGAGCCGGGTGTAGATCGCGGCGTAGAAGAGCGAGAGCGAGGCGGCGGGCAGGATCAGGTGGTGCGCCACGTCGAGCACGCGGCCGACGCCAGAGAGGCCGGCCCCGATCGTCATCATGCCGCCGGTGGGCAGCCAGCCCAGCTTGACCGAGAACAGCACGATCAGCATGAGCCCGATCCAGAAGGTGGGGGTCGCGTAGGAGAGCAGCACGAGGACCGCGATGGCGCCGTCCGCCGGCCGGTTGACGTGGCGGGCCGCGGTCACCCCGAATACCACCCCGGCCGCCACCGCGAGCGCGAGGCTCGTGCCCATCAGGACCAGGGTGGCCGGGAGCCGCTCGAGCACGAGGTGGAGCACGGTGGTGTTGTGGCGAAACGAGAAGCCGAGGTCCAGGTTGACCACGCCCCACACGTAGCTGGCGAGCTGGGCCACCAGCGGGCGGTCGAGGCCGAAGCGCTGGCGCAGCATCGCCACGTACTCGGGAGTGGCCGCGCCCGCCTCGCCGGCGAGCACGTCGACGATGTCGCCGGGAGTGAGGTGCAGGACGAGGAAGTTCACCACGACGATGAGCAGCACCGTGGGCACCGCCTGGGCGAGGCGCCGCGCGAGGAACCGCGCGACGCCCGGCCGGGCCAGCATCACCGCCACGAGGAACCGCGCGGCGCCGGCCGGCTAGGGCTGGAAGTAGGTGTCGCGGAAGCTCCCGTACGGCCCGTCGGCGCCCATCGTGTGGTTCATCAGCTTGCTGTTGTGGAGGGTGACGAACGACAGCTCGAGCAGGTTGAGCGCGGGCAGGTCCTCCTGGATCTGCCGCTGGGCCCGGACGAACAGCTCCTTGCGCTTGGCCTGGTCGTTCTCGGTCTGGGCGGCGGTGAACGCCGCGTCGACGTCCTTGTTCTCGTAGCCCGCCGCGTTGGCGAACGGGGTGCCCTTCTTGATGTTGCCGCTGATGTAGAGCCGCTGGACGCCGAGGGTGGGGTCGGGCAGCAGGTAGAGGTAGTTCTGGGTCAGCTCGAACTCCCAGTTGTAGACCTGGCGGATGAAGGTGGCGATGTCGATGTTGCGCAGCTCCACGTCGATGCCCACGCGCCCCAGGGCCTGCTTGATGTACTCCGCGGTGCGCGGGATCTCCGGCTGCACCGGCGGGAAGGTCAGCGAGGTCTTGAAGCGCATGTTGCCCGCGCCCCGCTTGAGCCCGGCCTCGTCGAGGATGGCGTTGGCCTTCGCCACGTCGTACGGGTACTGGGGCACCCCCTGGGTGGTGTAGAAGGGCGAGGACGAGACGATCGGCCCGGTGGCCGGCTTGGCGAAGCCGAACCAGATGTTGTCCGCGATGAACTTGCGGTCGAGGGCGTGCATCATCGCCTGCCGCACTCGCTTGTCCTTCAGGTGCTCGTCGCGGAGGTTGACCTCCATCATGTACATCGGCGCGAAGTACTCGTAGCCGCGCGTCTCCGCCTTCACGGTGGGCAGGGCGGTGAGGCGCTTGACGTCGGAGAGCGGCACCGGGTTGAAGACCCCGAGCTGCACCTCGCCCTTCTCGAGGGCGGCGGCGCGGGCCGCCGCGTCGGGGATGATCCGGATCACGATGGCGTCGAGGTAGGGCTTGCCCTTGTCCCAGTAGCTCGGGTTCTTCTCGAGCCGGATGAAGTCGCCCTTCTTCCACTCCTTGAACACGAAGGGGCCGGTGCCGATCGGGGCGTTGAGCGCGGGGTGGGTGGTGAAGTCCTTGCCCTCGTACACGTGCTTGGGCAGCACCTGGGACTCGTAGGAGCTGAACGCGGACAGCATCATCGGGGTGGCGTCCGACAGCCGGATCACCACCGTGTGGGCGTCGGGGGTGTCGACCGCGGTGACCTTGGAGAAGGTGACGCGCCCGCGCGGGTGGAGCTTCTTCCAGATCTCCTCGAGCGAGAACTTCACGTCCGCGGAGGTGAACGGCTTGCCGTCGTGCCAGGTGACGCCGCGGCGCAGCTTGAAGGTGTAGGTCTTGCCGTCGGGGGCGACCGTCCACGACTCGGCCAGGGCCGGCCGCGGCTTGAAGTCGAAGTCGTAGTCGAGCAGGCCCTCGTGGATCTTGGTCGACACCGTCCCGATGAAGGTGGAGGTGTTGACCCCCGACACCAGAGCCGCCGGCTCCGCGCCCTGCACGATGGTGAGGGTCCCGCCCGCGCGCGGCTGGGCTCCGGCCGGGAGCGCGATCGCGGCGAGCGACGTGAGGAGGAGGGCGAGCACGGTGACGAGACGGCGCATGGTGGACTCCCTGTTGTCGCGGGCGCGAGACTGCGTCGAGCGAGCCGGCACTGGCGGGAAGAATAGTCGAGAACGCCCCGCCGCGCCAGGGCCGGCGCGCCCCCGCTAGGGGAGAAACGAAATGGGGGCCGCGCGGTAGACCGGGCGGCCGCCCTGCACCACTTCGCGGCACGGGTTGTCCGCGATGCGGTAGGCGAGCTCGCCCGGCTTGTCCACCTCCCAGATCGCGAAGTCGGCGAGCTTGCCGACCTCGAGGGTCCCGCGGGAGTCGAGCACCCCCAGGGCCTTGGCCCCGTGGCGGGTGAAGCCCAGCAGCGCCTCCTCGGTGGTGAGCCCGAAGAGGCGGCAGGCCATGTTCATCATCATGGTCGGCGAGCAGGTGTGCGAGCTGACCGGGTTGCAGTTGGTGGCGAGCGCCATCTTCACTCCGTGGCGACGGAAGAGCGCCACCGGCGGGCGCTGGGTCTCGGCCATCGTCCAGTGCGCGCCGGGCAGGAGGGTCGCGACGGTGTCCGCCTCCGCCATCGCGCGGATCGTCGCCTCCCCCGCGAACTCGAGGTGATCCGCCGACAGGCCCTTGAACCGCGCGACCAGGTCTGCGGCCCCGAAGTCGCGATACTGCTCGGCGTGGAGCTTCACCGGCAGGCCGTGGGCGCGCGCCGCCTCGAACAGGCGCGTGATCTGGGCGTGGGAGAAGCCGGTGGGATCGCAGAAGCCGTCCACCTGGTCGACCAGCCCCTGGGCCACCGCGGCGGGCAGCACCACCGTGCACAGGTGATCGATGTAGTCGTCGGGCCGGCCCCGGTACTCCGGCGCGATCCCGTGGGCGCCCAGGAAGGTGGTGACGATCCGCACCGGCAGGCTCCGCCCGAGCTCGCGCCCGATGCGCAGGCAGCGCAGCTCGGTGTCGAGATCGAGCCCGGCCCCCGATTTGCTCTCGAGCGTGGTCATGCCCGCCGCGATCAGCTTGGCCACCCGCGCGGCGGAGGCGGCGCGGATCTGCTCGTCGCTGGCGCCGCGGGTCTGGCGCACGAGGCCGGCGACGCCGCCGCCCGAGGCGATCATGTCCGCGCGGCTGCCGCCCTGGGTGAGCAGCTCGAAGTCGGCGAGGGCGTCGCCGTAATAGACCGCGTGGTTGTGGGGATCGACCAGCCCGGGGGTCAGCAGGCGCCCGCCCAGATCGTGCACCGTGCGGGCGCACGCGTCGGGCGCGGCGGGCAGCGCGGACTCGGCGCCGACCCAGGCGATGCGGCCACCCTCGGCGGCGACCACGCCGGCCTCGATCAGGCCGAACGGCGCGCCCGCGGTCATCGTCGCCACCTTGCCGTTCCGCCAGAGGGCGTCCCACGTCATCTCAGCCTCTCCTCGCCGCGCGGAGCCGCGCGGTCTCGTCGGGCACCACCGCGCCGGTGCGCTCGTCGATCGCCACCCCGTACTCCCGCCGCGCGTAGGCGGACGAGATCTTCTCCTCCATCACGTCGCGGAGCACCCGCGCCGGATCGCGCTCGAAGGGATCGCCCCAGCCGCCCGCGCCGGCCAGCTCGTGGCGGTAGACGTCGCCGCGCCGCACGGTCAGCGTGCACTTGGCGGGCAGGTCGCGCGCGTCGCCCCCCGGGTTCAGCACGTTGCGCGAGGGCGTGCCCGGCCGCCCGCCGGCCAGGCCGTAGGGCAGGTGCGTCCGGCGGTCGGTGCGGAGCTGGAGCGTGCCCTCCGCCTCGAGGAACCGGTACTGGCGCTCCAGCGCGAGGCCGCCGCGGAACTTGCCGGGGCCGCCGGTGTCGGGCAGGTAACCGTAGCGCTCGATCAGCAGCGGGTACTCGGACTCGATGACCTCGACCGGGTTGTTGGAGAAGTTCACCACCGAGCTGCTGCACGCGTCCACCCCGTCCTTGGTCGGGCGGCCGCCCCACGAGCCGAAGAGGAACTCGAGGAAGACGAACGGCCGGCGCTCCGCGTCGTAGCCGCCGAAGCTCACCCCGGTGTCGCCGCCCATCTCGCAGGCGAAGACCCGGTCCGGCGCGATCTGGGCCAGCGCCCCGAAGACCGCGTTGGCCATCCGGAAGCCGGTGAGCCCGCGGGCCGCGACCGCGGCGGGCATGACCGGGTTCACCACCGTGCCGGGCGGGGCGATCACCTCGATAGGGCGGAAGTATCCCTCGTTGTTGGGCGGGGTGCCGCCCACCAGGTGCCGCACGCACGCGTAGACCGCGGACTTGGTGAAGGGCAGCGGCGAGTTGATCGCGCCCTTCACCTGCGGGGCGGAGCCGGTGAAGTCGGCGATCAGCCGGTCGCCCGCCACCGTGATCGTCACCGTGATCGGGATGGGATCGGGATCGATGCCGTCGTCGTCGATCCAGTCGGTGAAGGTGTAGCGCCCGTCGGGCATCGCGGTGATCGCGTTGCGGGCCAGGCGCTCGGCCTGGTCCAGCAGCGCGGTGGTGCAGGCCGCGAAGCGCTCGGGGCCGTACTGCTCCGCGAGCTTGAGATAGCCGCGCTCGCCGGTGAGACAGGCGGCCACCTGGGAGCGCACGTCGCCGAGCACCTGGCGCGGCACGCGCACGTTGCGATCGATCAGCTCGAACAGCGCGTCCACCGGCTTGCCCGCCGCGTAGAGCCGCAGCGGGGGGATGCGCAGGCCCTCCTGGAAGATCTCGGTGGCGTCGCAGCCGTTGCCGCCCGCGGTCTTGCCGCCCACGTCGAGCTGGTGGCCGATGCTGGTGGACCAGCCGACCATCCGCCCGTCCGCGAAGATCGGCTTGAAGATGTAGAAGTCGGGCAGGTGGGTGCCGCCCTCGAACGGGTCGTTCAGGATGAACACGTCGCCGGGCTCGAGGCTCGCCCCGAACTTGCGCCGGACCTGCGCCATCGCGTCCGGGATCGAGCCCAGGTGCAGCGGCAGGGTGAGCCCCTGGGCGATCAGGCGGCCGTCGACGTCGCAGAGGGCACACGACATGTCCATCGCGTTCTTGAGGTTGTTCGAGTAGGCGGTCCGCACCAGCGCGATCGCCATCTCGTCCACGATGGCGTCGAGGCCGTTCTTGACCAGCTCGAGGAGGATCGGGTCGCTCAGGTCGCGGGCGGTCATGCCAGGTCTCCGGTAGTAGTCACCCCAGTAGTGATCACGATATTGCCGTGGGCATCGAGCCGGGCCGCGCAGCCCGGCGGCACCAGGGTGGTGGCGTCGTACTCGTCGATCAGCAGCGGGCCCGGGCGCGGGGTGGCGCCGAGCGCGGCGCGACCGATGACCGGGGTGGCGACGACTCCGTGGCCGGGGCCGAAGTAGGCGAGCCGCTCGGCCGCGCGTCCGGCGCGCTCCTCGTGGAGCCGGATCGCCGCGTGATCCGCCGGCCGCAGCACCCGCGCGGTGAGCCGCAGGTTCACCAGGTGGATGGGATCGCCCTCCGCCTGGTGGCCGTAGGTGCGCTCGTGCTCGCGCCCGAACTCGGCGGCGAGCGCGCGGAGCGACTCGTCGGCCCACGCGGCCGGCAGGGGCACGGTCAGCTCGAAGGACTGGCCCTGGTACTTGAGATCGACGGAGCGCTCGATGGCCACCTGGGCCCGGCTGCCCTCCGCGCGCAGCAGGGCCTCGGCCTCGCGCTCCAGCTCGCCCACCGCGGCGGCGATCTCCGACGGCTTGGTGCCGAAGAGCGGACGCAGGAAGGTGCGGACCAGGTGGTGCTCGACCTCGGCCTCCAGCAGCCCGAGCGCGCTGAAGACGCCGGGCGCGGGCGGGACCAAAATTGTGCCGATCTCGAGCGAGCGCGCCATCTCGGCCGCGAAGAGCGGTCCGTTGCCGCCGAAGGCCACCAGGGTGAAGTCGCGCGGGTCGCGCCCGCGCTCGATGGTGACCGCGCGGACGGCCCGCGCCATGCCCGCGCAGCCGAGCAGGTAGACGCCGTGCGCGGCGTCGGCCACGTCGATCCCGAGGGGCGCCGCGATCTGCTCGGCGAGCGCCCGGCGGGCCTTGCCCGCGTCGAGCCGCAGGCCGCTCGGCAGGCGCTCGGGGTGCAGGTAGCCGAGGGTCACGTTGGCGTCGGTCAGGGTCACCTCGGTGCCGCCCTGGTCGTAGCAGACCGGCCCCGGCACCGCGCCCGCGCTCCGCGGGCCGACGTGCAGCGCGCCGGCGCCATCCACGTGGACGATGCTGCCGCCGCCCGCGCCGACCTCCGCGATGTCGATGGCGGGCACCCGCAGGAGGAAGCCGCCGCCCTTGTTGAGCCGGCTGCCCTGCGACATCGAGCCGCCGATCTCGAACTCGCCGGTGCGCTTGATCTCGTAGCCCTCGATGATCGACGCCTTCGCGGTGGTGCCGCCCATGTCGATGCTGAGCGCGTTGGGGGCGCCGATGGCGCGGGCCAGCGCGGCGGTGGCAATGACCCCCGCGGCCGGCCCCGACTCGATGACGTGCACCGGACGCCGGCGCCCGCCCTCCGCGGTCATCACCCCGCCGTTCGACTGCATGATCAGGAGCGGGGCGCGCGCCTCGAGCTGGCGCAGCTCGCCCTCGAGGGAGGCGAGGTAGCGGCCCATGACCGGCATGACGTAGGCGTTGGTCACCGCGGTGCTGGTGCGCTCGAACTCGCGCATCTCGGGCAGGATCTCGGAGGAGAGCGTGAGCGCCACGTGGGGCGCGCGCTCCCGGATCATCGCGCCCACCTCCGCCTCGTGGGCCGGGTTGGCGTAGGCGTGCAGGAAGCAGACCGCGATCGACTCGACGCCTTCGGCGAGCAGGCGGTCGATGGCGGCGGCCGCCCCGTCGCGGTCGAGCGGGGTGATCACCTCGCCGCGGTGGCTCATGCGCTCGCGGATCTCGCGACGCCAGCGGCGGGGCACCAGCGGGGCGGGGCGCTCGAAGTCGAGGTCGTAGAGGCGCGAGAGGCGCAGCCGGCCGATCTCGAGCAGATCGCGGAAGCCCTCGGTGGTCAGGAGTCCGGCGCGCGCCCCGCGCCGCTCCAGGATCGCGTTGGTGGCCACCGTGGTGCCGTGGATGATCTCGCCGACCTCGGGGGCGCCGATGGCGGCCTGCGCGGTCAGCTCCCGCACGCCGGCCACGATCGCCTCCGCGTAGTTCGCGGTGGTCGAGAGCACCTTGCGGGTGCGGGCGAGGCCGTCGGGCGACACCAGGACCAGGTCGGTGAAGGTGCCCCCCACGTCCACTCCGAGCCGATAGCTCATGCCGATCTCCCGAGGCCCGCCAGCCCGCGCGGAACGAAGATGACGAAGACCATGATCACGAAGCCCACCGCGACAAGGTTGTACACGACGCCCACGAAGCGCAAGCCCTCGTAGACGCCGTAGAGGAGCAGCGCCCCGAGCACGGGACCCCACAGGGTGCCGAGCCCGCCGAAGACCACCATCCCGATGACCAGCGAGGTGGTGGCCGCGCCCGCCACCACCGGGCTCACCAGCTGCACGTAGTAGGCGTAGAGCCCGCCCGCGAGACCGGCGAAGCCCGAGCTGAGGGTGAAGGCGAGCAGCTTGTAGCGCGTGGTGTCGATGCCGAGGGTCTGCGCGAGCACCTCGTCCTCGCGGATGGCCCGGAACGCCTGGCCCGTGGTGGTGCGCTCGCACACGTGGTACATGATCGCGACCGAGACCACCACGATCGCCACCACGACCACGTACATCGCCTGGCGGTGGACGAGCGCGCCCGCGGGCAGGCCCGGGAAGCTCCGGAAGTCGTGGATGCCGAACGGGCCGCCGGTGAGATCGAGCCAGTTCTGGGCGACGAGCCGGATGATCTCGGCGAGCCCGAGCGTGACGAGGGCCAGGTAGTGGCCGCGCAGCCGGAGGGCGGGGAATCCGGTCAGCAGGCCGACCGCGGCGGCGACCCCGGCCCCCACGAGCAGCCCGAGCCACGGGGAGACGTCGGCGTGCTTGGTGGAGACGGCGGCCCCGTAGGCGCCGAGGGCGAAGAAGCCGGCGTGGCCGAAGGAGATCTGCCCGGTGTAGCCGCTCAGCAGGTCCCAGCTCGCAGCGAGCAGCGCCCAGATCGCGGCCTGCGTCGCGATGGTGAGCACGAACGGGTGCGGCAGCAGCACCGGCAGCAGCGCGGCGACCCCCACCGCGGCGAGCGCGAGCCTCGCGCGCGTGGTCATCGCGAGACGGCCCGGCCGAGGAGGCCACGGGGGCGCACCAGGAGCATCACGATCATCACCGCGAAGGCGATGAGGCTCTGCCACTGCGAGGGGATCACCATCACCGAGAGCGACTCCGCGATGCTGATGAGAAAGCTCGCCACCAAGGCGCCCACCGGGTTGCCCATCCCGCCCAGGATGGTGATGGCGAAGGCCTTGATGGTGAGCGGGAAACCCACCGCCGGGTAGACGTTGAAGAGCGGAGCCATGAGCGCGCCGCCCACCCCGGCCAGCGCCACGCCGAGCGCCAGGGTGAGCGAGAAGATCCGCGGCAGGTTGATCCCCATCGCCTGGGCCCCGTCCGGGTTGAGCGCCACCGCGCGCACCGCGAGCCCCACCGGGTGGAAGCGCAGGAACGCGAAGAGGGCGGTGAGCAGCCCGGCCGCGACGCCCAGCACGAGCAGCCGCTGGT
>Ga0207665_10000416_pt1 | contig 29343 bp, 26 predicted proteins | sample LARL112metaG_FD_184351 | JGI IMG/M metagenome (GOLD analysis project Ga0207665, IMG submission 184351) | Corn, switchgrass and miscanthus rhizosphere microbial communities from Kellogg Biological Station, Michigan, USA - LAR L11-2 metaG... | ecosystem: Host-associated > Plants > Roots >... | reverse complement strand
CGCAGGGCACCAGCGAGGACGTGGCCCTGCTGCTCGCCGACGAGAAGGGCACCTCCCTGATCGTCGCGGTGGGCACGCACAACACCCTCGACGAGTTCCTCGACAAAGGCCGCGCGGGCTATTCGAGCACGTTCCTCACCAGGCTGCGAGTCGGGGGCAAGCTCGTCGACGCGAAAGGCGTCAGCAGGCTCTACCGGCCCCGGGTATCCGGCTGGGCGCTGATGGCGCTGGTGCTTGCCGCGTCGGCCACGGTACTGATCGTCTTGGCCTATTCTCGTACGGGCCAGATATTCCTCCGATACCTCAGCACGCAGTGGGACGTGGTCAGGTACTGGCTGTCCGGATTGTTCTGATGATCGATTTCCGCTATCACCTCGTATCCATTGTCGCGATCTTCCTCGCGCTGAGCCTCGGGCTGCTGCTGGGGTCCACCCAGCTGGGCCCGTATGTGCAGCGCGGCCTGAACGGGCTGTCGAAGACCCAGCACAACGAGATCGAATCGCTGCTCGGCGATAAGTCGCAGCTGCAGAGCCAGATCAGCAGCGAGAACCAGTTCGCGCTCGCCAACGCCCCGTCGATCCTGCACAACGTGCTCGCGGACCAGCGGGTCGTGCTCGTGCTGGCGCCCGGCGCGGCCGGCTCGGTGACCAACGGGATCACCCAGGCGCTGGAGACGGCCGGGGCGACGGTGACCGGCCAGCTCCAGATGCAGACCGCGTTCTTCGACAAGAGCGCCGCCACGACCCAGAAGCTCATCCAGGTCTCCCAGCAGTACGCCCAGTCGGCGGGCGTGACCCTGACCGGGTCGGCCTCGGCCCAGGCGCAGGCCAGCGAACTGCTCGCACACCTGATCATGACCCAGAACAAGGCGGGCCAGCCGATCCCCGGCCAACGGGACCCGTTGAGCGTGCAGGCGGTGCAGACGCTGGCCGGTGCAGGTTTCCTCACCAAGACCGGGCAGCCCTGGGATCGTGCCACGCTGGCCGTCGTGATAATCCCGGCCACCCCGCAGTCCACCGATGACACCAACCCGGAGAGCCAGGCCCTGGTCACGCTGGCCCAGCAACTGAACCTGGCCGGCCTGGGCACGGTCGTCGCCGGGACCGTCGCGGGCTCGGGGCCAGGCAGCGCGATCGACGTGATGCGGGCCGGCGGTCGCTCCGGGCATCTGACCAGCGTGGACAACGCCGACTACCCGGTCGGCCAGATCGTGGTGGCCCAGTCGCTGGCGGATCTGCAGCACGGCCACAGCGGCAGCTACGGGGTGACTTCGACCGCGAGCGGCGCAGGGCCGAGCCCGCCGCCGAGCCCCACGCCGAGCGCGTCGCCCAGTGCCGCGACACAAGGCACAGCGAGCAGCCGGACAGGCCACCGGTCCACGACCAGATCGGCGACCCGGTGAGGCGGCGTGCCGCCGGGCCCGGCCAGCGGCGCCGTTACCGGCCCGGCCCGGCCGCCGCGCTGGGGAGTCCCGCGGCCGCGCTGGCAGCGGGCACGGCCGCGGCGTGTGCGGCCCGTGCCGCCTACTCCGTCTTGACCCGCAGGCCGCCGGGCGGCGCCGGGACCTGGACCAGGACCAACCATCGGGGTGAGCAGCTCACCCTGCTGGAGGGGCCCGCCCTGACCGTGGGCAGCGTCGCGATTTCGGCGCTCGGGCCTGGCCTGCTGCCCCGGGTACGGGCCGCGCTGGCGGTGGCCGGTACCGGGGCGGCCGCGTTCGGCGGGTACGACGACCTGGCGGGCAGCGGGAGCAGCCGCGGGTTCCGCGGGCACCTCGGTGCGCTGGCCAAGGGTGAGGTCACCACGGGGGCGGTCAAGCTCGGCGGGATCGGCGCGACCGGCCTGGCGTCGGCCGCGCTGCTCGGTGGCGGCCCCGCCGACCTCGCCATCAACGCCGGGCTGGTGGCCGGCGGCGCCAACCTGCTGAACCTTTTCGACCTGCGCCCGGGGCGCGCGCTCAAGGTGGCGCTGGCCAGCGGGGCGCTCCTGGCTGCGGGCGCGCGCCGGGGCCCCGCTCGCCACCGCGTGGCCGCAAGGCCGGGTGCCGGCGCGGCCACCGGACCAAGCATGTCCGCCGGGCCTGGCACGTTTGCCAGGCTAGGCGCAGCCATCGGGCCAGGCGCGGCCGCCGGGCCCGGGGCGGCGCTTGAGCCTGACCCGGTGCCCGGCGCCCTGCTCACCGTGGCCGCCCCGCTCGGCGCGGCGATCGCACTGCTCCCCGAAGACCTCGGCGAACGGGCGATGCTCGGCGACGCGGGTGCCAACGCACTCGGCGCCCTGCTGGGGGTGGCGGCCGCGGCCAGCCTGTCCCGCCCGGCCAGGCTCGCGCTGCTGGCCGCGATCACCGGCCTCACCGCGGCCAGCGAGGTGGTCAGCTTCACCGCCGTCATCGAGCGCACCCCGGCCCTGCGGTGGCTCGACATGCTCGGCCGCCGGCCCGTTCCGGCCGCCCCGGTCCCGGGGCGCGACGACCCGCCGCCCGCGGAACCGCGGGAGGCAGGCACCACGGCGGCCGCAGCGCCGTCGTGACCGGGCCGCCGGCCTCGGTGACCGAGGCTGGCCCGCTTCGCCAGGCGGGCCGTGGAATCGGGCGTGCCGCGGCCCTCATCGGCGGTATCACGGTGATCGCCCGGGTGGTGGGCTTCGGCCGGCAGCTCGTCTTCGCGCACACGGTCGGCAGCCACTGCCTGGGGACCGCGTACGCGACCGCCAACCAGGTGCCGAACATCATCTACGACATCGTCCTCGGCGGCGCCCTCACCAGCGCGATCGTGCCGGTCCTTGCTGGTGCGGCCGTACTTCGGGCGCAATACCGCCCGGTGGCGGGCGACCGGGCGGGCAAACCCGGGCCGGGGAACGTCCCGGGCGGGGACATCCCGGCGGATACCGGCCACGCCGCGGGCGACAGGGCCGCGGGCGGCCACGCAGCGGGCGGCCGGGCGGCGAATGGCCACATGGGGGGTGTCCCGGCGGCTGGCGGCTCGCCCGGCGCGGCCACGACGCCAGCGCTAACGGCCGGGACGGGAACGGCCGAGGCTGGGACGGCTGGGCAGCGCGCCGTGACCGGCAGCGCTCGCCTCGGCGCCGACGCCGAGGCCGCCCAGACCGCCTCGGCGCTGCTGACCTGGACGGTGGTCCTGCTGGCGCCCGCCAGCGTGATAGTCGCCCTCGCCGCGCACCCGCTTACCTCGCTGCTGATCGGCGGTGTGCCGCACTGCGCACAGTCGGCCGTGGTCGAGGTCAGTTCGCGCATGCTGGTGGTGTTCGCCCCGCAGATCCTGCTCTACGGCCTGGCCGTGGTGCTCTACGGGATCCTGCAGGCGCACCGCCGTTTCACCGCGCCCGCGCTGGCCCCGGTCGTGTCCAGCGTGGTGGTGATCGGCGCCTACCTTGCCTTCGTACCGCTGGCTGCCGGGCACCATGGCGGCCTAGCCGGCCTGCCCCTACCGGCCCAGCTGATGCTCTCGGTGGGCACCACGGCGGGCGTCGCCGCCCTCATGGTCACCGCGCTTGGCCCGGCGCTGCGGCTCCGGTTGCGGCTGCGGCCCACCCTGCGGTTCCCGCCGGGTGTGGCGCGGCGAGTCAGGGCGCTGGCCGCGGTCGGGGTCGCCGCGTTCGTCGCCCAGGACGCCGCCCTCGTAGTGGTCATCGTGCTGGCCAACGGGCACCAGGGTGCAGGTGCCGTGGTGCTCTACAACTACGGCTGGCAGATGTTCTTCGTGCCGTACGCGGTGCTGGCGGTGCCCATCGCGACGAGTGTGTTCCCGCTGCTGTCCGCCGCGACCGGGGCCGAGTTCGACCGCACAGCCGCGGGTGCCGTGCGCGCGGCAATGCTCGTCTCCTGGCTCGGCGCGGCACTGCTGGCCGGGGCGGCATGGCCGGCTGCACGGCTGTTCGTAACGCATCCTCAACAGGTGCACCAGTTGGCGCTGACCTTCCTCGCGTTCGCACCGGGGCTTGTCGGCTTCGGGTTGTCTGCCGCGCTGTCGCGGGTCCTGTTCGCCAGCGGCCGCAGCCGGGTGGCCGCCTTCGCGCTCGTCGGCGGCTGGCTCGTGGTCATCGCGGTGGACGTCGCCGCGGTGCCGCTGGTCGATGCCCGCTGGGTGGTGCCTGTACTCGGCCTTGGCAACACGATCGGCCTGACCTACACGGGGATCGCCCTGCTCGCAGCGGTACGCGGTACCCGGGGCACGGCCGCACTGGACGGATCGGCACGGGCCGCCGGGGCCGGTCTGGCCGGCGCTGTCGCCGGCGGTGCGGTCGGCGCACTGGTGTCGGCCAGCCTCCCCGTCTCTGGTTTCATTCCGAACGCAATGGTCACGGTGCTCGCCTGCCTCGGCGCGGCAGTGGTGTTCGGGGTGGCCGCGCTGGTGCTTGACGGGGGTGATCTGCGCGCCCTGGCCGCCAGGAGCGCGGGGAGGTGGGCCCGGTGAGCCCGGGGCCGGGGGAGCGCAGCGGCTCCCCGCTGCGGATCGCCTACGTGCTCGGCACCACAGCCGGCGGGACCGGGCCGCACGTGGCCATGCTCGCGCAGGGGTGCGCGGCGCGCGGGATGGCGGTACGGGTGTTCGGGCCCGCGGCAACCGGGCGGCGCTATTTCCCCGCCCGCGACCAGAGGGATGCGGCCGGCCCGGGCGGTGCGCCCCGCCAGGGTGACGGCGCCGGGCAGGGCCCGGGTGCGCTGTTCACGGTCGTGGAGATGGCAGACCGGCCCCGGCCAGCCCGCGACCTGGCCGCGGTGCTGCGATTGCGGCGCCTGCTGCGGGGCTGCGCGCCCGATCTGGTGCACGCGCACGGGCTGCGAGCAGGGGCGTTCGCCGCGATGGCACAAATTGGGCTGCCCTATCGGCTCGTGGTCACCGTGCACAACGCCCCGCCCACCACCCGGCTGGGCCGCGTCGTGCACGCCGCGCTCGAGCGCCTCACCGCCCGCCGCGCGGACGCGGTGACCTGGGTCAGCGAGGATCTCGCGGCCCGGATGCGCCGGGCCGGGGCGCGTGACGGCGGGCGGGCCGTGGTCGCGGCGCCCGGGTTCGCGCCGCCGGAGCCGGATCAGGTCGCGGCGGCGAGGGAAGACCTGGGGGGCGCGGACCGGCCGGCCGTGTTCGCGGTGGGCAGGCTGGCGGAGCAGAAGGGTTTCGCCGTGCTCATCGAGGCCGCCGCGCGGTGGCAGGACCGTGACTTGCGTCCCCGGCTGGCGATCGCCGGGGAGGGCCCGCTGGCGGGCGCGCTGGCCAGCCAGGCGCGTGCCGCCGGGGTCGCGGTCCGGTTCCTCGGGCGGCGCGACGATGTCCCCGCGCTGATGGCGGCGGCCGACGTGGTCGTGGTGCCGAGCCTGTGGGACGGCCAGCCGCTCGTCGTGCAGGAGGCGCTGCGGTCCGGGCAGCCGCTCGTTGCCTCGCGGGCAGGCGGCATCCCCGACCTGACGGGGGAGGAGGGGGCACTGCTTGTCCCGGCCGGGGATGCCGGTGCGCTCGCCGAGGCCGTCCTGTCCGTGCTCGACGATCCCGGCGTGGCTGCGCGGCTGCGGGCTGCGGCTACGGAGCGTAGCGGTGTGTTGCCGGGCGGCAGAGATGCCGTGGATTCGGCGCTGGCGCTGTACCGCCGGGTTCTCGATGGGGCGAACAGACGATCACGGCAGGAAATGCCAAACCACGCGTAGCGTGCAGGAATTTACGCTAAGTTCGATTTTCGGTATAAATGCTTACGTTCTTCTACACACCACGTAGTTTCTTGGGAACGGTGGGCGATTCCGCTTGAAATCGAACATAGCGGTGTGATCGTCTAGGTTCCTGCGGTCACGTCCTAGCTATATGCCTGGTGACCGGGGGGAATTTAATCGTGCCGTCGCTACCGCGCCGACCGTCACGTTCAGTGAGGGTCCCGGGCAGGGCAAGTGGGCCTGTGCGGCTGGAACACCAGCCACCAGGCAACTTGTTCGCGCCCCTCCACGGACGGGCGCACACCGACGACGAGACGCCGCAGATCCCGCGCGAGCCGGCCCTCCTGCCGGACGAGCCGGCCGGTGCTAGCCACGCCGACGCGAGCCCTGACGACACCAGCCCGGCCGAGGCAGGCCCTCCTGAGACAGGCCCGGCCGACGTCGGCGAAGCGAGCCCGGCCCAGAACGGTGCAAGCCCGCCCGAGACCAAGCCCTCCGAGACCAAGCCGTCCGAGACGGGCCCGGACGAGGCAGGCCCGGCACCTGGATCCGCTGGCCTGCCACCGCGCGTTCCCGCCCGCCAAGGGCCACCGCCCAAGCCCGCGCCCGGCAGCACGATGCCTGGTGCCGTGCCAGCACCCCGGCCGGGGGCCGCGCCGGCCACCCGGCCAGGCGCCATGCCCGCGGCCAGGCCCGGCGCTGTGCCGGCCCCCCGGCAGGCCGCCGGGCCGCCCGCCAGGCGGCCCACCGCAGAGCCCTCCTGGGGCGCGGTGGTTGTCACCACGGTCCGGCTGTGGGCCGGGCGCCGGATGCAGCAGACCGGATGGCGCGTGCTGGTCGGCCTGGTGGCTGCGGTGCTCCTGTTCGCGGCCGGTGCCCTCACCGCCATCTTGATCAAGGGCACCCCGGCCAGCAACTCAGCCGGGACCAGCCAGGGCGGCAGTACCGCTCAGGGCGGGATCCCGATCGGCGGGGGGGCGCTGGCCGCCGTGGCGACGGCCAGGAAGCAGGCCGCCAACTGGGTGGCCCAGGAGGTCAACCGCGACGAGAACGTCGGCTGTGACCCGGTGATGTGCGCGGCGCTCCAAGCGGCTCACGTCCAGGTCAACCGGCTGATCATGCTCGAGCCGAGCTCACCGGACCCGCTCGGCTCGGAAATCCTGCTCGACACCGCGACGCTGCGGGCCCAGTTCGGCCCTCGCCTGGAGAGTGTGTACGCGCCGGTCAGCCTGGCGGCCTTCGGCTCGGGCGCGGCGCGCGTCGAGGTCCGCTTCGTCACGCCCAACAGCGCCCATCTTTACCTGAAAGAGCTTGCCGGTGACGTGGCGGCGCGCAAGGCCGCCGGCACCGAGATGCTGCGCAACCACTCCATCCACGCGTCCCCCCTTGCCAGCCGCCAGCTCATCGCTGGTCAGGTAGACACCCGGTTGCTGGTCATGCTGGTGACCCTGGCCCATAGCCACCCGGTGGACATCATCAGCTTCGGCACCACCCAGCCTGGCGCCTCCCCAGGCGTCCCGCTCCGGTCCGCCGAAATCGCCGGGGCACCTGGCCCCGGCAGCACCCCGGCCGCATCTGTTCAGACGCTGCGCAGCTTCCTTAGCTCGCAGCAACCCCCTTACCGTCCATCGGCCATCGTCGCGGTGAAGACCGCGTCACGGCGAACCGTGCTTCGAGTCGAGTATCCGGCGCCCAGCCTGCTTGGCCTGCTCGGACCGCACGGTTGAGACAAGGAGAAATCCAGATGAGATTCAGGTCCTCTGCGGCCCGGGCTCTGGCACCGGCGCTGATGTCGGTGCTGGGCCTCGGCGCGCTGGCCTCAGGCGTGGCAATGGCGTCGGTTCCTGCCGCGTCCGCGGCGATGGCCCACCACCATGGCAACGACGGCTGGATCCGGCTTGCCCACCTGTCACCGAACACCCCCCCGGTAGATGTCTACCTCTACTCGTTCGGCAACTCGCACGCCATGATCGTCCTGAAACACGTTGCCTACGGCACCGTCTCCCCGTACGAGAAGGTGGCTGCGGGCGAGTACACCGTGGCGATGCGCGGAGCGGGCGCCTCGCCCTCGTCGCAGCCGGTGCTGTCCACCAGCGTGCAGATCACGGCCGGCGGTGCCTACACGGTGGCGGGCATGGGCCCGGCCAAAGGGCTCCGGCTCCAGGTCATCCCCGACCGGCTGACCACGCCGCCGGGCAAGTCGCTGGTGCGGGTGATCCAGGCGTCGCTGCGTTATCAGAAGATCACCGTCGATGCGAACCACCGCACGCTGGCCAAAAACATCGACTTTGCCCACGTGACCGACTACGTGAGCACCCCTCCGGGCAGCTTCAACGTGCACTTCGCCGGCATGGGTGCCAAGGGGTCCTCGGACATCTCGCTGGCCGCCGGCACCATCCACACGCTGGTCGTGCTGGACGGCGCGCACAGCGGCCTGCAGATCGCCAACCTCGAGGACGCCGCGGGAAGCGCGGTCGCGCCGTCGGGCGGCGCGGACACCGGTCTGGGTGGCACGGCTCCCGGCCCGGCACCGTCCCCGGCGCTGTGGGTCGGCCTGGTCGCCGCCGGTGCCCTGATCACCACGGCGGGCGCCTACCGGATGCGCAAGGTGAGGAGCAGCGCCCGTCACGCCCGTTGATCCGCAAGCACGAGGCCCGGTAACTGGAGGGTCCCCGTGGGACGGGGACCCTCCAGTCGGGCGTGCGCTCGAACCGTGGTTCTTCTGGTATGAGGACACCGAGGAGAGCAAGCCTGGCAGGTTCGGCAGGTTCAGCAAGGCCAGCAAGCCCGCCAAGGAAGGCAAGCCGGCCAAGGCCGCCAAAGAGGGGAAGGCCGCCAAGGCCCGCGAGCCTGTCCAGGTTGGCCAGCCCCTGCAGGCCCGCGAGCCGGTGCAGATCGGCGAGCCCTTCCAGGCCCGCGAGCCTGCGCAGACCAACGAGCCGGTGCAGGCCGGCGAGGCCGGGCCGGCCGTGCCGGTGGCCGACCCGGACGCCGGGCACCGTGGATCGCGGGCCCGGCTGGTACGCCGGCCCATCGCGACCACCGCGGTCCTGGCCGGGCTGCTCGCGGTCGTGGGCGGCGCGGTCGGCCTGACCCGGCTGAACGGCCGCCCCGCTGACGTCCCGCGCCCGCTGGCCAAGTCCTCCCCGGCGCCGCACGGGATCTTCGCCGCCCTGCCGCAGTCGCACTCCAGCAAGCAGGTGCCCCGGCCGGTGGAGCTGACCATCCCGGCCATCGGGGTCCACACCGCGCTGGAGGAGCTGGGCCGCACGCAGCAGGGCACGCTTCAGGTGCCGGACAGCACCACCATCGCGGGCTGGTACACCGGGAGCCCGCGCCCGGGCGAGATCGGCTCGTCGATCATTGCCGGGCATATCGATTCCACCTCAGGGCCCGGCGTTTTCTTCCGGCTGCGCATGCTCCGCCCGGGTGAGTTGGTCTACGTGCGGCGGGCGGACACCGCACTGGTGGTCTTCCGCGTGACCGGCGAGCACATGTACCCCAAGAACGGCTTCCCGACCGGGCGGGTCTATGGGCCGGTCCCGGACGCCGAACTGCGCCTGATCACGTGCGGCGGCGTGTTCGACCCCACGACCCTCTCCTACCTACAGAACGTGGTCGTCTACGCCACGCAGGTCAGCGTGAGCCAGCCGCGGCACCATCACCACGGCCGGCGTCACGGTCACCACCCCCGGGCGCGCCACTCCTGAACGTGCGGGCGCTCGGTGCCCAGCGTGGTGTCCTTGCCGTGGCCCGGGTACACCCAGGTGCCGTCCGGCAGCGTGCCGAACACCCGTTCCTCCAGGTCGTCCATGAGCTGCCCGAACCGCTTCGGGTCGTTCTCGGTGTTGCCCGGCCCACCGGGGAACAGTGAGTCGCCGGTGAACAGGTGCGGGGTGTCGGCAAGCTCGCCACCCGCGTCGTAGCACAGTGCGATGCTGCCCGGCGTGTGCCCGCGCAGGTGGATCACGGAGATCTCGCGGGAACCCACCGGCACCGTGTCGCCCTGGTTCACCACGCCGCTGACGGGCACCGGCAGCTCAGGGGCGTCGTCTGGGTGGGCGATCACCGCGGCGCCGGTCGCGGCCTGCACCTCGGCCAGCGCCTGCCAGTGGTCCCAGTGCCGGTGGGTGGTGACGATCCGGCTCAGCGGCCGGCCGCCGAGCAGTTCAAGCAGCCGCGGCGCCTCGTTGGCCGCGTCGATCAGCACCAGTTCCCCGGTCTGGGTGCATTCGAGCAGGTAGGCGTTGTTGTCCATGGGCCCCACGGCGAGCTTGGTCACCTTCAGGCCGGTGATCTCCCGCGCGTCGGGCGGGCCCCCGACGGTCACGTCCCCGGTATAGGCCACGGTCTCTCCTCACGTTCGTGTGCCTTCTTTTCTTACCAAACGGACGACCGTGGGGCCCTACCGCCACGGCGGCAACTCTGGCAGCGTGCCACCACCGGCCACGGTCAGCGTGCTGCCGTCGCCACGGCCGAGCAGCCAGGCCAGCAGGTCGGCGGGCTGCCCTCTGATCGACACCGCCGGCTGGCCGGCGTGATCGGGGCCGAGCCGGAACGAGTCCTTGGCACCCTCCGCCCAGGCCACGCACGGCGGCACGTCGTCGCGCCCGGCGAAGGACTCGGCGACCCTGGGCAGCGCCTCGCCGAGGAAGTCCGTGGGCCAGTCGCCGGGCGCGTAGCCCGCGCCCACGTCGACGTGGTGGATCTCGACCTCCGACAGGCGCCGCTCCAGCACCTCCAGCGCCGCGAAGGGCGGCCCGTGCAGCGCGCGGACCTGGGCCGTCCAGGCGTCCTCCGGCATGCTGGCCGCCTCTGCGGCGAGCGCGGCCGCGGACTCGCGCACGTCGGCGGCGAGGTCGGCCGCGGGCCGCCCGGCGCCCGCCTCGATGTCCGCGGCGCGGCTCTCCGCGCTGGCGTACATCGGGGTCGGCGTGCCGGTCCGCGCCCAGCGCAGCAGGTTGACCATCCCGTCCGCGTTGCGGGCGATGTGGGTCAGCACATGCCCGCGGCTCCAGCCCGGCAGCAGTGACGGTTCGCGCGCCTGGGCGTCGCTCAGCGCGGTGGCGGTCGCGAGCAGGCGGTCGTCCGCCGCCGCGAGCCGCTCCAGGGAATGCCTGGCCTCGTTCATGCGCTACCCCTTTCGGGCATCGCGGCTAATCCTCTCCCACGGCATGGCACCCTGGGGAATGCGGCCCGGTGGTATGAGCCCGGGGAAGCTGCGGGAACCAGTTTTGTCGGACCCCCCGGATACCATGACGTGTCCCCTTGACCTCGGCAGGAACCACCAAGAGAGCAGAGCGCTGTGGCTGATCGTCTCGTTGTGCGCGGGGCGCGCGAGCACAACCTCAAGGACGTGTCGCTCGACCTGCCCAGGGACTCCCTGATCGTTTTCACCGGGCTGTCCGGTTCCGGGAAATCCAGCCTGGCGTTCGACACCATCTTCGCCGAGGGCCAGCGCCGGTACGTGGAGTCCCTGTCCGCGTATGCCCGCCAGTTCCTCGGGCAGATGGACAAGCCGGACGTGGACTTCATCGACGGGCTGTCTCCGGCGGTGTCGATCGACCAGAAGGCGGCCAGCCGCAACCCGCGGTCGACCGTCGGGACCATCACCGAGGTCTACGACTACCTGCGGCTGCTGTACGCGCGGGTGGGCAGGCCGCACTGCCCGGTGTGCGGCCGGCCGATCGCCAGGCAGACGCCACAGCAGATCGTGGACCGGGTGCTCGAACTCGACGAGGGCACCAGGTTCCAGGTGCTCGCGCCCGTGGTCCGCGGGCGCAAGGGCGAGTACACCGAACTGCTCCGCGAGCTCCAGGTCAAGGGCTTCTCCCGGGCCCGGGTGGACGGCGTGGTGGTGCGCCTGGACGAGGCCGGGACCAGCCAGACGCCCGCGCTGAAGAAGTACGAGAAGCACACCATCGAGGTGGTGGTGGACCGGCTGGCGGTCAAGGAGTCCGCGCGGCGCCGGCTGACCGACTCGGTGGAGACCGCGCTCGGCCTGTCCGGCGGCGTGGTCGTGCTCGACTTCATCGACCTGCCCGAGAACGACCCGCACCGGGAGCGGATGTACTCCGAGCACCTGGCCTGCCTCTACGACGACCTGTCCTTCGAGGAGCTTGAGCCGCGGTCGTTCTCGTTCAACTCTCCCTGGGGCGCCTGCCCCGACTGCACGGGCCTGGGCACCAAGCTTGAGGTGGACCCCGAGCTGGTGGTCCCCGACCCGACGCTGACGCTTGCCGAAGGCGCGATCGGCCCGTGGAGCGCCGGTCACGTCAGCGACTACTTCCTGCGACTGGAGGAGGCGCTCGGCTCGGCGCTCGGGTTCGGCATCGACACGCCCTGGTCGAGGCTGTCCGCGGCGGCTAAGAAGGCGCTGCTCTACGGCTACGACGAGCAGGTGCACGTCCGCTACAAGAACAGGTACGGCCGGGAACGGTCGTACTACACCAACTTCGAGGGCGTGGTGCCCTACATCGAGCGCCGGCACTCGGAGGCGGAAAGCGACACCAGCCGCGAGCGCTTCGCCGGCTACATGCGCGAGGTGCCCTGCCCGTCCTGCGGAGGGGCGCGGCTCAAGCCGGTGTCCCTGGCGGTGACCGTGGACGGCAAGTCGATCTCCGAGTACTGCGCACTGCCCATCGGGGAACTGGCCAAGCTGCTGCTGGCGCTGAACCTGTCCGACCGGGACTATCAGATCGCCGGGCGCATCCTCAAGGAGGTCAACGCCCGGCTCGGGTTCCTGCTCGACGTCGGGCTCGACTACCTGACGCTGGACCGCGCCTCGGCCACGCTGGCCGGCGGCGAGGCGCAGCGGATCCGGCTGGCCACGCAGATCGGTTCCGGGCTGGTGGGCGTGCTGTACGTGCTCGACGAACCGTCCATCGGCCTGCACCAGCGGGACAACCACCGGCTGCTCGAGACCCTGCTGCGGCTGCGCGACCTGGGGAACACCCTGATCGTCGTGGAGCACGACGAGGACACCATCCGCGCCGCGGACTGGGTGGTGGACATCGGCCCTGGCGCGGGCGAGCACGGCGGCAAGATCGTGGTGTCCGGGCCGCTGGACGACCTGCTGGCCAGCACGGATTCGCTGACCGGCGCGTACCTGACCGGCCGGGAGTCCATCCCGCTGCCGGCCACCAGGCGCAAGCCGGTCAAGGGCAAGGAGATCGTGGTCAAGGGCGCCGCCGAGCACAACCTGCGCGGCGTGGACGTGGCCTTCCCGCTCGGCTGCTTCATCGCCGTCACCGGGGTGTCGGGCTCGGGAAAGTCGACACTGGTCAACGACATCCTCTACAACGCCCTGGCCAGAGAACTGCACGGTGCGCGCACGGTGGCGGGCCGGCACACCAGGGTCACCGGCACCGGGCACCTCGACAAGGTGGTGCACGTCGACCAGGGCCCCATCGGGCGCACCCCGCGGTCCAACCCGGCCACCTACACCGGCGTGTTCGATCACATCCGGCGGCTGTTCGCGCAGACCACCGAGGCGAAGGTGCGCGGGTACCAGCCGGGGCGGTTCTCCTTCAACGTCAAGGGCGGCCGGTGCGAGGCCTGCTCCGGCGACGGCACGATCAAGATCGAGATGCAGTTCCTGCCGGACGTCTACGTCCCGTGCGAGGTCTGCCACGGCGCGAGGTACAACACCGACACCCTCGGTGTGCACTACAAGGGCAAGACGATCGCGGACGTTCTCGACATGCCGATCGAGGAGGCGACGGAGTTCTTCGAGCCGGTGCCCGCCATCCACCGGCACCTGAAGACGCTCACCGACGTCGGTCTTGGGTACGTCCGGCTCGGCCAGCCGGCGCCCACCTTGTCCGGCGGTGAGGCACAGCGGGTCAAGCTCGCGTCCGAACTGCAGCGCCGCTCCACCGGGCGGACCATCTACGTGCTGGACGAGCCCACCACGGGGCTGCATTTCGAGGACATCCGCAAGCTGCTCGGGATGCTCAGCAGGCTGGTGGAGAGCGGCAACACCGTCATCGTGATCGAGCACAACCTGGACGTCATCAAGACCGCGGACTGGGTGATCGACCTCGGCCCGGACGGCGGTTCCGGCGGCGGCACGGTGGTGGCGACCGGCACGCCCGAGCAGATCGCGCACTGCGAGGCGAGCTACACCGGCCAGTTCCTCAAAAAGCTGCTCTAGGTAGCTGGTGCCGCGTCAGGCGACGTTGAACTCTTGTCTCAAGCGACCCCTGGTGCCGCGTCAGGCGACGTCGAACTCGTTGCCCTCCGGGTCGGTGAGCACGGACCATTCGCCGCCGGGCTCCTTGACGTGGCGGACCAGCGTTGCGCCGTGCTCCAGTAGCCGGGCCACGGTCGCTTGCCGCTGGCCTTGATCGGTGTGGATGTCCACGTGAAGCCGGTTCTTTCCCGTCTTTGGTTCGGGAACCCGGTTGAACAGCAAGCGTCTGCCCAGGCCCGTGCCGCTGACCGGATCGAAGGGGTCATCGGGATGCCGGACGGCTGCGGCGTCTCGCCAGAACAGCCGCCCCTGGAACTCGATACACAGGCTCTCCTGGATGGCCCCGGCGGCCAGCAGTTGTTTGATCAAGGCGCTGTTGTCCTCGATCTGGTAGCCCAGCGCCTCGGCCCAAAAGACGGCCTGGCGGTGCGGGTCGCGGGCGTCGAAGACCAGCTTCCAACCGAGTGCCATGAGACTCTCCCCTCACGAGCGCGGCAGCGGCCCGGGTTCCCCCGAACGTAGCCTGACGCGTCAGTGGTCCGGCTGTCGTTCGGCGACGCCGCGCTGACGCACTTCCTGTACCTGGAGCGGCCGGAAGGCATGGAACGGATGGACGCGGAGGGGTTCGTCCCCGCCGCGCCGCCGTCCGACCCGGTGACCGCGGGCGAGATCATGCCGCGACGGCAGGAGTTCGCCACGGTGGGGCACCTGTACCGCGGCATCTTGGACGGGCTGACCGGCCTGGCGGCACGGCTCGGCGAGCGGGCACTGTTCCCCGGCCCGCGGCGGGCCCAGGCCACCCCCGAGTTGTTCGGCTGGCCGCAGCTCATCGCGGTGACCGGCCTGGACTCGGCTTGCGCGGCCATCGAGGAGATCATCGAACAGGGAGAGGGGGCGCGCGGGGACTGGCAGCCTGCCCATTACGGCAGGTTCCTCGGCATCTGGGAGGAGTACCGGCGGCTGCGGGAGGAGGACCCGCGCTTCGAGCCCGCCCATCCGGTGATCCCCGCGTTCACCCGGCAGCCCTTCGACATCACCGAGCCCCAGCCACTGCTGACCGATCCGGCCACCCGGGGCGTCGCCGAGCTGTTCAACCTGGGCTACGAGGTCCTGCTCCAGGTGCTCACCCGGTTCTTCACGCACACCGACGAGACCGACGAACAGCTCGGCACGCTGGTCGAGGCCGCGTTCGGGCTGATGGGCGGGGTGATGCGGCCGCTCGGCGCGGCGCTCACCCGGATGCCTGCCGGGCCTGGCCATCCGGGCCGGACAGCGGGCCCGGTCTTCGAGATGTACTACCAGATGGGCAACTTCGTGCCGTGGCGGGCGGCGGCGTGGGCGCTGCTGTCCGAGCGGGTGGCCGTGCTGTCCGGCCGGTGCGCGGACGGGGCCGGGCATGCAGATGCTGCGGATGCCGTGGCCCGGGCGGCGCAGGCCGCCGCGGCCATCTCCGCACAGCTAGCCGCGCAGGTGCCAGCCGAGCTCCGGCCCGCCTGACCCGTACCCCGCTCCGTCCGCCAAGCAGCTCTCGTCAGAAAGCCAGCCGATCAGAAACCGGCCCGGTCACGAAGCGCTTCGGTCAGAGTGCGCGCATCCGGTTGTTGCGGGCGTTGTGCTCGACCTCGGCGAGCCCCAGCGCCTCCAGCACCGGCGGCACGTAGTTGCCGAACCGCCCGCGCAGCCCCTTCTTCATGCCGTACCAGCCGCCGACCGGGTTGCCGGGGGAGCGGCCCCAGGCCTCCACCGTCCCGTCCTGGGCGGGCTTCTGCTCGTCGGCGTTGCCGAGCGGCACCCAGTCGCCACGATCCTTGAGCATCGCATGCAGATCGTCGATGCAGCGAAGCTGGTAGCGAAGCTGCGTCGTGCCGACCTGGACGACCAGGGCAGGCGGCTCAGCGCTCTCGTCGCGCCAGGCCTCGAACTCGGACTTGCCAGGCGGCGTGGTCAGGATCCAGGGATCGGCGGCGGTCCCTGATCCGGTGACACCAGTGGTCATCGTTGGTGGTCCCCCTTCGCGGACGCCCAGCGGCTGGGCGCCTCATCGCAGACCAGGCGATTATCCCAGCTAATACATGACATCTTCTGTCATGATCGAGGGTTATCTTTGGCGTGTGCGAGCTAGCCGAGTAGTCGGGCTGCTTGGGCTATTGCAGGCCCGCGGCCGGATGACCGCGGCCCAGCTCGCCGCCGAGCTTGAGGTGTCGCCGCGCACCGTGCTGCGCGATATCGAGGCGCTCAGCGCCGCCGGGATCCCGGTATATGCGGTCCGCGGCAGCCAGGGCGGGTTCGAGCTGATCGACGGATACCGCAGCGATCTTCCGGCCGCGGCCAGCGGCCCCGGACGCAGCCCGGCCGGGGCCAGCACCGCTTGGCCCGGCAAAGGCTCCGGTGGCGCGATGGCGCAGCGGGCGCGGGTCCGGCTGTCGCCACGTGGCCGGCGCCTCGCCGCCCTGCTCGGCCGGCCCTCGGACATCCGGGTCCGCCGCAGCCCGCACGTGGTCGCCGGGCGGGAGGACTGGGTCGAGGCATGGGTGCGGATCGACTCGCCCGGCATCGCGGTGCTCGACATGCTCGCCCTCGGCGCCGATGTGGAGGTGCTCGACCCACCGGATCTGCGCGCCGGCGTCCGGGACGCGGCCACCCGGATAGCCGCCCTGCACGCAGATCGCCTGGTGCTCCCATCATCCTGAGAGCCGGTCCCTCGCAGGCAGGAACCGCGTCGCCGTTGGGCAGTGCCGCCAGCGTCGCGACGATCAGGCGGCCAGCTCGCGGCGGACCTGCCCGGCGCCGGCCACCATCGCGCGCAGCTTGGCCCTGGCCACGCCGGGGGGCAGGTGGCGCAGGCCGCAGTCCGGGTTGACCATCAGCCGGTCGGCCGGCACGAACTCAAGCGCGCGGTGGATCCGCGAAGCCACCAGCGCTGGCGCCTCCACCTCGGTGGCCTTCACGTCGATCACGCCGAGACCCAGGTAGCGATCCCAGGCATGCTCCTTCAGCAGCCGCAGGTCGTCCAGGCCCTTGCGGGCGAACTCCAGCACCAGCGCGTCCACGCACGCCGCGGTCACCGCGGGGAACAGGAAGTCGTAGTGCCCCTCCCACAGCGGGCGGGCGTACCGGTTGCCGTAACACACGTGCAGCGCCCAGGTGGCGTCCACGCCAGCGGTCACGATGTTGACCGCCTCGATCGCCAGGTCCACCTGCTCGGGGTAGCCGGCCAGGAACGGCTCGTCGATCTGGAGCAGGTCAGCCCCGGCCGCGGCCAGTTCCCGGGCCTGGACGTTGAGCCGCCGGGCGAGCGCGCGGACCAGGTCCGCGGGGTCGGCGTAACCGGTGTCGCGGATCCGGCGTGACAGCGAGAACGGCCCGGTGAAGGAGAACTTGACGGGCCGCGCCGTGTGCTCGCGAGTAAATGCGAAGTCCGCGGCGAGCCCCGGGCTCACCCCGGTGGCCTCCGGCAGCGGCGCGCGCACCACCGCGTCGTAGTAGTCGTAGTAGTCGTTCTTGGACCGGTCCGGGATCTCCACCCCCGGAATCCGGGTGAGCAGGTAGTCGATGTCGTTGTCGCGCCGCAGTTCGCCATCGGAGACGATGTCCACGCCGGCGAGTTCCTGGTCCTTCAGCGCCGCCTTGATCGCCACATCGTGGATCTCGTCCAGGTGGTGCGCGCTGATCCGGCGCTGGTAGTAGTCGGTCTTCAGGCGCCCGAGCCACTCCGGCACCGAGTACGAGCCGACCACGGTCGTGGCCAGCGGTGTCGCGCTCAGCGCGGCCGTCGCCCCGCTGACGCCGTGATCCGGTGCGCCCCGATCCATCAGTCACGCACCTGCGCGGTCAGCGTCTTCACATTGACGCCAGGACGACGGCTCGGGGCGATCTGGACGTCGAACCCGCGCCGGTTTCCCGCCAGGGCCAGGAGCGGCCCGTTGACCCAGTTGACCACGGACCCGTCGTACTTGCCCGGCCCGTGGAACCCGGTCAGGTAGCCGCCGGGCCCGGTCAGGAACAGGTCGTGGCACTGCAGCCGGCCGAACGGGTGCAGCAGCGGCAGCGTCCCCGCGAAGCTGGCCAGCGCGCCGTTGCTGACGTGCATCCGCACGTCGCCGCAGGCTTCGAGCAGCGGCCGCATGATCTCGCCGGTGATGGCCGGGGTCACCTGGTAGGCATCCAGGCCGTCCAGCGGCACGTAACGCTCCTGCAGCCGCAGCGCGGACCAGGTTTCCTGCCAGAACGCCACGGCCTCGTGGGCGCCGGGGAACCGGCCGGGCGCCGCCTCGGCGAGCAGGTCGGGCCCGATCCGGAGCAGCCGGTGGATCAGCGCGGCCAGTTCGCCGGGCCTGGTGTGGTAGCGGCGCGCGATCTTGGCCGCGTCCGCCCGGCGCAGGCAGGCACGGACCTCCACCAGGTAGGGATGCCCGCGGATGCTGGCCACGTCGTCGGTGGGCAGATTGTCGTAGACGTTGGAGATGTACACGCAGAACGCCTTGCCCCGCAGGAAGCCCAGCGTCTGCTGCGGCCGGGTCGCGTCGAGCACCAGCGTGCTCACCTTGTCCCCGTGGTGGGCAACGGCCTTCCTGGCCCGGTCGAGCACGTGTGCGGAGTAGTCGCCCATCAGGTAGTGCAGCCGGCGGTAGTAGTCACGGCCGTGCTGTGCGTCCAGATCGGCGAACGTGTCCAGCCAGGTGCGCGCCTGGCTGCCGTTGCCCACACCGAGTTCGGCGACGTACAGTTCCTCGGGCAGGGCCCGCCGCGCGCTCAGTTCGTCCCAGACCCGCAGCAGCTCACGGATCAGGTCAGCGGCCACGCCGGTGTCGCGGGCCTCGCTCCGCCCGCCGGGCAGCGCCTGCTCGTACTCCCGGCCCGTGGCCTCCTCCCACCGGGACAGCGCCTGCCAGTACAGCGTGTTGAACCGCCACAGGCAGCTTTCGCTGGCGGGCTGCCAGGGCTCCAGCAGGACGAGCCCGGTGCCGTCCGGCCCGGCCTGCTCGGCCAGGGCCCGGGTGACCCATGCCGCCAGATCACCGCCGCCGCAGCGGCGCAGGTCGATCGCGATCTCCAGGCCGCTGCGGGCGGTGCCGCCTGGCTCCGCCTGGCGCGGGCGGTCGGCGAGCACCGGCCGCACCTCGACCGGCTCGTAGAAGTTGTGCCGGTACTGGATCCAGTCACAGACCACGCGCACGCTGGCCAGGTCCAGCGCGGCCGAGCTAAGCGCGCCGAAGACGGGGGCGAGCGCGGCCGCCACGTCCACCCGGGCAGGGCCGGTCAGCTTCGCCACCGGGCGCACGTCAATCAGCACCGGTACCCCCGAGCGTCGGCGCGGCCGGGCGCCCTGCTGGCCAGGGGGAGCGACCCCCCTGGAACCCCCCGATGGCCTCAGGCCCCGTTCCTCCGTCACGGCGCCTGGGCCCTGCGAGCCCGGCGCGTTCCAGGATGGCGGGGATCCCGTGCTCGTACCCGGGCGCCATGACGTGTACGCCGTTGACGCCGGGGATCTCACGGATCTGCCCGATGATCTCCGCGCAGATGCGTTCCCCCTCCTCGGCGACCCGATCGGCGGGAACCGCCCGCAGCCTGCGGTCGACCTCGTCGGGGATGTGCAGGCCGGGTACACCGGTGCGCATATGGTCCAGGGCCCGCAACGAGCGCACCGGCCCCACCCCGGCGAGGATCCGGCAGCGCTGGTCAAGCCCCAGGTCACGTACCTCGGCCATCCAGCGTGCGAAGGCGGGCACGTCGAACACGAACTGCGTCTGCGCGAACTCGGCGCCCGCGTCGGCCTTCTTGGCCAGCCGCGCGGCACGGAACCCGGCCGGCGGGGCGAACGGGTTCTCCACCGCACCGATGAACCAGGCTGGCCGGGTGGACAGCGCCCGGCCGGACAGCAGGCGTCCTTCGTCACGCATCGCCCGCGCTGCCCACAGGAGCTGGACGCTGTCCAGGTCGAACACCGGCGTGGCGTCCGGATGGTCACCGAACTTCGGGTGATCGCCGGTCATCAGCAGCACGTTCGGTATGCCCACGGCGGAGGCGGCGAGCAGGTCGGACTGGAGCGCGAGCCGGTTACGGTCGCGGCAGGTCAACTGCATGACTGGTTCGACCCCGGCCTCGGCCGCCACCAGGCTGCCCGCCCAGCTTGCCATCCGCACGTGCGCGCCGGCATTGTCGGTGATGTTGACGGCGTCCACCAAGCCCACCAGTGGCGTCACCTTACGGCGCAGCGCCTCTGGATCCGCCCCGCGCGGCGGGACGATCTCCGCGGTCACGGCGAACGCGCCAGAGTCCAGGCGAGCGCGCAGCCCGGCGCCGGTGCTCACCGGCGTCTCTCGGGCATGGCGCCGACCTGCCGCGCGCCGGGTGCGGCCCACAGGGTCTCGTCGTCGCCGCGCCAGTAGCTGACCCAGGCGCTCTGCCCCGAGCGCCGGTGGTCCACGGGCCGCTGGAAGACAAGCAGATCGGCCACCCGTCCCTCGCGCTCGGCCCGCTCGTAGGCGACCACCCAGACGCACCGCAGGTCCGGGAACACCTCGCACGAGCCGTCCGCGCCGACGCCGCCGCAGGGCCCGTTCCGCAACTGCTTGGGGCAGGTCGCCGGGCAGGCGTACCCGGTGACCGGCAGCGTGCACTGCCCGCACATCCGGCAGCCGAACGCCGCGCCCTTGGTGACCTTCTCGGCGGCGGTAAAGACCCGGAGCGCGGCCGGGGCCCTGGCCAGCGCGCCCGCGAGGCCGCGGTAGGCGGCGTTGGGCGCCAGCACGCGCTGAAGCCGGTAGGCCAGCCAGCCAGGCAGCCGCGGCCGGACCGGTCTCGGCCAAGGCCCCGTGACAGAGGAACGGGGCCTTGAGCCACCGGGGGGTTCCGGGGGGTCGCCCCCCCGGGCCAGCACCGGCCAGGCCGCGGCGTCAGGAGAAGACGATCGTGGAGTTCTGGTGGACAATGACCCGGTCCTCCAGGTGCCAGCCGACCGCGCGGGCGAGCACGCCACGTTCCACGTGCCGCCCGAGCCGGCGCAGGTCATCGGCCGAGCACCGGTGGTCCACCCGGACGATGTCCTGCTCGATGATCGGCCCCGCGTCAAGTTCCGCGGTCACGTAATGGGCGGTCGCGCCGATGAGCTTGACGCCCCGTGCGGCCGCCCTGCGGTAGGGGTCGGCGCCCGCGAACGCCGGCAGGAAGCTGTGGTGGATGTTGATGATCGGCGCGGTGAACTCAGACAGGAAGCGCGGCGACAGGATCTGCATGTACCTGGCCAGGATGACCAGGTCGGCCTCACCGTCCAGCAGTTGCAGTTGTGCGGCCTCGGCCGCGTCCTTGGTCTGCGGGGTCACCGGGATGTGGTGGAACGGCAGTCCCCACCAGGCGGCGGCCTCCCCGGCGTCCGTATGGTTAGAAATGATCATTCTGATGTCGGCGCGCAGCTCACCGCTCTGCGCCCGCCAGAGGATCTCCTGCAGGGCGTGGTCGGTGCGGGACACCATGATCGCAACGCGCTTCAGGTCGGTGGCCCTGGTCAGCTTCCAGCGCATGGAGAACCGGTCGGCCATCCGTGCGAACCGTTCCCCGAGTTCACCGGACCGCTGGCCGAGGTCATCGAGGTGGAACTCGAGGCGCAGGAAGAATGTGCCGCCGAACGGGTCGGTGGAGTACTGCTGTGACTCGGTGATGTTCGCGCCGGCCTCGAACAGGAACTGGGACACGGCGGCGACGATGCCCGGCCGGTCCGGGCAGGTGATCACCAGGCGGCCGACATCGGCGTAACGCTCGTCGGGCCGGTTCCGCACTGCCCGCGGCTCCGGCCCGCGCACCAGGGCATCGACATCGGATTCCATCCAGCCTCCCCTTCATCCACCCGCATGTCATTTCCCCGGATCATTTCCGAGTGTGCAACGCGATACCGGCGCCGGGCACCACGACCGGGCACAATCTTGGCCAGCTCTGTTTGTGTCCTAGCACAATGCTAGTTCTGGCCCCACCACCCGCCCTAAGCTAGTTCTGGCCCCACCACCCCGCCCTAAGCTAGTTCTGGCCCCACCACCCCGCCCTAAGTAATCACAAGGCCGTGCGCAGCCGGTCCATGGCGGTGAGGTCCCCGCCGAACCGCAGCACCACGCCCTGGGCCAGAGCCGCGGCCCGGGCAGCCAGGCCGGCCGCCAGGTCCAGCCCGACCGCGGCGGCGCTGCCGCCCGCCTGCTCCAGGGCCCGCAGGGTCTGCTCGGGGATCGTCACCCCGGGGACCTCGTGCGCGAGGAAGTCGGCCTCGTCGAACCCGCTCAGCGGGGCCAGCGCCAGCAGCACGGGCACGCCGGCGTCCAGTTCGGCGGTCATCCGGCGGAAGGTGTCCAGTTCGTACACCGGCCGGGTGATCAGGAACTGGGCGCCCGCGCGCAGCTTGGCCCTGGTGCGCGCCACCTCGGCCGCGGCGTCCTGCGCCCCGGGGTTGAACCGGGCGCCGATGTGGAACGAGGTCTTGGTCGCCAGCGCAAGGCCGTTGCTGTCGCGGCCCTGGTTCAGCCCGTTGAGCAGCCCGGCCAGCCCCACGGAGTCGACCTCCCAGATGCCGTCGACGTTGGGGTAGTCGCCGCGAAGCGGCGGGTTGCCGGTGGCGCACACCACGGTCCGCATGCCCAGCGCGTGCGCCCCGAGCAGGTCGGCCTGCAGCGCCATGATGGTCTTGTCCCAGGTCGTCATCGTGGCGACGGCGTCGGCGCCGAGCCGCTGGCGCAACTGCAGCGCCAGGTTCAGCGGGCTCAGGTGAGCCCGGGCGGTCTGCCGCGGCGAGACGAGGAAGGTGTCGAGGCCGCGTTCGCGCAGCGCCACCACAGCGTCCGCGGCCTGGTCGCTGGCGCCGTCGGCCGGTGCGACGATCTCCGCGGCGACCACGAACCGCCCGGCGGCGAGCCGTTCCGCCAGTCCGCCCGGCTCCGCCGGGGCGGTGGCGGGCGGTTCGGCCACGGCCGTCACGCGGGCCGCGGCGCGCCCGGGGCGGTGCGCGGCGACCGCGGTCACGGCCGCCTTGAGATGGGTGGGCGTGGTGCCGCAGCAGCCGCCGATCAAGGACGCGCCCGCGTCCGCGTACCGGCGCGCGTACCTGGCGAAATACCCGCCGTCGATGGGGTACTCGAACCGCCGCCCGGCGGCCCGCCTGGGCAGCCCGGCGTTGGGCTGGGCGCTCACCGGCAGGGATGTGTGCCTGATCAGTTCGGTGACCACCGTGAGGGTGTGCTGCGGCCCGAGCGTGCAGTTGGTGCCCAGCGCGACTACCGGCAGGCGGGACAGCGTGATCGCCACCTCGCGCGGGGTCTCGCCGCCCAGCGTGCGGCCGTCCGGGGTGAACGTGGCCTGGGCGATGATCGGCGCGCCGGTCAGTTCCGCGGCCGCGGTGACCGCTTCGGCGAGTTCGTCGAGATACCCGAAGGTCTCCAGGATGAGCACGTCGACGCAGCCCTCGGCGAGCGCGCTGACCTGCTCACGGATCGCTGCCACCCGCTGCACGGGAGAGATCAGGGGGCGCTGGCGCGCGGTCACCGCGGGGGACACCGAACCGGCCACGAACACCTGGCGCCCGGCCTTGGCCTGCGCCTCGCGCGCGATGCGCACCCCGGCGAGGTTGATCTCGCGCACCGGCCCGGCCGACCCGTGCTCGGCCAGCCGCAGCGCGCTGGCGCCGAACGTGTTGGTCTGGATGACATCCACGCCGGCGGACAGGTAGCTCTCGTGCACCGTGCTGACCAGCTCGGCGTTGCTGAGGTTCAGTTCGGGCAGCGCCCGGTCGAGCGAGTTCCCTGCGGCGTGCAGCATCGTGCCCATGGCGCCGTCGCACATCAGCACGCCCTCGCGCAGTGCGGTGACGAACCCGGTCATGGCGCCTCACCGACCGCGTCCAGGATCTCGAGCGCCACCTGCGCCATCAGCCGGTCGCGGTAGCTGCCCAGGTCCAGGCCGGTGATCTGTTCGACCCGGTGAATCCGGTAACTGACCGTGTTGGGGTGCACGTGCAGCGTCCGTGCGGCCCGTTGCGGGCTGGCGTTCTCCCGGAAGTAGCAGGCGAGAGTCTCCAGGTACGCATGAGCCTGGCCGCTGGGGTCGGCGCCGAGCCTGCCAAGCACCTCGCCGGCGAAGCCGCGGAGTTCGGCCAGGTCGGGCACCTGAAGCAGGAGCCGGTGGATGCCCAGGTCGCCGAATGCCACGACCCTGCCTGTGCGGCCCATCCGGCGCACCGTCTCCACGGTCCGCCTGGCCTGCGCGTAGGAGTACCTGATCTGCTCGGGGCCATGACAGGGGCCGCCGATGCCGACCGTGACGGTCACCTCGGGAAACAACTCATCCAGGCGGGCGGCGCACAGCGTGCCCAGCCGCACCGCGCGGGACGCGGCACCGTCCTGGCCCTGCTCCGGCAGCACTACGGCTACCTCGGTGTCGCGCACGGAGATGATGGCGTCCGGTGCCCGGGTGGTAAGGAAGCTCTCGGCCGTGGCGGCGGCCCGCCGTAGCAGGTCCGGCCCGGCGGCAGGCACGGCCCGGGCCGCGTCGAACGCCACGGACAGCACATGGTGCTGCCGCCCGGGGTCGTAGCCGAGGTGCCTGGCCCATCGGCCGGTCTCCGCCTGGTCCTGGCCGCGACCGGAGAGCAGCCCCTCGACCAGGTCGTCCCGCACCCGGCTGGCGGCCGTGGCCACGACCCGCTCCCGGCTGAGAATGACCCCGCAGATGGTGGCCGCGTGCTCGGTGAGCAGCAGGCTGGTGTCCTCCCCGGCACCCTGCCCGCCGGTGTCCACGGTCACCAGGTGGGCGGGCACGTCGTCGCCGACAAGCACCGGAGCGACGATCACCGAGGCGGCGGTCCCCGCCCCGGGCAGGCGCAGCGCCCGGCGCGCGCGGCTCGCGGCGGCGAGCACCTCGCCGAGCCGCGGGTGGACGACGAGGTCGCGGACGTCCTGGGCGGCCCGCTCGCCGGTCTGCCCCGGAGCGGCCGCGGTCAGGATGTCCATGGTCGGGCTGACCACGGCGACCGTCGCGTCCGTCTGCTCGGAGATCAGCCGGGTGACCGCGGCGAGGTCGGCATCCTGGACCGCCAGCCCGGACAGGTGGCGGTACACCGCGACGAGGTTGCGCAGCGCGAGAACCTCCCGGGCCGCCTCCGCGCGCACGCCAGGACCCGGCGCCTGCTCGCCCGCCATCGCTCGGACCATCTCGCCGCCCGTCTTGTGCTTGAGCACAAAGATATGCCCATGACACACTTTGCCCCGTTTCCGGGGCGCGGGAAGAGGTGAGATACGGCTCATGGCTGTTGCACGGGATGCTGTGATCGTCGGTGGCGGGCACAACGGGCTGGTCGCGGCCGCCTACCTGGCCCGCAGCGGGCTCGACACGCTGGTCTGCGAGCGGCGTGACGTGGTCGGCGGCGCCGCGGTCAGCGAGCACCCCTTCGGCCCGGAGTACACGGTCACCTCGCTGTCGTACGTGGTGTCTCTGCTATCGCCGGCACTGGTCCGCGACCTGCGGCTGGACGGCCACGGCTATCACGTGTACCCGCAGGGGCCCTACTTTGCCCCGCGCGCGGACGGCCGGGCGCTGCGGCTGCCGCACGACCCGGTGGCCCGGCGCCGGGAGATCGCCGCCTTTTCGGCCGCCGATGCCGCCGCCTACGACTCCTACGAGGCCTACCTGGAGGGGATGGCGGCGATCCTCGGCCCGCTGCTCAGCGAGATCCCGCCACGGCTGGGCTCGCGCCGGCCGCAGGACCTGTGGCGGCAGAGCCTGTTGCTGCGGCACCTGCGCAAGCTGGACACCAGGACCGCGGTGGACGTGACCAGGCTGCTGTCCGCCAGCATCGCCGACATCATGGACCGCTACTTCACCAGCGACGCGGTGCGCGGCCTGCTGTCGGTGTCCGGGGTGATCGGCACGTGGGCTGGGCCGAGGTCCAACGGCACCGGCTACGTCATGCTGCACCACCACATCGGCGGCGTGGACGGGCAGGCCGGGGCGTGGGGGTTCCCGCGCGGCGGCATGGGCGGAGTGACCTCGGCGCTCGCCGCCGCCGCCCGCTCGTTCGGCGCCGAGATCCGTACCGGAGCCGAGGTCGCCCGGATCCGGACGAGCGGCGGCCGGGTCACCGGCGTGACGCTGACCAGCGGCGAGGAGGTGGACGCCGGGGTCGTGGTCACCACGGCGCACCCGCAGATCTCGTTCCTCCGCCTGCTTGACCCGGGCGTGCTGCCGCCCGACTTCGTCGCCGAGATCAGGGCCTGGCAGACCCGCAGCGGCACCGTGAAGATCAACCTCGCGCTGGACCGGCTGCCGGTGTTCATCAGTCATCCTCAGGTCGATCCCCAGGTGCACGGCGGCACGATCGTGCTGGCCGAGAGCCTCGACGACCTCGAGACCGCGTTCCAGGAGGCGGTCGCCGGGCGGCCGTCGTCGCTGCCGTTCGCCGACATCTGCATCCCGAGTGTCTTCGACGACTCACTGGCCCCCGCGGGGCACCACGTCATGTCGATGTTCACCCAGTGGGTGCCGCACACCTATGCCGACGCCCCCGATGAGGCCGCGCTGGCGGCCTACGCCGACCGGGTGATCGCGCGGATGGAGGCGGTCGCCCCGGGGTTCACGAACTCGGTGCTGCACCGGCAGGTCATCGGCCCGCACCAGATGCAGCAGGAGTACGGGCTCGTCGGCGGCAACATCTTCCACGGCGAACTGAGCCTGGGCCAGATGTTCCACGCCCGCCCCGCCGCCGGCTACGCGGACTTCCGCACCCCGGTCCGCGGCCTGTACCAGGCCGGGTCTGCCACGCACGGCGGCGGCGGGGTGACCGGGATCCCCGGGCGCAACGCGGTGCACCAGATCCTGGCCGACCGCCGCGCCGCCCGCTGGCACGACCGCACCACCGGCCGCCTGAGAGGCGGACGGCCGGCGGTCCGCCCTCGCCCCTGACCACCCCTCCTGAGCAGCGCCGGGGCGCCCATTGATCAGGTGGCGGGCCGGGCCAGGCGCCGCGCGGTCCGTGCCCTGTCCAGCAGCACGGCGGCCACCGCGGCGGCTAGTGCGGCGCCGAGCGCGATCATGGTGATCTGCCAGCCGGGCATGCCGCCTGTGACGACGGTACGGACGGCGGCCGGAGTCACCGCCCAAGGCGGGTTCGGGTCTGGCGGCGCCGGGGTGGCGAGGGCGGTGGGTGCGGTGACAGCGCCGACGAGCAAGGCGCAGCCAAGCCCGCCCAGGGTGGTCAGGCACCGGCGGATGCGAGTCATCACGGCCTCCTTCGGTGTAGTGCATATCGGTCTGCTGCCAGCATGTGTCTGCTCGCGCCGTGGCCGCCATCTGACGATGTGCATATGCTAGGCAGGGTCAAGGGGGGGTAACGTAGCTGCATAAGGGGGTATAGGGGGCCGTTTGTGGCGGGCATTGTGACGGCCAGCGAACGTGACCTGCGCACCCTGGCGGGCATCGTCAGCGACGACCGCCGCGACCTCCCACGCGAGGGGCTGGCGCTGTCCTTGCTGGGCGACCTGACGGCCCTGATCCGCTGTGATCACGTGGTGTTCTTCGGCCTCGACAGCATCCGGCAGGGGGCATGGTTCCACCAACGCGTGCCTGGGGACGCTGGCCGGGAGGATTCCGGCGATTACGAGCGTGTGTTCTGGCAGCACTACTGGGATTTCAAACCGTGCTGGTACCCAGACCGCACAGCCGACACACGCAAGGTGATCAGGCGCTCCGACTTTTACTCGGGGCGGCAGCTCCGCTCGACCGGCATATACACCGACTACTTCCGCCTGGTGGGGGTTGAGCACGCGCTCATGCTGTGGCTGCGGGCCGCGCCTGGGCAGACCGTGCGGCTTATCTTCTACCGAGGCCCCGGCCCAGACTTCTCCGAGCGTGACCGGGCGCTGCTGGCGCTGTTGCGCCCGCACCTACACGAGGCCTACGTGGATGCCGAGCGCCGCCGGTGCGGCACCCCGCCGCTGACGCCGCGGCATTGGGAGTTGCTGCGTCTAGTCGCCGCCGGGCACACCAACGCCCAGATCGCCCGGCGGCTCGGCGTCACCGAGGGAACTGTGCGCATCCACCTGCAGAACATCTACGCCAGGCTGCAAGTGTCCAGCCGCACCGCTGCGGTGACCAAAGCCTTCCCCGACCGTGCGGCACTGGCCTGACAGTCCCATGGTCGAGGATCGGTGCCGCGCAGAGGTGGCTGTCAGGCCGTCGGCTGCCAGGTGGTCAGCCGGTAGGATTCCGGCCAGCATCTGTCGATGCTTTCGGAGGCAGGCATGACCGGCAACGCTTCGGATTGGCGCGGTTCCGGCGTACGGATCGTGCATCAGGGGGAGTTCGACGCCAGTACGCCGCAGACTCCCGGCATGCACCGTGAAGCCGCGATCAGCCGCGCATCGGCCGGAGCGGAGAAGATCTGGGCCGGTACCGCGATGATCCAGCCCGGTGCCCAGACCGGCGCGCACCATCACGGCGCCCTGGAAAGCGTGATCTACATCGTGGCCGGGCGGGCCCGCATGCGGTGGGGCGGCAGGCTGGAGTTTGTTGCGGAGGCGGGCCCCGGCGATTTCATCTACGTCCCGCCGTTCGTGCCGCACCAGGAGATCAACGCCAGTGCCGACGAGCAGCTGAGCTGCGTGGTGATCCGCAGCGACCAGGAACCCGTGGTGGTGAATTTGGACCTGCCCGAGGTCGAAGATCTCGCGCGAGCTCAGTGGGTGGATCGGCACCACCCGGCTCAGTGACGGCGCCTGGCGTCAGGTCACCGCAGAACCGGCAAAGGCCGAGCCCTGCGTAGATCCGGCACCTGGTCGGCGCAAAAGTTTGGCCGGGACTGTACTTCCAGGGAGGCACGTGGTGACGATCGGAAGAGACGCGCGCCGCGCGGAGCGGGCACCCCTGGTGGAGTCTGTGCTCGGCTCCTCTCAGGCATCCACTGGCCTGGACCTGCTTGAGCTGACCGGGTACGCGTGGCACGACTGCTACCAGGAGGTCACCCCACCCGACGACGTGGTCCTCAACATCCTCATCTGCTCGCGCGGAGACCTGGCCACGATGATCCGCGCGGCAAAGGTTGCTGTCCGTGATTCGCGGGACCTCCAGCTGTGGGCTGAGGCAGTGCGAAACGGCCAGTAGGGACTCAGCCCCGCCGATCGGCGTCAGCGCCCAGGCTACGATCGCGGCGAAGGCCACCGCCGAGCCGAGCACGGCTCCAAGCAGCGCGAGCGCGACCGCGGTCGCACTGGTAATCGTGCGGCGGGTGAGCCCTGACGCGCCGGCGGCGGCTCAGCAGCATCGTCGCGTGCAGGGCCTGGACGGCGTGCATGGTGAGGATGTCGGTGCTGGCGCCAATCTCGTTCTGCTTGATCCCGTACCCGGCCAGCAGCGCCGGGGTCGCCACGTACACGGTGCCGCTGAAGTTGTCCCGCACGGTACCGACCTGCACCAGCGTGGCAGAAGTCCCTGGCCCCGGGCCCGGGTGAGCGGGTGCCGCGGT
>Ga0207665_10000414_pt1 | contig 29429 bp, 25 predicted proteins | sample LARL112metaG_FD_184351 | JGI IMG/M metagenome (GOLD analysis project Ga0207665, IMG submission 184351) | Corn, switchgrass and miscanthus rhizosphere microbial communities from Kellogg Biological Station, Michigan, USA - LAR L11-2 metaG... | ecosystem: Host-associated > Plants > Roots >... | reverse complement strand
GCGACGCTGGGTGATCCCCTCACCGACGTTGGCCTGATCCTGGCTTATGAGCACCTCGCAAGCCTCGACGGCACGATCGGCAACGCTTGTGCCGCCCCGGGCTTCCTCACCGGATCCGACCTTCTCGAAGCATATTCGACCATCAGCGGACGGACGCTCGATCACATGGGGTTCTATGTCGGTCTGGCGAGCTACAAGCTGGCGACCGTGCTGGAGGGCATCCATTTCCGATATCTGCGCGGACAGACAACGGGGGAGGGCTTCAGCGGGGTAGGTTCGGCCGTCGAAGGGCTCATCGCGTTCGGCATCCAATCCTTGACGACGCGGTAACGAGGTCCGGAACATGCGAGCGAGGGGAGCGCCTGGTGAGCCTGGAGCGAGTTCGCCGGGCCGTCGCTGCGCGCGACGAGGCCGGCCTCCGGCGAACCCTGCGTCCTCGACTGCGGAGCGAGGCGACCCTCGATCTGGCCGGCAACGACTACCTCGGCCTTGCCCACGATCCCCGCGTGACGGAAGCGGCGGCTAACGCCGCTCGAATATGGGGTGCGGGCAGCACCGGCTCGCGTCTGGTGACCGGAACTACCGCATTGCACGAAGAACTCGAGGCGGAGTTGGCCGACTTCACGGGCGGCCCGGCCGCATTGGTGTTTTCCTCCGGCTACTTGGCTAATCTCGGCGCGCTGACGGCGCTCGGTGGCGAAGACGTCACGATCGTCTCCGACGCCGGAAATCACGCATCCATAATCGATGCTTGCCGGTTGTCCAGGTCGACGATAGTTGTGGTTCCGCATAGAGATGTGGACAAGTTCGACTCAGCGTTGGCTGCTCGCTCCACGAGCTATGCCGTCGTGGTTACCGATGCGGTCTTCTCCGTGGACGGTGATCTTGCTCCGTTGCGCGAGATCCACACGATTGCTCGACGGCACCGGGCATTGCTCGTTGTCGACGAAGCCCATGCTCTAGGTGTCGTCGGCGAGCGGGGACGAGGTGCTGTCGCCGCGGCCGACTTGGCAGGTAAGGAAGACATCGTCCGCACGGTCACCTTGTCCAAGTCGCTGGGAGCGCAGGGCGGTGCAGTAGTGGCAGCACCTGAGGTCATCGAGTTGATGATCAACGTGGCCAGGCCTTTTATCTTTGACACCGGACTCGCACCAGCGTCGGTTGGTGCAGCATTGGCAGCCCTGCGAATAGTGAGAAACGAACCGGGGCTGGCGTCAGCTGCCCGGTCAAACGCCCAAGTACTTGCCGCCATCGTTCGCCGCGTGGGCATCGAGACGGCGGAGCCGGCCGCGGCTGTCGTACCGGCCGTCGTAGGGGAGCCGCGTCGGGCCGTCAGGGTGGCAGCAGCGGTGTTGGCGAGCGGTGTTCGGGTGGGGTGCTTCCGACCACCTTCTGTCCCGCACGGCCGTTCGTGTCTGCGTCTGACGGCACGGGCCAACTTGACCAGCGCCGATCTCGAGCTCGCACACCGGGCGCTAACCGGCGCGCTGGGATCAAGTTCCCTCGACACCTCGCCAGCCGTGCGCGCACGAAATGAGGGAGCTGACCCGTGATTCTGGAGATCGCGCGCACGCAAGTACTCGAGGATGGCGTCGGCTTGACCAAGGAGCAGGCGGTCGAGTGCCTCCGCCTGCCTGACGAGCGGGTCGACGAATTGCTCGACCTGGCGCACGAAGTGCGCCTCGCGTGGTGCGGGGACGAGGTTGAGGTCGAGGGCATCGTCTCGGTGAAGACTGGCGGTTGCCCAGAGGATTGCCACTTCTGTTCGCAGTCGGGTGTTTTCGATTCGCCGGTCCGATCGGCCTGGCTGGATATTCCCGCGCTCGTCAAGGCGGCGAAAGAGACTGCCGCCCTAGGCGCGTCTGAGTTCTGCATCGTGGCCGCGGTTCGCGGCCCGGATGATCGGCTCATGGCCCAGATCCGAGATGGCGTTAGAGCGATCTTGGATGAAGTCGAGATCAATATCGCGTGCTCGCTCGGCATCCTCACTCAGGCACAAGTCGACGAACTTGTCGAGCTTGGCGTTCACCGCTACAACCACAACCTGGAAACTGCACGGTCTTTCTTTTCACATGTGGTAACTACACATTCCTATGACGAACGCCTCGACACCTGCCACGTGGTCAGCAACGCCGGTATGGAGCTGTGCTGTGGTGGAATCGTAGGAATGGGGGAATCGCTCGAGCAGCGTGCGGAATTCGCCATCGAACTCGCCGCGTTGGAACCCGACGAAGTGCCCTTGAATTTCTTGAATCCGCGTCCCGGGACGCCGTTCGGCGACTGTACGCCGACGTCGGCCGTCGACGCGTTGCGCGCAGTCGCCACATTTCGGCTCGTGATGCCTCGAACGATCTTGCGTTTCGCCGGCGGACGGGAGATCACCCTCGGCGATCTGGCCGAGCGAGGCGTCCGCGGCGGCATCAACGCGATGATCGTCGGAAACTACCTGACGACCCTCGGCCGGCCCGCCGTGGAGGACCTCACGATGCTCAAGGAGCTGAAGATGCCGATCAAGGCGCTCGCCAAGAATCTCTAGCCCAACGGTCGCCGAGCGGGTACCGGGCACTGCCGGCGCAGGTTGCTTAGCCGGTAGCCCCATTGCGGTTGACGTCCAGGTAGCTGTGGAGCACGCCTAACAGTGCACTTCGTTGAGCCTGCGTTAGGCGGGTATCGCCGCTGATGGCGTCTTCGGTAGTCACCGGATCGTTTCGCATCGGGACGCCGGCTGCGTAAAGGATCAACTCGTCTGGGCGGATTCCCAGACTGTCGGCCAATGCGCGTAACACGCTCAGACTTGGCTCGTGCCGACCGCGCTCGAGCTGACTGAGGTACGTATCTGACAGGTCCGCCAACCGGGCGAGTTCCCGTTGCGACAGCTGGTTGAGCGCGCGCTGCGCCTTGATGAACTCACCCAGTTGCCGCAGATGCTCCTGCCAGAATGGGTCGATCGTGTCGGTCACTTGCTACCGTCTCGCACGCGAAGTCCTTGATGCGTTCGCTGAGCCCACCAACCAGGCCAGGCCAGGTTCGGCGGCGGACGACCTGTGTCGCCCACCGCGCTTCGACCAGGAGGGTTACTGCTCCGGCTGCTGCTCTGCGCTCTTGCTCGGTGCCGCAGCCGCCCAGGCGTCTGCCAATGCCAGCGAGAACTTCTTGTTCTCTTCAAGCATTCGCGCCTGGAAGTCGTAGGAGTCCTCGATAAGCTGCTTGAGATCGGGCGGGCTTGCGACCTGCGGCCCGGTCCACGTCGGCGGCTCCGGCGCACTCTTTGCAAACGAGGCAACATAAGACTTAGTTGCGTCGAGGATGCTCTCGTGCATCGACGTCACCCACTCGAGGGTCCGCTGATTCGCGGCGCGCATGTTTTCTTGCAGATCCATGATCAAACCCTTCCAGTAAACTAAACTTTGATCAATGCGAATGATACTACGCGCATTGTGGTAGGCAAAGTGCGCGGCAACGACTCCGCGCCCGACGCGAGCCAAGGCGCGGTTCGAAGATCATCGACTGGACCACCGACGCTCGGCTCGACCGCATCTCATTGTCCTCGCCTGGTTGACCCGATTGCACCCGGCTGCCACAGCGGTGCTGGCGGTCACGCCGCGCGACCAGCGGATCCGAGCACCGATGGCGGAGACAGCTTTGCCGCAGACCTGACCCACGGAGTAACAGAGGTGGGCGATCGGCTGCCTGGTGGGCCCCCCCTAGGCGCACGGGCGATGACAAGCATCCGCGTTCGACATCGAGGACAATCCTGGGGGCGGTCCGGCACTTGCCAATGAGGCGATGATGGGGATGTCGGCGCTGACGACCTGCCACCGCGGCCCGTGACCTGCGAGGGGGACCTGATGCGGAACGACGTGCACCCGGCGATCACGGATCTTTACCAGCCGAAACGAAAGTAGGAGGCGGACGATGCCAGGATCAGTCATCGTCGGCGGCGCCCGGACGCCGATCGGCAAGTTGTCTGGTTCCCTCAAGGACATCCCGGCCGTCGAGCTCGGCGGAATTGCCATCTCGGCTGCTCTGCAGAAGGCCGGCATCACGGGTGACGAGGTCGAATACGTGATCATGGGTCAAGTCATCCAGGCCGGTACCGGTCAGATCCCCGCCCGGCAAGCCGCGGTCAAGGGTGGTATCCCCATGACCGTCCCGGCCGTAACCCTCAACAAGGTCTGCCTGGCCGGGTTGAACGCGATCGCCCTGGCCGATCAGCTCATCGGCTACGGCGAGTTCGACGTCGTGGTCGCCGGAGGCATGGAGTCCATGACTCAAGGCCCGTACCTGCTGCCTGGGGCGCGGGCCGGATACCGCTACGGCGACGCCACGATCGTCGACGCCACATCTCAGGACGCGCTTTTCTGCGCGTTCGACCAACTGTCGATGGGCACCGCCACCGAGTTGTACAGCAAGGACAAGAGGATCACTCGCGCCGAGCAGGACGAGTTCGCGGCGATGAGCCACGAGCGGGCCACCCGCGCCCGCAAGAACGGCCTGTTCGACGACGAGATCGTTCCGGTGCCGATTCCGCAGCGCAGGGGCGAGCCGTTGCTCGTCACTGACGATGAGGGTGTCCGGCCGGGTACGACCGTAGAGGCCCTGGCTAGACTCAAGCCGGCATTCAGGCCCGATGGCACCATCACCGCCGGCTCGGCCAGCCAAATATCGGACGGCGCGACAGCGGTCGTTGTCATGAGCCGAGCGAAGGCGGAACAGCTTGGCGCGCCGATCTTGGCGGAGATTGGGGCGCACGGTTCCGTGGCTGGCCCGGATCCGTCATTGTTGTCGCAGCCGTCGAACGCCATCCGCAAGGCGCTCGGACGGGAAGGTCGAACCCCCGATGACGTCGATCTGTTCGAAATCAACGAGGCTTTCGCCGTCGTGGCCATCCAATCAATGCGTGACCTCGGCGTTGGTCCGGCCAAGGTGAACGTCAACGGCGGGGCCATCGCGATAGGCCATCCGGCGGGGGCGTCCGGCGCCCGCATCGCCCTGCACCTTATCCTCGAACTGGGCCGCCGCGGCGGCGGCATCGGTGCCGCCGGGCTGTGTGGTGGCGGCGGCCAGGGGGAGGCCCTTGTCTTCCGCGTTTCGGCCTGAAAGGAGTCACCGCAATGGCAGACATGACCGGACAGGTTGCGCTGGTAACCGGCGGCGTGCGGGGCATCGGCTTCGCGATTAGCGACCGTCTCGCCGCTCGCGGCGTGGAGGTGGCTGCGGGGTATTCGCGCGACAAGGAGGCCGCCGAACGATTCCGCGAAAGGCATCCCGGGTCATCCCTGCACCAGGGCAACATCGGCTCGGTGGACGACTGCGAAAGGGTCATCCAGGAGGTCCTCGACACCCACGGGCGGCTGGACATCTTGGTCAACAATGCCGGGATCACCGCCGACCGGACGGTGCGCAAGATGACGCCTCAAGAATGGGACCGGGTCGTGCAGGTCAACCTGTCCGGCGCGTTCTACCTGTCCCGGGCGATCCTGCAGCACATGCTCGACCGCGGGTCCGGGCGGATCATCAACATCAGCTCCATCATCGGCGAGTCCGGCAATATCGGCCAAGCGAACTACGCCGCCGCCAAGGCTGGGCTGTTCGGGCTCACGATGAGCCTGGCGCAAGAGACTGCCCGCAAGGGCATCACCGTCAACTCGGTCGCACCCGGCTACATCTCGACCGAGATGGTCGCCGCCGTCCCCAAAGAGGCCATGGACAAGGTGGTCACCAAGATTCCCGTCGGCCGCCTCGGCGAACCTGACGAGGTCGCCCGCGTCGTCGAGTTCCTCGCCGATCCGGACGCCGGCTACATCACCGGACAGATCTATTCGGTCAACGGCGGCCAGTACATGTGAGGCCAAGATCATCGCCAGTCGTGGCGTCCCTTGGCGCTAGGGACTTACCCGCGGACGTATTCCCCCGGCGCGTCACCGAGTGGGGGATAGCGACTACTTCCGACGGCGGGCGGGTCGACCATGGCCCCGGCGCGGGCTAAGGACCAATCCGTCCAGTCCTCCCACCAGGAACCGCCGCTGCGCGAGGCGTCGGCGCGCCAGGCTTGCGGCGTCAATGGCTGGCTCGAGTTGGTCTCGTACCACGCCTTTGGCGTCGGCGGATTGACAATGCCGGCGATGTGGCCACCGCTGGAGAGAATGAACCGGACGTCACCGCCCAGCAGGTGGACTGATTTGTAGGAGCTTGGCCAAGGCACGATGTGGTCGTTGATGGCGCCGACGATGTATGTCGAGTTCTTGATGTCGGACAGCGCAAGCCGTTCCCCCAGGACTTCCAGTTCGCCGCGCGCGAGCTGGTTCTGCTGGTAGAAGGACCGCAGATAGAAGGAGTGCATTTTGGCCGGCATCCGGGTGTTGTCGGCGTTCCAGGCGAGAATGTCGAATGCCGGCGGGGTCTCGCCCAGTAGCCAGTTTGACACGACATAGTTGAAGATCAGCTCGTTCGCCCGTAGCACATCGAACGTGCCGGCCATTTCGTCGCCGGGCAGGACGCCGGTCCGGGCCATCTTCTGCTCGACGGTGGCAATGGTCCTCGCGTCGGTGAACAAGCCGAGTTGGCCGGGCTCGTCGTAATCAAGCAGCGTGTTCAGGAGCGTCAGGGATCCGACCCGAGAATCACCCATCCGCGCCAGGTAGGCCGCGGTGATCGCAGTCAGCGCTCCGCCCAGGCACAGCCCGACGACGTCGATCACCGAACTGCCGGTGATGTCCTCGACGACGTCCAGCGCCGCACGTGGCCCTTGGACAAGGTAGTCATCCATGCCGGTATCACGCATGCTCGCGTCTGGATTGCGATAGCTGATCGCAAATACCGTCCGGCCGTGCTGTACGGCCCATTCGAGAAAGCTGCGCCCCGGCGCGAGGTCCATAACGTAGTACTTGTTGATCCACGGCGGACTCGCCAGCAACGGAACCGCATGCACCTGATCGGTCTGCGGCAGGTACTGGATCAGTTCCATCAGATCGCTTCGATAGACGATCTTTCCTGGCGTCGCGGCGAGGTTGCGGCCTAGCTCGAACGGCCTCGTGTCGACTTGCCGCGGCCGGCCCTTGTTGGTCAGCACGTCCGTGACGAAGTTGCCCACGCCTCGCGCGACACTTACCCCGCCGGTATCCGCCGCTCGCTTGAGCGCAGTCGGATTCGTGAAGAGGAAGTTCGTCGGCGCCAGCGCATCGAAGGCGAGTGACACAGCCAGCTCGGCCTTCCTCCGATCCGCCTCGTTCCGGGACAATCCGATCAGCTCGTTGGCGAACCGTCTGGTGGCCAGGAAGCCTTGCAACAACGCGAAGAACGCTGGATTGTCTCGCCACGCCGGATCGACAAAGCGCTTGTCCTTGGCGTCGACCGGAAGCGGAGGCTCGACCGCGAGTTGCGCGAAGCGGGCCAAGGTAGCCGGGCCGACCCGGGCCAGGTCCAACCCCATCCGCATCGCCGCAACCATCACGTCCCCAGGCCGGGCGGCGGCATCCGCCATCGCGGAAAGCGTGGCCGACCCGAATCCCACGGGATCGAGCCGCGCGAAGACGTTCGACTCCGGTCCTAGAGCCGCGGCCGCATCTTGGGCCGCCGCCCAGGCCTCGTCAGTTCCGCTCATGGCACCTAGCCTTCGCGTCTAAGGACAGTAGGCCTTACGGTAACGCCCGCATCGTCGTGCGTCAGCAGTGCCGTTGCCCGGTCTGCGGCGTACACGTGCTCTCGCAGCAGGTCGAGACCACACCTACGGCGACGCTTCGGATCCGCGCTGGACCCGAAGGTCGGATCCAGCCTGATCGAACCGGTCAATGGCGGACGGCTCGATCGGCTGTTCGAGGGGGAGCGCGATGTGCTGGACCTCATGACGGAAGGTCTCACCAAGGTCGCTATCGCGACGCGCCTCTCCCTGGTGGGAACCGTTGCCGATCGGGCGGATCGTCGGCTGATTTCAACGTGGCAATGTTCCACTATTGCTGTGTTGCAACTAGATACTGCCTCATTCACCGGCCAGCGCCTACCGCAGGCTCTGCCCCCGATCGGATGAGCCAGATCGGGGGCAGGCCGCTCATGGGGTTGATCAGCCGGCTGCGCGAAGGTGTCTACTCATTGGAGAAGACCGTTGCCGGGCTGAGGCAGCCGAAACGTGAGGCGTTGATCACTAACCTCAGCTGTCGCGTGATCTTGCGGATGTGGTCTTGTGTCCGCTAGCCACGCGTGACTGGCATTGATCGATGCGCGTTCGTCGAGGCCGGTCGAGGGACGGCTTCGATGGCGCGCCGAGCCCGGCGCCGACGAAGACGTTCGCAACGTCGAGCGAGTCGTCGATGGACGCGAGAAGACTAGTCACCGGCGGCCTTTCGTCTGCCGCTTCCGCCAAGGAGCCCGTCGGCACCTACTCGCTGGGAGCGGGTGACCGGCTGACCTTGCGAGTGTCCGCTGCTGCGCCGATCGGCTGGTGGCAGGCGCCAACGGCATCTGGTCAGGACCCCACCAGGTAGACGAGAGTGGCCATGTGAGGACATCGAGCACGCCCCCGCGGCACATACCCCGGTGGTCGGACGTCTCGCCGCTCATCTCGGTGCATCGACCCGAGCTCAGCCCGACCCGCCGGCGACTCGCCAACGCTGTCGATATAGGCGACCTCCGCACGATCGCCCGACGTCGCTGCCCGACGGCGGTGTTCGACTACGTCGACGGCGCCGCGTCGGACGAGATCAGCCTGCGCCGAGCTCGGCAGCTGTACGCCGACCTGGAGTTCAACCCATCGGTACTGCGTGACGTCTCGGACGTCGACCCGACGACCTCTGTCCTCGGATCCCGGTCCGCGCAACCCTTCGCGTTCGCGCCCACTGGATTCACCAGGTTGATGAACCATGAGGGCGAGTGCGCTGTGGTGCGCGCGGCGCAACGGCACGGGATCCCGTACGCGCTGTCGACCATGGGGACGACCTCCATCGAGGAGGTCGCCGCCGCCGCGCCGAAGGCACGTAAGTGGTTCCAGCTTTATATCTGGCGCGACCGGGCGGCCGGCGCTGATCTTGTTGCACGCGCGCAGCAGGTGGGCTACGAGGCGCTGATTCTGACGGTCGACGTCCCGGTCGCCGGGCCACGGCTGCGCGATGCCCGCAACGGTTTCTCGATTCCGCCGAAGCTGAAGGCGAAGACAGTACTGAACGCGCTCGTTCATCCGGAATGGTGGTTCAACCTGCTCACGACCGAGCCGCTCAGGTTCGCCTCGCTCGGCTCGTGGAGCGCAACCATCGCCGAGCTTATCGACCTGCTGTTCGACCCGACGATGACGATCGACGACCTTGAATGGCTGCGGTCATCGTGGGACGGTCCGCTCGTTGTCAAGGGCATCCAGAATGTCGAGGACGCCCGGCGGGTGGTCGCCGCCGGCGCCGACGGCGTCGTCGTGTCCATTCACGGCGGTCGGCAACTCGACCGCGCCCCGATCCCGCTGCGGGTGCTTCCGGACGTGGTCGAGGCGGTCGGCTCGCAAGCCGAGGTGTGGGTCGATACCGGGATCATGACCGGCGCCGACATCGTCGCGGCAGTCGCTCTCGGCGCGCGCATCGCGCTTGTAGGGCGCGCGTACCTCTACGGTCTGATGGCGGGCGGTGAACGCGGCGTAGACCGGGCCGCCGAGATTCTTTCCGCCGAGGTGCGCCGCACCATGCAATTGCTCGGGGCGCGCAGCATCGACGAACTCGGACCACAGCACGTAAGACTGCCCTGACCGGCCCCAAGAGACTGGACCCACGATGGCCGACACTCTGGACCTCATCGACTTCACGCCGACCCCTGATCAACTCGCGTACACGTTCGGTGGCGTGGCACCCATCCGGCGCATCACGCCGGGCAGCGTGCTTCGGCTGTGGTCGGAGGACGCCTTCGGCGGCGTCCTGCGCAGTGTGACCGATCTGTCCAGCGAGAAGATCGACCTGCGCTTCGTGAACCCGCAGACCGGACCGTTCTACGTCGACGGTGCGGAGCCAGGCGACGCGCTGGCGTTGCACTTCGTGAGCGTGGAGCCGGCTCGCGACTGGGCTGCGTCTGCCACCATCCCGTTCTTCGGCGGCCTGACAAGCACTGACCGCACTGCGACGCTGCAGGATCCGCTGCCGGACACGACGTGGATCTACCAGCTCGATCGGGCGCGGGGCACGCTGCGATTCGAGGCCCGGTACGGCGAGTTCGCTCTCGACCTCCCGCTCGCCCCGATGCTCGGAACGGTCGGCGTGGCCCCGGCCGGCCACGAGGTCCGCAGCTCGCTCGTCCCGGACCGATTCGGCGGCAACATGGACACCCCGCAGATGCGTGCCGGCACGACCTGCTTCCTCGGCGTGAACGTCGAGGGCGCTCTGTTCTCGATCGGCGACGGCCACTACCGACAGGGCGAGGGCGAGGCATGCGGGACGGCAGTCGAGGGCGCCATGACCACGACGCTGATCGTCGATCTGGTCAAGAGGGCCGCGCCCGGGTGGCCACGCCTCGAGGACGACGAGTGTCTGATGACGGTCGGCTCCAGCCGCCCGCTGGAGGACGCATGGCGGGTCTCGCAGGTCGAGATGGTCACCTGGCTGGGCGAGCTGTACGGGTTGGACAAGATGGACGGCTACCAACTCCTGTCGCAGATCTCCGAGGTACCGATCGCGAACGTCGTGGACGCCAACTACAGCGTCATCGCCAAGGCGCGCAAGTCACTGCTACCTGCCGCCGACGCGTTTGGTGGATTGCATCGCGATCTTCGGGAACGTGCCGCTCGAATCGCCTGACTCGAAAGGATTCCTGTCATGGACCTCCAACTGTCCGGGCTGCGGGCACTGGTCACCGGCGGCACCCGGGGCATCGGCCGGGCGACGGTCGAGGCCTTTGTGACCGAGGGTGCCTCCGTCGCGTTCTGCGCCCGGCATGCCGACGCGGTCAAGGACACGCAGGACGCGCTGTCGGTCGTCGGTCCGGCCGTGCTGGGCACCCCGCTCGATGTCGCGGACGCCGATGCCCTCACGGACTGGGTAACCAGCAGCGCCGAGTTGCTCGGTGGCATCGACATCATCGTCTCGAACGTCAGCGCCCTCGCGATCGAGGACAAGCCCGAGAACTGGACGGCGTCGTTCGAGACCGACCTGATGGCCACTGTGCGCATGGTGAACGCGGCAATGCCTTACCTCGAGGCGAGCTCGGCGCCGTCCATCGTCGCGGTGTCCAGCGTGTCGGGCCGAGAGATCGATTTCGCCGCCGGTCCCTACGGGACGTTCAAGGCGGCGCTGATCCACTACCTGCAAGGCTTGGCGCATCAACTGGCCGACAAAGGGATCCGCGCCAACGCGGTGTCGCCGGGTAACACCTACTTTGACGGCGGCGTGTGGGCGAATATCGAGCAGAATCTGCCCGACCTGTTTTCGTCCGCGATGGCGTTGAACCCGTCTGGCCGCATGGGCACGCCGGAGGAGATCGCCCGCACGATCGTGTTCGTGTCGAGCCCGGCGGCGAGCCGTACGAGCGGCGCGAACATCCTCGTCGACGGAGCGCTGTCGCGGGGCGTGCAGTTCTAGGCGCGAACGAGTACTGAGACCGATGACGGTGGTTGCCGGTGCGCCGTTCGGAGGTCGCTAGGCCCGCGGACCGGAACGGGGCTGCAGGACGACGACCGCGGTTTCCGACGAGCGCCGAGTTGCGTACCCGTCCAGCTTCTGATCGAACTCACGCCACCGGGCCCACAGGCGTGCCCGTTCGTCGCCCTGGGCCGCCCGCCCGGTGACGTCGCGCGCGCCGCCCGGGAGGTCGACCGTCGCGTCCGGGCGGTCCTGCAGGTTCAGCCACCAGGCCGGCTCGCCGTCGGCCCAGCCGTTCATCGCGAGAGTGACAAGGTTCGGGCCGTCCTCGAAGTAGCCGAGGAGCACGCTGCGCGCGCGGCCGGTGCGTCGGCCGGTGGTGGTCAACCGCATCGTGCCCCAGCGGGTGCCCTTCGGTCGCCACAGTCCCAAGCGGCCACCGCTCATCTGATAGACGGCGCGGTGCGCGTACCAGGCGAGGCGGACGAACCACCGCGGTGGCAGCCAGGGCGCCTTCTCGCGATCACCCGACACGGGCACCCCTCTCGCACAGACAGCCCCTGCGTCTCAAACCTTTCAAGCGCCGGCCCGAGCCGTCAACCTTCGCGCGCGGGGACTCCTCTAACGAAGTCGGATCAGCATCTTGCCGACGGCTCTGCGCTCGTCCAGCTCACGAATCGCGGCTGCGACGTCCTCGAGCGGGAACACCCGACCGACAACGGGGTCGATTGCTCGCGATTCCATGAGCGGCATCAGCTCGTCCCACTGCTGGCGCAGATAGCCAGGCTCCCGTCGCCACAGCTCGGCGGAGCCGACACCGATCACCGCGGTATTTCCGAGCAGTAACCGATTCACCTTGACGGTGGGGATCGTGCCGCTGGTGAAGCCGAGTACGAGCAGTCGGCCTTCACTGGCCAACGAGCGGAGCGAATCGAGGAACCTCTCTCCGCCGACCGGGTCGACTATGACGTCCACGCCGGCGCCCTGGGTGAGATGCCGAACCGCGTCGCGGAATCCTTCGACGAACACAGTCTCGTGAGCTCCGGCGACCTTCGCGATTCGTCCCTTCTCCGCGCTGGACACCACCGCGATGACTACTGCTCCGTATGCCCTCGCGAGCTGGCACGCCGCGGTCCCAACACCGCCGGCCGCTCCGTGCACCAGGACGCGTTCACCGCCGGTCAGCCGAGCCCGGCGCAGCAACGCGAAGTGCGCCGTCAGGTAGTTCAGCGGTAGCGCCGCACCCTTGTCCAACGGAACTTTGGCCGGAAGCAGGAACACCCGGTCTTCGCGGACCGTGACGGTTTCGGCCAGGCCGCCCAGCATCGGCATGGCGGCGACCCGATCCCCGGCGCGAAACCGGCCGACATCTGCGCGCACAATGCCGGCGACCTCCCAGCCCGGGATGAAGGGCAGATCCGGACGCCGTTGATACTCACCGCGCGTCTGCAGTAGGTCAGGGAAACTGACGCCGGCGTAGGCGACATCGATCAGCACGTCACCGCCTGATGTGCTCGGCTCCGGCATCTCGCGGACTTCGACCCCAGCCGGGCCGGCGAGGGTGGTGATTACCGCGGCACGCATGCGGCCACCCTACGAATACCTGGCCGATGCGTCCGGCAGTGTCGGAGGATGGACCGTGAGTCTGCGAGCAGTTATTCGAGGGCGCGGCGGGAGATGGTCGTGGGGCTGCGGCCGAACAGCCAGCCACCGATCAGTGCCACGACGGGTAGCCCAAACACGAGCGCGGCGAGGTTGGGATAGGGCGGGTGACTGAGATAGCCGAGGTCGTGCCAGTGCCAGGCGATGAGCGCCAGATAGGCCCCGGCCGTACCGAGGATCCCGCCGAGCAGTGCCAGCGCCGCAGCGGTGGCTGCGGTCAGGGTGCGACGCGTGCCACTGCTGGCGCCGGTCGCGGTCAGCGTGCGCAGATCCCCAGCGGTCTCGCTGCGGATCAGCCCGACTGTCATAGCCAGCACGGCCAACGCGAGCAGCATGCCGGCGATTGTCGAGTAGTCGCGGAGCCGCTGCGCGGAGTTGCCGGTTGTGGTGCGCGTCTCGATCGTGATCCCAGCATTGGCGGCTCGGTGCTGAGCGTCGGTGATCTGTCCCGCGGTCAGCGGCTGATGCGTCTGCACCAACCACCCGACCGGCTGCAGTGTCAGCCCGAGCGCGGTCACCGTCCTTTCGGTCAAAAGTGTGTTGGGCGCTGACGTGTAGTTCGGCAGCAGCTTCGTCACCTGGATCTTTGCTGGCTGGAAGGACGTATCGAGGCCGGCGTTGACCCGGGTGCCCGACAGGTCTGTGCGTGCGGTGAGGACGTCCGCACTCGGCTCGATGGCGCTTACGGGGATGCGATAGAAGTCGAGGATCGCCGGGGTTGCCACGAACGGTGTGGCGACCAGCGTGAATCCCTTATGGCCGTTTTCGGTGACCGGCTGTGCGAGGTTGGCCCAGCGGGCATCCGGCGGTGCACCCGCGGGCGCGTCGCTGTGCGGGTTGGACCCGGTGTCGAGTTCGACGACGTGCTGCGCATTCAACGACTGCCCGATCGAGTTCGCGGTGTTGCGTGCGGTGGCCATCGCGGCCGGGCTCGGCCCGGACGCCGCGCCGCTGCCGGTCCCGGCGGCAACGACTGCGCCCGGGCCGCCACCGTCGATCGGGTTGCCGTTCACCCAGACGATGAGCTGATTCGTAGGCAGATTCCCGCCGCTCCGGCTGTGATCAGACGCCTGCTCGGCTGCCGCGCTGATCGCGATTGTCGCGGCGATGCCCACCGCCAGACTGGTTGCGGCGAGGGCTGCCCCGGAGCGCGCCTGATACCGAGCGAGATCGCGCAGCGCCAACCGCACCGCAACCGGTGCGCGGCGGGCAGTAGCGGCGAGGCCGCGGATACCGAGCGGTGCAAGCAGCAGCATGCCGGCCGTGATCGCGAGGATGCCGGTGACGATCAGCACCGGGTGCTGGGCGTGCGCCAGGACGAGCAGCACGAAGCCACCCGCGGCGAGCACCGCGCCCAGGAGCGCAAACCGGTGCGCGGGTTTGGGTGGAGCTGGTCGTCCGGACAACGCCGCCACGATCGGCATCCGGGCCGCGGACCGGGCCGGCCACCAGGACGCGGCCAGTGCGGTCGCAATCGCCAGGGCGGCTCCGGCGACGACGGCCCACCAGGGAATCTTGAGCGGATCGATGCGATGCCCGACGAGATGCTCGAACGCCGGACGAAGCGCGAACCACACCGCGAGCCCAGCCAGCGCGCCGGCCGTAGCTCCCACTGCGCCGACGGCCGCCCCGTTGGCCAGCATCACTCGCCGAACCTGGCGATCCGTCGCCCCGATCGCCCCGATCATGCCCAGCGCCCGGAGCCGCCGCTGCGCCATTACCGTGAAGCCGGCGACCGCCAGCAAGCCGATGAACGTGAGCCCGATGGTGGCAAGCAGCAGCACGGCCAGCGCCTCGTTGCGCTGTTGCTGCGCCGCGGTTGCGCCCGTGGTCATTACTCCCACAGCAGTGCCGCTCGGCGGATGAAAGCGGGCCACCGCTGATCCACTGGAGTCCATGAGCAGGGTCAGGCTGGACGGTGAGCTGATCTGCCCCGGAGCCATCAGGGCGAAGGCGTCCTGCAGGTTCTTCGGGTTCTCGACGATGCCGACGACCCGTAGGGTCCGCCCGTTGACCGGCCAGCTGTCGCCGATCGCGAGGCGAAATGTGGCCGCGACCGCCGACGTCATCGCGACCTGGCCGGCACCACTGGGGTAACTGCCCGACACCAGGTGGAGCATGGGCGCGCCGTACTCGCCGTGCGGATCCTGGGCGCGCAGATCGACCGGATTGACCGAGCCGGGCACCGGGATGTTCGCATGCTCGATCGCTTCGACGGTGCCGAACGCCTGTTTCGCCGCGGCGACGTCAGCGGCCGCTTGCTGGCCCGGATCGGCGATGTCGATCCGGGTATTGGCCGTCCCGGCGAGGGCTTGTTCGGAGCTCTGCACGTTCACGACCAGCCCAAGCCCGACGATGGTCGATGCGACCGCTACGGCGAGCAGGGCGATTACGAGGAACTGCTGGCGCCACTCGCGGCGAAGCAGCCGCCAGGCCCACCGCGATATGGCCCGGCGCCCCGCGCGACGCCGACCTGGGGCCGGCGGCGTCACGAAAATGGGCGGGGGTGGCGGCGCCAGGGTGCTGGTCATCGCGCCGGGCCGGCTTCCAACAGCGACTCCGGACCGTCCTGCTCGGCGGTCTGGTCCACAATCCGCCCGTCGCGCAGGAACACCACCCGGTCGGCCCAGGCAGCAAGCTGCGCGTCGTGGGTGACGACCACTCCGGCGACGCCGCCCTGACAGCTCGCCCGGACCAGTCGCATCACCGATTCGCCGTTGACCGAGTCCAATGCACCGGACGGCTCGTCAGCCAACAGCAGGCGTCGCTGACCCACCACCGCTCGGGCGATCGCCACCCGCTGTCGCTCCCCGCCGGACAGTTCGTCCGGGAATCGGTCGGCCTGGTCCGGCAGACCGAGCTGATCCAGCGCCTCGAGCGCGGCGGCGCGCGCCGCTTTCCCTGATGTGCCGTCCAACTCGAGAGGCAGCGACACGTTCTCTGCCGCTGTCAACCCGGCCAGCAAGTTGAAGTCCTGGAAGACGTATCCGATCACACGGCGACGCAGCGCGGCCCGCTCGTTGCGCGACAGCCGCGACAGTGGCACGTCGCCAACAGTGACCTCGCCGCCGGACGGCTCTTCGAGACTGCCGGCGATGGTCAGCAATGTGCTCTTGCCGGACCCGCTCGGGCCCATGACCGCTACCAGCTCGCCCGGATCGACGCTCAGGTCGACGTCGATCAGGGCGTGTACTTCGCTCGCGCCGCGGCCGTAGACCTTGCTCACCCGGCTAAGTTGCAGTGCGCTCATCGCCTCGCCCCTGTCGGTGCCGTCGATGCCGATGCAGCGGGTGACGTCCGCGTAGTCCGTGCCGGCCCGTCGCTCGGGACCGGCACCTCCCCATCGACCGCCGAACGGCGTAACCGGCTCTGGGCGGCGTCCAGCCAGCGAACGACCGAGTCGAGCCGATACAGCTCCGCGTCGACCACCAATGCCAAATTGACGTCCTGGGCTGGCGCGTCCCGTTTGATCCGCGTCCATTCCTGCATCAGCTGGACGACGTGCCGGCGATGTGTCTGGATCACGTCGTGCACGTCGACACCCGGCACGCGAGTCGCGACCAGGACCTTGATCACCAGCTCGTCCCGCGGAGGTGAGCTCAGGTCCGGTGGGGTGCGCAGCCAATTGTTGAGTTCTGCCGCTCCGGTACCGGTTAGCCGAAATGCTTTCTGCGCGCTGGCCTCGGCGTCGTTGTCCGACTCGACCAGGCCGTCCCTTTCCAGCCGTTGCAGCGTCGTGTAGACCTGCCCGACATTCAGCGGCCACACCTCGCCAGTTCGCTCCTCGAACTCGTGCCGAAGCTGCAGCCCGTACTTAGGTCCCTCGCTCAACAGTGCGAGCAGTGCGTGCCGAACGCTCATTCGCCCCTCCGGGCTCTCGATATACCCGGTATATATACTCGGTATACCCTACGGTGACAAGGCCAGGAGTTCAGCGCCGCGTCACCTCACACGGGAGGCCTAGGAACTGCGCACAGCCCGTGTACAGGTCAGGCATAGCATGTCCGCAGGCGAGTGATCTTTACTGGAGCTGTGGCGATGAGCGCAATCACTGCGCCGCCGCAGCGCGGAGCGCGCCGCGGCCATCGCCGGACACGCTCGCGATGGAACCGGTCAGCCCTCGGGCGAAGTGCGGCTCAGCTGCTGCCCTGGCCGACGGTTACTCCGCTGGCGACCGCGATCGTCGTGCTTCTGCTGACAACCACACTTCTGCTGCGCACCCATCCCGGCGACATCGGCACCGTGGTGGCCTGGGCCTCGACCAACCTGCACAACCTCGCCCACCACCCGGTCGCGGCCCTGGTGGTCAGCATGTTCGTGGTGACCGGCACCCTGCTGCCGGAATTGCTCGTCGTCGCGATCAGCTTCGCCGTGCTCGAGCGGGCGGTGGGGGCACTCCGGACCGCGGTCATCGCGCTGACGGGGCAAGTGGTTGCGACGTTGCTCACCGAATACGGCGCTGACCTGGGTGCGCGATGGCACCTGCTGGCGGCGTCTTCGGCTGATCGTCCGGACGTCGGTGTCTCGTATGTGATGTATGCCGTGCTGGCCGCCAGCGTGCTGTTGCCGGTTGGTCGGGCCCGGCTGATGGGTGTGCTCGCCGTCGGCGCCTGCGTGCTGGTTCCGTTTCTGATCGCGCCAGGCATGACCTCAACCGGGCATGTGCTGGCGGTGACTGTCGGTGCGGTCACGATGGCGCTGATACAACGACACGCTCGCCGACGTGATCGACGCATTTCCAGTCGATGATCCTGGACGTGCAGACCTAATTCGGCATCGAGTCCAAGATCATCGACAAGCAGGGTGGCTCGGCGGGGGTGGATCAGCTGGTTGTTCCGGCGTCCTGGCTATGGTGAGCCGATGGCCAAGGAACTTGTGACCGAGCGTCTGCTGTTGCGGCCATGGACCACTGACGACGCCACTGCTGCCCTCGGCTCGTACGGCGACCAGCAGGTCGCGCGCTGGCTGGTTCCGGCCATGGACCGGGTTCCCGACGAGGCCGCGATGCGACTGGTATTGCAACAGTGGATCGCCGAGGATGCCCGTACGACACCGCCGGCCGGGCGGTGGGCCGTCGAGCTGCGGGAGGACCGCAGCCTGATCGGCGGAGCGACCCTCTTGCCGCTGCCACCCGACGACGAGTACGAGGTCGGCTGGCAGCTTCGGCCACATGCGTGGGGCCACGGCTACGCGACCGAGATCGGCCGGGAGCTGGCGCGGTGGGCATTCGAGCAAGGCATCGAGCAGGTCATTGCGGTCGTACGGCCGGCGAACACGCGAGCCATCGCGATGGTCCGCCGCCTGGGCATGGAGTGGGTCGGGGAAACCGACAAGTACCACAGCCTGCGCCTGCAGGTGTATCGCCTGCGCCCGGCCGATCTCGCGCCGCCCGCGTATCCGCTGCAGTAGCCATTAGCGGCCGGGAAGGGACAGTCGCCTTTCCGTCGCCGCCGTTGACGGGCTCTCGTTCAGCGGAGCGCGCGGACCCGCGCCATGACTGCCTCCGGGTCGGCGCGGGCAGGGACGACGGCGAGGACGAGGTCAGGAGCGCCGACCGGGTCGCCACCCGACCAAAAGTTGTCACTCGCCCGCAGCCCCCAGGTTCCGGCCGCCATGTCCGGAGGTGCGGACCCGACCCAGCCGCCGACGCCGGAGATGGGTCCGTGGGGCCAGGCGTCGGTCTCGCTGCACATCAGCACCGGCCATTTGTAGTGCTCGGCCACGTTCAGCACTGGCCGATAAGCGTCCGCTGCGGTCAGGTCGGATGCCGAGGTCGAACCTTCGTCGAGCAAGAGACCGTCGACGGGTGCGGTCGCGAAGATCCTTAGGAAGTCGGCGAGGTACATGGCCGCGGTGTCGGCGCTGTCCGGATCGGGCCGAGCGATCGGCTTCCCGGCTTGTTCGGCGCTGATCGCGAGCCAGCGGGACGGCGAGGGCATTGTCAGCACGACCGGTGAGCCGCTACCGACCCCGCTCACGGCGCTGACCGCGTCCACCGCGACTGTCCGCGTTTTCTCGTCGGCGAGCAGAGTACGCAACGCGTACCCCACCCGGCTGCGGGCTCCCATACTCGTGCGCAGCCCGTCGTCGACCGACGTCCGCCACGCATATAAATCAGCGAGGTCGACGAGCTGGGCGTCCGACCGGAACATCCCCTGCGCCTTGCCGGCGAACGCAGCCAACTCTCCGGGCGAGCCCCATGGAACCGGTTCGCCGCCCAGCAACTTCTCCCGGCAGTAAGCCAGCGAGTCGAACCAGACGGGCGTCGCCCGCCCGGACGGCGCGGCGCTGAGACTGCCGATCAGCTCAGGCATGATCCGCTTCGAGTTCGGCGATCCTGGCCTGCAGGCCGAGGATCGTCAGCACGTTCGGGTCGGGCAGGAAGATCTGCGGCAACTGGCTGGTTGGCCCGGATACCCGGACCGGTCCGTGCGTCGTCCAGGCTGTCGCATGCACGACGTTGCTATCCGGACCCCACGACCCGTAGTAAGGCAGGTGAGCGGGCGGCTCTGCGGTCACCCAGTCCTTGACGAATTCCCGGTACGGCATACCTCGCGCCTTCCGAGCGTCCCGCTCGTCGGCTCGGGCCTGCTCGGTCGCGGCAACATCAACGGCGAGGTTTTCCTTGTCGTACACGACAAAGTAGATGTCCCGCGCGGTTTGGTGCGAGATGTAGCCTGCCTCGACGTCGGTGACGACGGCGTTCGGATCACGCTCCAGGACGTCGCCGTACCCGCCCCCGGCGCCCTGGCAGATCATGTAGACCTCGCCTTCGTCGACGAGTTCGAAACCCATTCCCATGTGATGCGTCGAGTACCGAGCATCTGGGAACGGCCGATCGTTCATCAATGTCTCGAAGTCGAACGCCCACCGGCCCGGATCGTCGCGTAAGTAGTCGAAGACGTTCACGCCCTTGATCTTGGCGAGGGGATATGTTGGACAGCCATACCCGCCGAACAGTCCGGGCACGGCCGGGAACTTCGAGCCGCTGGATACGGTGGCGAAGCCCCACAGCTGCGTGCCCTTGGCCGTGACGGCGATCTCGTATCCCATGCCACCGCGGTGTTTTCCGAAGCCCTGATTGTCACGCTTGATCTTCTTCGACGTGAGCTGGAGAAACGGAACATCCTCCTCGATGATCTCCTGCTCGCCGAGATCAGCCATAGCCGCAAAGATCGGTGCCATGGCGTTCTCACCGTCCCGGTAGGCTCGCGCGCCGCCGCCCATGCCATTCAGATCGGCACAGACATTGCCGACGAATTCGCCGTGCTGCGTTATGCCGCCGAACAGGAACGTGTTGATTTGGTTGAACCACGACGAAATTACCGAGCCGTACTTCTCCGGCGCTGAATACTGCATCTTGGCGAACAGTGCTTGAGTCACGCCGAATGTCTTGAACGCGCCCTGCAGGCTCTGCCCGAGCGGCGCATCCAGTCCCGGATCGATGCAGCTGCCCTCGTCCGTTATCACCTCGATCGGGTTCATCATGCTGATACCGCGCGGCAGGTCGGGCCAGAAGAAGCCCAGGAAGGCTTGGTTGAGACCACACTTCGCGGTGCCGAGGGTCGCATTGAAGGCGCGGTTCATGATCTGCGGCGCGGCGCCACGCCAATCGACGATGAGCTCGTCTCCCTGCACGGTGATCGCGCAGGGATATTTGAGCAGCACGTTCTCGCGCAGCGTGGAATCCGAGAACAAGTTGACCCGATAAGTTCCGTCCGGCAGCTCACGAATCCGGCGCCGCGCCTCGGCTTCGACATCCTCGAGAGACTTGCGCAGGGAGACGATAAAGGCGTCGCGGCCCACTTCGTCGACCAGAGCGAGGAGACGCTCTTTGATCCGCAACGCCGAGTACAGCTTCACCTTGAGATCCTGGTACTGCAGTTTCGGCTCGCGCACCGAATTCTGGAGGAAGGTCAAGAGGTCCCGCCGGATCTCACCCTTCTCGACAATCTTGAATGGGCTCATCCGGATACCGTCGTCGTACGCGGATTCCGAGCTAGAGGGCATACCCCCCGGTTCCTTGGCCCCGTTCTCGCCCTCGTGAATGATCGTTGCGACCCACGCGATCAGTTCGCCTTCGTAGAACACCGGCAAGATCATGCTCTGATCGGTGTTGTGGATGTTGCCGTAACGAGCGTCGTTGTGGATGAACGCGTCACCGTCGTGCACTCCGACGGTCGGATCCTGTATCCAGTATTTGTTGATGAAGCGAACGGGGTAGTGAAGCACCGACGCGAAGGCCAACACCCCACCTGTACTGATGTGGATCAAATCGCCAGAGGCAGAATAGACAGCGCTGGTGAGATCGCCCCACTTCGCGCCGGGCGCCGCACCGGTCTGCTCCATCATCTCGAACGCCTCGTCCAGTCCGGCGATGATGCGTTTCCGGACGCGGTCCAAGGCGTTGGCGTCGATCGGGCCGGCGAGCAAGCGCTCCTCCTCGGCGGTCCGCGGCGCCATGCGGTGGTCGGTCATGATCTCCGGGTCCGGGCCGAGGAATAGCGTTGTCTGGGCCAGGAAGCGATCGACCCACTCCTGGTCTTCCATCGAGAACCGCTGCCGGGCGAGGTCGGTCATCGCGTCGTCTCCATGGTCTTGAGGAACCAGATTGCCCCGTGCCCTCCGGTAGAAAGCCGCCATTCCGGTTCGACCAGATAGGTCGTCGTCGGCGTAGTGAGAACAGCTGGACCGCGGACGACGGTCCCTGGTCGAAGCGCACGCTCGTCGTAAACGGGGGCGATAACCTCTCCATCGACGCCAACGAAGTGACAGCGCCGCTCACCTACGGGCACGGCCGCCGAGGAGCCTGCGGGCACAGCGCCATCGAACTCGACCGTGTCTCCCAGCACAAAGGACGCGACCCGAATAGTCGTGATCCGGATGCCGGCCTCGGGAGACTGGCTGCCGTGGCCGAAGCGGTGACCGTAGTCCTGGCCGAATAGGTCGATCAACGCGATGACGTCCCGAACGCTCCGCAAACGGGTGCGGTCGGAAACCACGGCCATCGTCACCAGCTGGTTGCCGTAGCGCATGTCGAGTTCTAGCCGGTGTTGTACCGACTCGGCGGGCAGGCCCTGGCGCTGCAAGTCAGCTCGACCCCTTGCCTCCAGCTCTTCGACGATCCCGTTGAACGTGTTGAAGTCCTCGAACAGCCGGCGGCTGGTCGCGTCGAACAACAGGACGGGCGTAGTCCGCTCGTGGATGTGCAACTGCGGGGTGTTACCTGCGCCGAGAGCGGAGAACACGGAGCTGAATGGCGGTGCGAGCACCCGGTCGATGCCCAGGTGGTTGGCGATGCCGCAGCAGTGCAACGGCCCGTTTCCGCCATACGCGAGCATGGTGAACTCTTCCGGAAGGTAACCCCGAACCCGCAGTTCCTTTGCCATGCCATTGGCCATTTGCTCGTCGACCTCGGCTTTGATCAACTTGGCGACGTCGACGGGCTCCAGGTCGAGGTGGTCGCCGAACTCCTCGTCGATTGCGAACGCCGCGCGCTTCACATTGAGCGGAATCCGGCCGCCGGCGTACTGCTCGGGATCGAGGTAGCCGAGTAGCACGTCGGCGTCAGTCACCGTCGGCCGCATCCCGCCACGGTCATAGCAGGCCGGACCCGGGTCCGACCCCGCGCTCTGCGGACCGACTGAGATCGATTGATAGAGGCGGTTGAAGCTCGCGATCGACCCGCCGCCGGCCCCTAGCGTCACCAGGTGGATCATGGGCACGCTGACGAGCCATCGGTCGATTACCGGCATGAAGTCGTAGTGCTTGACGCCGTCGCCCGGGACGAGGCCGATATCGAAGCTGGTGCCTCCCATGTCGGTCGCGACGACGTTGCCCAGGCCGGCCTGTTTCGCGAGATGCTCGCTGGCCGATACACCCGAGACCGGCCCCGAGTGAATTGTTTGCAAGGCGTCGGTGGAATTCAGCTGAGCCATACCGCCGGAGTTGTGATTCACCAACATGGGCTGCTGATAGCCGTGTTCACGGAGGTTCTGCTCCAGCTCGGACAGTGCGTGATACATGGTCGAGTGCAAGAAGCCGTCGATGATGCCGGAGGTCGCGCGCACGTATTCGCCCTTGCGTCCGGACAGCTGATGCGAGAGCAGCATGGGCAGCGCACCAAGTTGATGCGCTGGGTACTCCTCGAGGAAGATTTCCTGAACCCTGAGTTCGTGGGTCGGGTTCTCGACCGCGTTAGTGAGACAAACGACCAGCGCTTGGGCACCTGCGTCAACCAGTTCGCGTAGCTGATGGCGGACGTCATCCTCGTCGATCGCAAGCAAGACGCGTCCGGCATAGTCGATCCGCTCGCGTACCGACCGGATCAGACGTTGCGGAACGAGCGGATCCGGCCGGGTAGCGCTGGACAGATCGTTCTTGGCGAGTTCGTCAAGCCCCTCGCCGTATCCGCGGCCTCGGGCCAGCGGAATGGTCGCCTCGAAGCCCGCGGTAACGATCGCCCCGACCTGCGGGCCCTTTCGCTCGATCAGCGCGTTTGTGCCGAGCGTTGTCGCATACCGCACCGAATCCACTCCGGCCAACACCGCCTCGCGATCCAGGCCGAGTTGGCCACATGCGTGGTCGAGCGCCTCATTGAATCCCTGGGCGAGGTTGTGGTGCGTCGTCAGTGCCTTCGCCTGGATGTACTGGCCTTCCCAAGCGAAGAAGCAATCGGTGAAGGTGCCGCCGATGTCGACCGAGATCCGCTTCATGTCACGTTCCTTGTCAGCGCACGTCGGTGTGGACGTCGCGGCCGAGCGAGATCGCGGTGCCGGCGGGACGAGCCGCCCACTGCGCCTTCAGCGCGTCCACGTCGATTTCCATGTCGAAGACCGGAGGATGTCCGGGCGGCAGGTACTCAGCCTCGATCAGCGTTCCGCAGCCCGGACAGTAGAACTCCAGGATCCGGCACCAGGCGGGATCGGGTGCAAACGTGAATTCGTAGCGCTCAGGATCAATGAGCGGGCGGTGGATATCCCGAGGATCACGGTCGTAGACCAGCGTTCCTTCCTTGTAGTTGCCGCGCGCCGAGCCGAGGTCTCGTTCGCAGCGGCGGCAATGCCATCGTTCGGAATCGAGATCGATCTCCAGATATTCGGTCATCGGAATCCGCATCACGTGCTCCGCTCGTTTGTCAGTAGGAGGTCACCGGCGGCGGTGGTGCGGAAGCGCCAGCCCGCGGGCAGTCGCATGGTGAAGAACGGGCCCTCGATGACGGCCGGTCCAATCGCCGTAGAACCCGGAGATTGGCGGAGCAGCTCGTAAGTCGGTAGCTCGGCGCCTTGCACGACTCGCTTGTCACTCACGACTGCATCGGATCGGCCGACCTCGGTCGCGCCTGCGACAGCGACATGTGGGAGCGGCGACACCAGCGAGAGCTCGAGCGATGCGAGGTCGCCGTCGCGAAGCTGGTCGTCAAGTACGAGCGGGTCCGGCAGCGCGACCAACTCGTCTTCCTCGCCTCGGGTTATCGCCAGCCGGAAGCTCTCCACGCAAGAGTCGAGGTCGACGCCCTCGGCGAACATGTCGCGCCGGGCCCGTTGGCGCAACTCACCGACGACCTGCGCGACGGTCTCCGGATCGGTGCGGGCCAATGGCGCCTCGTAGTGCTGCGAAATGTCGGAGAATCCGATCCCGAATGCGCTGAATATCGCTGCGGTGCGCGGGATGATCACCTGCCGCACCCCAGCCCGTTCGGCCGCGCCGCAAACCGTCATCGGGCCGGCACCGCCAAAGGCGGCGATCACGGTGTCCGGGTTCAGCGCTTCGGTGCGCAACGCCTGTGCGACTCGCTCCAGATAAGCCGCCTCCATGCGGGCCAGCGCCTCGTCCAGGCCTAGACCGAGCGGGTCGGCGACAGTCGCCTGCACCGCTTTGCGGCTGCGCTCGACATCGAGGGTCATCGTCCCGTCGAGATACGTGCGCGGATCCAGCAGTCCCATGCACAAATAGACATCAGTGATCGTGGCATCGGCACCACCCAGGCCGAAACACGCCGGTCCCGGAGCGGCGCCCACGCTGTCGGGGCCGACCGTCAACTCCCCGTCACTGACCCGGATCACGGAACTGCCGCCGACCCCGTGGCTGGTGATGGCGGCCAGCTCGAACGAGGTCGGCACCATAGCGACCTTGCCGCGATGCTCCACTTGCACCGCGCCATCCGTGACCACGCCGAGGTCTGTGGTCGTGCCGCCGACGTCGACCATCAGCAGATGTCGGAATCCATAGCCACGGGCCAGCGCACGAGTTCCCTCCAACCCGCCGCGGGGACCGGAACTGTAGGTCTTGATCGCCGACGACTTCGCGACCCGGGAGGAGCCGCCGTCATTCCGGAAGATCAGCAAGGGCCGGCGGGTCCGGCTCGCCCGCAGCCGGCTCTCGGCGTTGAACAGGAAGCGTTCCATCGCCGGATGAAGGAACGCGTTGAGCAGGGCAGACCACGTGCGCCGGGCGTTGTCCCGGTCGGCCACCAACTCCCAGGAAAACAGCAGTGGGATAGCGCCGAGCAGATGTCTCGGGTAGAGCCGCAACAAATGGTTCTTGACCCGTTTCTCCTGTTCTGCTCCGTTGTCACCGCCGATTGAAATGACCAACCGACTCGCGCCACGCGCGGCCAACCCGTTGACGTGCTCGACCAGGATCGCCGCCAGCTCCGCATCATCGACCGCCACGTCGATGACGGCGTACCGATCGCCGACGAGAGCGGCCAGCAGATCCTCTTCCTCTGCTGTCGGGGCGAGCGCCTCGCACAGCGTCGGGTCGGTCGTCAGAAGCCCTAGTCTGGGCCCCTTGCGCTGGACCAGGGCATTCGTGCCCTGGGTGGTCGAGTAACGGATGTAGTCGGTGGATTGCAGCAAGGCTGCGAGCTTCTCTTCGACGTAGAAAAGCGCAGATGCCTTGGACAATCCATCGAACAGGCACCGGCTCAGGTCGAAGGGTGTCGTCAGGGTCTTCGTGTAACGCACATCGGTGCCATCTACGACGCATATGTCCGTGAGGGTGCCACCGTTGTCGATGTTGATGAGCCTCGTCATGGCGCTCCGTCCTCGACGCTCCGTTGACCGAAACGTAAGAGGTCCGCCGCGCCTCGCCACCGTCTGCGCGGTACGAAGATTTCGCCGGGTTTGGTGCTGGCACCCAACGGGCTGATACAAATCCGGAGCGGAATCTTGTGTGCCGGGCACCTAGCGGCCGGGCTCCTGACTCGATTACCACGATTGATACGCCGATCAGCGCATCGGACGCCCCTTCGCGCTCGTCGAGAAGCGCCACGGCCTAGGAGTTACCCCACTATGACCCTCGCCCACCTTCGTCCGACCTATGACGTGCGGCTGACCGGAGATGCGGTCGCAGATCTCGAAGTGCGGCTGGATCATGCCGGCTTTCGAACCGCGGTTGAAGCCACGGCGCGGCGACTGGCGGCGCTCGGGATTGGCCGGGGTGATGTGGTTGCGGTCGTGTTGCCGAACCGGGTGGAACTCGTCATCACGCTTTATGCCACGTGGTTGCTGGGTGCGGCGCTCACGCCGGTGAATCCCGCCCTTACTGAAGACGAGGTGTCCTACCAGCTCGCTGATGCGGGTGCGCGGGTGGCAGTCGTCGATGCGGGAACGTGCGACCGGGTCAAGGACATCAAAGTGTTGGATGTCTCCGACATCTTGGCTCGCGGGTCTGCGACGGTGACCTCGTCGGAGTCGATCCCGAGCCCGCAGCCTGACGATCTCGCGCTATTGATCTACACCAGTGGGACGACGGGGCGTCCTAAAGGCGTGAGGTTGGATCACGCGAATGTCGCAGCGATGACCAACGCGCTGACCGCCGCGCTAGGCTTGACCAGCTCGGATCGGTCGCTGCTGGTGCTCCCGTTGTTCCATGTGAACGCAATCATGATCAGTGTCGTAGCGCCGTTGGCCGTGGGCGCTTCCTCCATGCTGCTGCCCAAGTTTGACCACAGAACGTTCTGGAAATCCGTCGAGACAGAGCGTCCGACATTCTTTTCCGCGGTCCCGGCCATTTATCTTCTCCTTAATGCACTTCCCGAAGACGTCAAGCCGGACACCTCATCCCTCCGCTTCGTCATATGCGGAGCGGCACCGATGCCGGCGTCGGCGATCGCGGACTTCGAGGCTCGCTACGGTGTGCCCCTCGTGGAGGGGTACGGCCTGTCGGAGTCGACCGTTGCGCTCACTGTCAATCCGATTGAGGGCCCGCGTAAGGCCGGCACCGTGGGATTGCCGCTGCCCGGCGTCGAGGTTGCGATCATGAGCGACAGCGGCGAATTGCTTGCTTCGGGGGAGGACGGTGAGGTCGTAGCCCGTGGAGCAACGATGATGCGCGGCTACCTGGGCCGGCCGGACGAAACCACCGTCGCGCTCAAGGGCGGCTGGTTACATACCGGCGACATCGGCCACTTCGACGAGGATGGCTATCTGGTTCTCGTAGACCGCAAGAAGGATCTCATCATCCGCGGGGGCGAGAACATATCGCCCAGCGAGGTGGAGGCGGTCCTTACGTCGCATGCCGGAGTGCTCGAGGCCGCGGTTGTCGCCAAACCGGATCCGGTTATGGGCGAGGAGCCAATTGCATTTATCGTGGTCACTCAGGGCGGACAATTGGACATTGCCGAGCTGTTTGAATACGCGCGGAGCGTTCTGGCGAAGTTCAAGGTGCCGAGGGAGATTCGGGTCGTCGATTCCCTCCCGCACAACGCGGTCGGCAAGATCCTCAAAGCGCCGTTACGTGAGTCCCTTGTCTCCCAGACTTGACCCTTCTCCGAGACCGGAGCGGTAGGCCGAAACCTCAGCGTTGCACCTTGCGCAGGGTGGCAACCGATTCCGGGGGCAAGGCCCAGGTCGGGAAAGACGGTGGTGCGGCTAGCGTGCCGACCTGTCTGGCCGGGAACCCGTCGAGGATCGACCGTTCGCCGAACTGATCCCGTTGCTTGACGCACGCGCCGGCGCGGACGACGGACTCGGCGCCGACAACACTCCAGTCGCAAACGATTGCCGCCGGTTCGATGACGCTGCCCCGGCCGATTCGGCAGCCGTGGATCATCGCGCCGGGACCAATGATCACGTCGTCATCGATGATCAGCTCGTTGTCCGGCAACAGATGCAACACCGTGTTTTCCAGGATCTGTACCCGGGATCCGACGCGAACCGGACCGTGCGAATCGCCGATGATCTTCACGCCGGCACCGATCAACGAGTGCGGGCCGATGACAACGTCACCGGTCAGTTCGGCCGAATCGAACAGGACGGCGCCGTCGCCGATGACCGGCACCTTGTCGCGGTAGGCGTATAGCGTCCCCATGCCTTCTCCTGCGCTTATCGGCCCGCTCACCACAGTGCCGGGGTAGTCGGTCAGGTCGGTCTGGTGCTGACGTAGCACCGCGAGGCGCTCCCGGTCGGCGTCGGTTGCGGACCGGATGACATGAGGTGGGCGCCCGACGAGCACCGAATCAGTCGGGATGACCGAATCCGGCGGAACCAAAGTGCCCTCGCCCAGAATGCACCCGTTTCCGAGGCGGGAGCCGGGCATGAGGATTGCGCCGTTGCCGATCTCGCACAGGTCCCCAATGGTTGCGCCGACGATGGTGGCGCGGTGTCCGAACACCGTGCGTTGCCCGACCCGGACCGGGTGTTCTGGTGTCCCGATGATGACGCCGTTTTCCAGTACGGCCGAGTAGTTGCCGACGCTGACGTTTCCACCGTGCGACCGAACGACCAAGCCTTGCGCCAGGATTGCCCCGGCGCCGACATGTACGTTGCCTAACAGCGTGGCTGAGTCAGCGATCTGCGGTCGGGGCTGGTCGGTCAGAAGTTGGTTGAGGCTCACCGGCCACTCCTTCCCGGCCCGTGGGTTGCCCGCGCGCCCGCGCTGCTGACCTTATCCGCGGTGGCCGCCTGGCGCGCTGACCGACGCTATCCAACTCAGCGATTGTCAGTGCATCTTGACTCACCCGGCGGTCGTACGTCGATTCGCCGGTCCGGTTTGCCGCCACTACGCACGAGACGCGGTGATCAGTGACGGTCAGGCGATGCCGGCCAGCTGGGGATTGGCTGCTCAGGAAGATCGTCAACCAGCGACGGCGCGAAATTCGGCGACGACCGCAGACACCTGATCGAAATGCTGCACCGGATCGTCAGGCACGCGCAGAGTCAGCCGAACGTCGGTTGCGCCCGAAGCAACGAGCCCAGGCACGCCGGCGACTGTGCCGGCGAT
>Ga0207665_10000413_pt1 | contig 29444 bp, 23 predicted proteins | sample LARL112metaG_FD_184351 | JGI IMG/M metagenome (GOLD analysis project Ga0207665, IMG submission 184351) | Corn, switchgrass and miscanthus rhizosphere microbial communities from Kellogg Biological Station, Michigan, USA - LAR L11-2 metaG... | ecosystem: Host-associated > Plants > Roots >... | reverse complement strand
CAACATGCAGCTCGGCGAGATCATCGTCGGCGGCGTCGGCGCCGGCATGCACGGCATGCTGCTGTTCGTGATCATCGCGATCTTCGTCGCCGGATTGATGGTCGGCCGCACGCCGGAATATGTCGGCAAGAAGATCGAGGCCAAGGAAGTCAAGATGGCAATGCTGGCGATCTTGATTCTGCCGTTGATGTATCTCGGCTGGACTGCGGTCGCTGCGGTCAATCCGCAGGCGCTCACCCAGCTCGGCAACAGTGGGCCGCACGGGTTCACGGAGATGCTCTACCTCTACACCTCGAGCACCGCCAATAACGGCTCGGCCTTCGCCGGCATCACGGCCAACACGATGTTCTTCAACATCACGGGTGCGATCGCGATGTTCGTCGGCCGGTTCATGATGATCATCCCCACGATCGCGATCGCTGGCTCGCTCGCGAGCAAGAAGTCTGTGCCGGCTTCGCTAGGCACATTTCCGACAACCGGCGCACTGTTCGTTGGCCTGGTCGTCGGTGTGATCGTGATTGTCGGCGGTCTGACCTTCTTTCCCGCGCTCGCGCTCGGCCCCTTGGTCGAACAATTCGCGATGGTCGCAGGCACAACGTTCTGACGCTTTTTCCCGGAGTTAAGGCAATGGAAACCTCGAAGATTCGCAAGCGGATGCCGGTGGCGACGCTGCTGGACCCAAAGATCGTGGTACCGGCGATCGGTCAGGCTTTTGTCAAGCTCAACCCGGCCACGCTGATCAAGAACCCCGTGATGTTCGTGCTTGAGGTTGTCACGGCGCTGACGACCGTCATTCTCGTCCGCGATCTTTTCACTGGCGGCGGCAACATCGTCTTCGAATTCCAGATCGTTCTCTGGTTGTGGTTCACCGTACTGTTCGCCAATTTTGCCGAAGCTGTCGCAGAAGGACGGGGAAAGGCGCAGGCCGATACCTTGCGCAAGGCGCGTACCGAAACGCGTGCCAAGCGAATCCAGTCAACGGCCACTTTCAACAGGTTTGAAACTGTCGCCGCCGACAAGCTGAGGGCAGGGGATCTGGTGGTCTGCGAGGCCGGTGACATCATTCCCGGCGACGGCGACGTGATCGAAGGGATCGCATCGGTCAACGAGGCAGCGATTACGGGCGAGTCGGCTCCTGTCATTCGTGAATCCGGCGGCGATCGTTCGGCAGTGACCGGCGGTACCACCGTTATTTCTGATCGGATCATCATCCGCATTACGTCTTCGCCCGGTTCTTCCTTTCTTGATCGGATGATCAAATTGGTCGAAGGCGCCGAGCGCCAGAAGACGCCGAATGAAATCGCACTCGATATCCTGCTGGTCGGCCTGACCATCATCTTCGTGTTCGCGACGGCGACGATCCCTAGCTATGTGACCTATGCCGGCGGCGCCGTCTCCGTGGTCATACTGGTGGCGTTGTTCGTCACCCTGATCCCGACCACGATCGGTGCGCTGCTGTCGGCGATCGGCATCGCCGGCATGGATCGCCTTGTGCGTTTCAACGTGCTTGCCATGTCGGGACGCGCGGTCGAGGCCGCCGGCGACGTCGACACGCTGCTGCTCGACAAGACGGGAACCGTTACTTTCGGCAATCGCCAGGCAACGGAAATTTTCGTCGTTCCAGGCGTCACCGAGCGGGAGGCGGCTGAAGCTGCTCTGCTCGCCAGCGACGCGGACGAGACCGCGGAGGGGCGTTCCATCATCACGATGGTGCAGGACAAGTACAATGTGCGCCGGCAGACGGCGCCCGGTGACGCGCGGTTCATTCCGTTTTCTGCGGTCACTCGCCTCTCGGGCGTTGATATCGGCCAGCGCAAGCTGCGCAAAGGGGCCGTCGATTCCGTGCTGGAATTCGCCCGCCAGGCCGGAGGCAAGAACGTTGCGGAGCCGCAGGCTTTCCGTGCTGCGGTCGACAAGATCGCGCGCTCGGGCGGCACGCCATTGGGCTTGATCGAGAACGACCGCATTCTCGGCGTCATTCACCTCAAGGATGTCGTCAAGCCGGACGTCAAGGACCGCTTCGCGGCGATGCGGCGGATGGGCATCAAGACCGTGATGATTACCGGGGACAATCCGGTCACCGCGGCTGCCATTGCCTCCGAGGCCGGTGTCGACGATTTCATCGCCCAGGCGACGCCCGAAGATAAATTGCGTTATATCCGCGACGAGCAATCACACGGCCGCCTGATTGCCATGTGCGGCGACGGGACCAACGATGCGCCAGCTCTCGCCCAGGCCGACGTCGGTGTCTGCATGCAGAGCGGAACCCAGGCTGCGCGCGAAGCCGGCAACATGGTTGACCTTGATTCCGATCCAACCAAGCTGATCGAAGTCGTGGAAATCGGCAAACAGTTGCTGATGACGCGCGGCGCGCTGACTACTTTCTCGATCGCCAACGATGTGGCGAAATATTTCGCCATCATCCCGGCGATGTTTCTCGCGTTTTATCCGCAGCTCGGCGTGCTCAACATCATGCAGCTTGCATCGCCGCAGAGCGCGATCCTGTCGGCGATCATTTTCAATGCGCTGATCATCATCGCACTCATCCCGCTCGCGCTGAAAGGCGTCAAGTACCGCCCGATCGGCGCAGCGGCGTTGCTCCGCCGCAATCTTTGGATCTACGGCGTGGGCGGCGTCATCATTCCGTTCGTCGGGATCAAGGCGATCGATATCGTCGTCAACGCCTTGCATCTGGTCTGAGGAGAGACCGCCATGCTGAAAGAAATTCGTCCAGCCATCGTCATGGTCGTTCTTCTGACCCTAATCACCGGGCTCGTGTATCCGCTGGCGATGACCGGGATTGCCGGGGTCATCTTCCCGTATCAGGCACAAGGCAGTCTGATCGAGAAAAACGGCAAGGTGATCGGCTCCGCGCTGATCGGCCAGCTCTTTAATGACGACAAATATTTCCACGGCCGTCCGTCGGCCACCAACGCGCCGGATCCGAAGGATTCGACCAAGACCGTCGATGCGCCCTACAACGCCACGAACTCGATGGGTTCGAATTTGGGGCCGACCAGCAAAGCCTTGATCGACCGCATCAAGGGACAGGTCGAGGAGTTAAAGAAAGAGAATGCTTCAATGCCGGTACCGATGGATATGGTGACCACATCGGGCAGCGGCCTCGATCCACACATTTCGCGGGAAGCGGCCTACTTCCAGGTGCCGCGCGTCGCCAAGGCGCGCGGTGTGCCGGAAGCGCGCATCCGTGCACTGGTCGACGGCCAGGTCGAAGGCCGTACATTTGGTCTATTGGGCGAACCACGGGTTAACGTGCTCAATCTTAACCTCGCTCTTGATGCTCTGAAGTCGTAGCGCGAAGTTTGTCGTTTCATGACTCGTCCCGGGCGGAAAATCCGGGACGGGTTTTTGCTATATAATGCGCTAGAGACACACCATGCCCGCTGACCAAGCGCAGAGAGCTTCGCCCGACGCGCTGCTTTCCCTCGCCAAGAAGGAAGGCCGCGGGCATTTGAAGATATTTCTCGGCGCCGCACCCGGCGTCGGCAAGACCTACGCCATGCTGTCGTCCGCTCGCGCCGAGAAATCCGGTGGACGCGACGTCGTCGCCGGTCTGATCGAGACACACGGCCGCCGCGAGACCGAACAACTGACCGAAGGCTTCGAGACTCTTCCGCGCAAGCCGATCGTCTACCGCAACCAGGTCATGCAGGAGTTTGACCTGGACGGCGCATTGACGCGGCGGCCGAGCCTGCTTCTGGTCGACGAATATGCGCACACGAATGTTCCCGGCAGCCGTCATCCCAAGCGATGGCAGGATGTCGACGAATTGCTGGCGGCCGGCATCGACGTGTGGACGACCCTGAACGTCCAGCATCTCGAAAGTCTCAACGACGTCGTGCAGAAGATCAGCAAAATCCGCGTGCGCGAGACAGTGCCCGATACTGTTTTCGACAGGGCCGACGAGATCGTGCTGGTCGATTTCCCGCCCGATGAGCTGCTCAAGCGGCTCGCCGAGGGCAAGGTTTATGTCCAGGACACAGCCGCGCGGGCGGTCGAACACTTCTTCAAGCCGCAAAATCTGACGGCGCTGCGCGAGCTCGCGCTGCGGCGGGCCGCGGAGCGGATCGACGCCGATCTGGTCGAGCGTATGCAGGCCCAGGCCATCGAAGGTCCTTGGGCCGCGGGGGAACGCATCCTGGCATGCATCGGGGCCGATCCCGTTTCGCCTACGGTCGTGCGCGCCGCGAAGCGGTTGGCGGATCTGATGGACGCCCCCTGGATTGCGGTTACGGTCGAACGCCCCGGGACGACGCTCGACGACGGGGGCCGCCAGCGATTGGACGAAGCCATGAAGCTGGCGCAAAGCCTGGGAGCTGAAACGCAGACATTGACCGGGACCGACTTGCCGGCGGAATTGTTGCGGTTTGCCAAATTCGAGAATGTCACGCAGATCGTGGTCGGCCGTTCACGCGGCAATTTTTTCAGTGAAATTCTTGGACGCTCACTTCCGCATGAGCTGGTGCGCCGTACGCAGGATATCGCCATCCATCTGGTCACCAAGGAATCCGAAGCACCTGCCAAAGGACCGTTTTTCCGTTGGCCCAGCACATTACAGAGCAATCCATCGCATTTTCTCTTCGCGGTCGTCGCCGTGGCCGCAGCGTTGGCGATCGGCAAGGTGCTGACCACACTTACGCCAATTCCCAATTTGTCGATGGTCTTTCTTCTCGCCGTGCTTGTAACGGCGATGAATGTCGGCATGTGGCCGGCAATCTTTGCGTCGGTCCTGTCCTTTCTCGTCTACAATTTCTTCTTCATCCCGCCGGTCTACACATTCACCATTGCCGAGCCTTACGAGCTGCTGGCGCTGGTGATTTTTCTTGTTGTCGCCGTCATCAGTTCGGCAATGGCCGGCCGCGTGCGCGAGCAGGCGCGGATTGCGGCCGCGCGCATGCGCGCCATGCGCAGGCTCTATGAATTCACAAAGCGCTTGTCGGGTCTGGCGACAGTCGACGCCGTCGCGGAAGGCGCCGCGAGCGAAATCCACGCCAGCCTTGGCCGACCGGTTGTCGTCATGCTTGCGCACGACGATGACATCGCGCTGACGGCTGCCTGGCCGCCTGAGGACGCACTGGATGCCGCGGCAATGACGGCGGCGCGCTGGGCTTACAGCCATAACGAACCGGCCGGCGCAGATACCGGAACCTTGCCCATTATCCCTTGGTATTTTGTGCCGTTGGGGATTGGCTCGAAAACCCTCGGTGTTGTCGGCGTCGCCAAGGAAAAAGACGGGCCGCCACTCGATTCTGAGGCGCGTGCCCTTCTCGATACGCTGGTCGAACAGACGGCGGCTGCGCTTGAGCGCGCATCGCTCGCCCGTGAAATGGTAAGCGCAAAAACAGCCACGGAAACCGAACGGGTACGCAATACGTTGCTTGCGTCGGTGTCGCACGATTTTCGCACGCCGCTTTCGTCCATTCTCGGTTCGGCGACGAGCCTCATCGACTATGGCGACAAGCTCGACGCGCCGGCAAAGAAAGACCTCCTTGGGCAGATCAAGAAAGAGGCGGAAGACCTTGATGAGATGGTCCGCAATTTGCTCGCGATCACGCGGATCGACGCGGGGGCACTCGAACTGCGTCGCGACTGGATCGACCTGCGGGAAATAAGCGAGCGTGTGGTCAGCGCCGCGCGACGCCACGGCGCGCAGCAACGGATCGAAATCGAATTGCCGAAAGATCTCGCCCTCGTGCAGGCGGACGCCACTTTGGTCGAACAGGCGATTGGAAACGTCGTTGCTAATGCAATTGTCCACACCGCGCCCGACGCTCGCGTGGTGATCGATGCCGGTAATACCCCGGATGCCATTGTGCTGCGCGTCACCGACAACGGGCCCGGTATTCCTTCGGACGATCTGCCGCATATCTTCGAGAAATTTGTCAAAGGGAAGGAGTTGCAGGTACTGAGTGCGGATGGAAGCCACACAGGACTCGGGCTTGCGATCGCAAAAGGCATCATGGAAGCGCACGGCGGAGCGATCGGCGCAGAAAGCCCCGTGTCCGAGGGCAGAGGTGCGCGCTTCATATTGACCTTCCCGCGCAACGGTGCCCCGTCGTGAGTGCAAGGATCCGCACGTTGGTTGTCGATGACGAGGACGCAATCCTGCGATTCCTCAAGCCCGCGCTCGAGGCAAACAACTACGAAATGACCAGCACCGGCACTGTCGCCGACGCAATCAAGCGCATTGCAGCGGAAACGCCCGATATTGTGTTGCTCGATCTCGGGTTGCCCGATGGCGATGGCAAGGATGTCATCCGCCGCTGTCGCGAGTGGTCCGACGTGCCGATCATTGTTCTGTCCGCGCGCGATCGCGAAGTCGAAAAGATCGAAGCGCTCGATCTCGGCGCCGACGACTACGTCAACAAGCCCTTCAATGTCGGTGAGCTGTTGGCGCGGATGCGCACGGCGCTGCGACATCGAATGCAGCGCAAGGCCGAGATTCCGGTGCTGCGCGTCGGTGGACTTGAAATCGATGCGGTGCGTCATCGCGCAACGCGGGCCGGCGCGGAGCTTAAGCTCACGCCGAAGGAATTCGAGCTTTTGTCATTTCTTGCAAAACACGCGGGCCGCGTGATCACGCACAAGCAGATTCTGGCGGCGGTATGGGGTCCGGCGCATGTCGAAGACACGCAGTATTTGCGCGTCTATATCGGCCAACTGCGGCAGAAGATCGAAGAACATCCCGACGACCCGCGGATCGTCCTTACTGAGCCGGGCATCGGATATCGAATTGCCGAAAGCTGAGTGCAGTCAGCCACTGGCCGCGACGTCGGCCAGTGCAAAGCCGGCGATGCGTTTGTAGCGATCGGACAAGGCGCGCAACTCATCTTGCGTGATGTATTTGTCGAGATTGTCGAACGGTCTGTCGCCGACCAGTTCCTCGACCTTGATATTGATGAAATCCGGGGGCTGTTCGCGGTTGGTGCGCACAACCTTCGCCGCCGGGGCAACGCGCGCGGCTTCGTAGGCTTTCAGGGCGTCGCGTGGATCAGGGGTTTTCTTCAACAGATCGGCGAGCGTGCGGGCATCGATGGCCGCCTGCGCCGCGCCGTTGGACCCGCGCGGATACATGGGATGCGCGGCATCGCCGGCAAGGGTCGCGCGACCAAAAGTCCATCGGTCGATCGGGTCTTTGTCGACCATCGGGTATTCGAGGATCTGGTCGGCATCGCGGATCATTTGCGCCACGTCGAGCCAATCGAAGTGCCAGCCTTCGTACAGCGGGAAAAAGTCGGACAAGTTTCCCGGCTTGTTCCAGTCGTTTTGTTCGGTGGTTTCGCGTTTGATCTCGGCCATCCAGTTGATCAATTGGGTGCCCTCACCGTCGATATCGTCGACGATCGGGTAGATCACAATCTTGCCGGTGAGAATTGACCCAACTCTCATATAGGTCCGACCGCCGAGAATCGGTTTGCGCCGCGTAACGCCACGCCAGGTATTGATTCCGGAAAAAGCGACCTTGTCGTTCCGATAGAACTGCTTTCGTAGAGCCGAATTGATGCCGTCGCATGCGACGACGACATCGGCGCGAACCGACTCGGTGGGCTGTCCGCTCGTCGTCTGTTTGAAGTGAACGGTCGCGCCGGCATCGTCCTGTTCGATGCCGGTGCATTCGCGGTCGGTGAGTACTGAATCCCGCCCGAGCTTTTTCAGGACAGCTTCGTAAAGTATGACGTGCAGGCGACCACGATGGATGCCGACTTCCGGAAACGGATAGCCGGCGAATTTTCCCCGATCCTCACGATAGATCAGTTGGCCGAACCGATTGAAAAACGCACACTCGCGATTTTCGATGCCCGCCTTCAGCAAAGTGTCGCCCACGCCAAGCGTCGTGAATTCGCGCATGGCGTGGGGCAACAGCGTAATGCCGACCCCGAGTTCCCGGATTTCCGGCGCACGCTCGTACACGCGACAGGCAATGTCGCGCTCCTTCAGGTTAAGGGCGAGCGTCAATCCGCAGATGCCGCCGCCGATAATCGCTACTTGCATTCCGTCGTGCCGGTTTTCAGTGCTCAGAGCGGTTTCACTTCCACCTTGCGGAACTTGATCGCGCCGGCGCCGTGCTGCAGCACGATCGGACCTTCGTCGAACATGCCGTTGCGCATTTTTGCCGTTGTCTGTCCGTTCAGCACGACGGTGATGTCGCGGCCGTTGGCTGTCACTTCATACGTGTTCCACTTGCCAGCGGCTTTCGGCATCGGGCTCACTTCGACGTAACGTGTGAGGGCGCCGGTGCCATAGCTCGGATCGGGACGTTGATCGAAGATATTGGCTTCGTAACACGTCCGGTCGGTGATCTTCTTCGGATCGAGGCAGCGGAAATAGATTCCGCTATTGGCGTCGTCGCTCGACCAGAATTCGACGCGTACGACGAAATTCTTGTACGGTTTCTTGCTCACCAGATAGCCAGGATCCTTGCCGGCCATCTTGTCGACGACGATGGCGCCATCCTCGACACGCCAGTTGGATTCGCCGACCTGGTCCCATCCGTCGAGGCTTTTGCCGTCGAACAAGGTGACCCAGCCTGCCTCCTGGCTGACCGCTTTCGGCGCGAGGAAGCCGGCGGAAAAGCCCAGAGCAGTGAGGGCAAGAGCAAAACGGACTGTACGCCTCGATGCGATACCCATGGTGTTTCCTCATTTTATAAATTTTGAATTTGTCGGCGGAGCGGCCGCAAGAATGGACGAAATCGCTCCATCTCTGTCAACATGGGGGTCCTGCCCGTTATTCCCTGAGCTCGGTGCCAAACCCGAATCCGAAACGTGTTCTTCTGGATTCGTCTCTGCACTACAGGGACCGCGGGCGACGCCATCAACGGAGGAAACAACGATGGACAAGGCACTGTACGACCGGGGGATGACGATGCGCCGCCGGGTGCTCGGGGATGAGTATGTCGATCGCGCCGTCGCCAATACTGACGACTTCAACCGCCAATTTCAGGAACTGCTGACCACCTATTGCTGGGGTGCGGTGTGGGGCGATGACGCGCTCAAGCCGCGAGATCGCAGCATTCTCAACCTTGGAATGATTGCCTGCCTGGGGCGCATGCACGAATTTGAGGCGCATTTCCGCGGGGCGTTGCGTAACGGGCTTACGCCGAACGAACTTTCCGCTATCTTGCGGCAGGTGGCCGTCTATTGCGGGTTCCCGGCCGCTGTTGACTGTCATCGCGTGGCGAAGCAGGTATTGGCGGCGGAGGCCAAAAAAGCCTGATCCGATCGCAAAGTCACGTTAACGAGATGGCCGTATTCTGGTCTTGAATGTGCCTACATCCCCGGGCAATGAGAGCCGGGATTTGGCGGTTTATTGCCGCCGAGGGTGGATAATGATTCGATCTTCTGCTGGTCTCCTGCTCGCTCTGCCGATCGCGGCGACTTTGACGGCTGTGCCGGCTTTTGCGCAGTACGCACCGCCGTCACCACCCGGAGCCTACTACCAGGAACGGCTGCCGCCCGTCATAGGCGGCTATGACGATGAGGAGGATCTTGCACCGCCGCCTCGCAACATGCGCCGGGGCGCCCGCGCCCTTCCATATCCGGATGACGAGCCACCGCTGCCTCCGCCAAATCTGTACGGCGCACCGGGTCAACGATCCTCAGGGTACGGCCAGCAACCTTATCAGCAGCCGCAGCAACCGCCGCCGATGCAGGCCGCGCCTCCGCGTGGCGTGAACGATCCCGATTCATTGCGACCACCGGCTGGGATTGGCGCGGCGCCGCAAGGCGGGCCGCAGCAAGGCGCACCGCAGTCACAGATCGCGGCCCTTCCGCCCGACTATCAGCCGGAAACCGGTCAGGCCAAGGAACTCCCGCCGAATCTGAAAAAGCAGCTGGTTGACTACGCGTCCAGGGAGCCCGCCGGCACGCTCATTATCGATACCGCGAACACGTATCTCTATCTGGTCCTCGGTGGTGGAAAAGCCTTGCGCTACGGCATCGGCGTCGGCCGCGAAGGATTCACCTGGAACGGTACCGAGCGGATCAGCAGAATGTCGGAATGGCCCGATTGGCATCCGCCGTCGGAGATGATCGATCGTCAGCCGTATCTGCCGCGGTTCATGGCGGGCGGACCTGGCAATCCGCTCGGTGCGCGCGCGCTCTATTTAGGTAAGACGCTGTACCGTATTCACGGAACCAATCAGCCCTCGACCATCGGCACGTTCGTTTCGTCGGGGTGCATTCGTCTGATCAACGAGGACGTCGAGGATCTCTATAGCCGCGTGCAGGTCGGCACGCGTGTCGTCGTGCTGCCTGGCAGGCCGGCTGAGAACGTCGCCAACGGTGCTCCGCAATCCGCCGCAAACGGCGCGGGCCCAGTACCTGTGGGTGCGCCAATGAATACCGCGCCACCAAGCACGGCTTCTGTGCCGCGCAGCTACGGCAACGGGATCACCTCGTCCCCGCTGCCACCGCCCGGCCGTTAGACCGACGGATTTTCCGAAGCGCTGACTTTTGCGAGCCGCGTGATCGCCTCGACCATCGCGCCTGGATCAGCTTGGCCTTTTCCCGCGATATCGTGCGCACTGCCGTGCGCGACCGAGGAAAACAGGATCGGCGAGCCGATCGACAGTCCGGCGGTGCGGTTGAAGGCCTGCAGCTTGGCGGCGATGTGGCCCTGGTCGTGCAGCATGACGATGAACGCATCCGCACCTTTTTTCCGAAACATCGTATCGGCGCCGAAAGGACCGGATACATCGATTCCATCGGCGGCGGTCTTGTGGATCGCCGGCTCGATGATGTCGATTTCCTCGCGGCCAAACATCCCCTCTTCGCCGGCGTGCGGGTTGAGACCGCTGACGAAAATCTTTGGCCGGGCAATGCCGATCTTTTTGAGCGACGCATCGGTGACCCGCACCACGCGTTCGACCCGCTCCCGGGTTATCAGTGCGACCGCCTCCCGCACGCTGACATGCAAGGTCGCATGCACAATGCGCGATTGGTCAAAGCAGATCATCAGGTAGACATCGTTTATCGGCGTGCCGGTTTCACGCGCGACGAACGACGGATAGCCGTCAAAGGCAATGTGAGCTGCGGCTATCGCGCGTTCGGTCTGCGGCGCAGCGACGACAGCTTCGACGTCGCCGGCGAGCGCGGCCTTGATGGCGCGTTTTGCGCTCGCAAGCGATGCTCTGCCATACGCGGCATCAACCGTGCCGAACTTTATCGGCGCGTTGCTGCCGTCGCGGGCGTCGAGCAAGTTGACCGTCCCCTCGGTCCAGTCGGCATCGGTTGGATCTTCGACGACACGCAGGGTCGGTGACAGGCCTGCGGAACGCGCATGAAGTTCGACCGCCGCCGGGTCGCCCACCAGCAGTGGCCGGCACAAGGCGCGCACGTTTGCATTGATCGCGGCTTTGAGCGCGATCTCGGGTCCAATGCCGGCGGGGTCTCCCGTTGCAATGGCGATACGCGGCAAAGGCATGGCTCGGCTTCCGTCAGCGGCGCGCCTGCCTATAATGGCGGCCGAGGTTCAATGGATAATAGCAAGTGAGCGGGGAAACGTCGCCATGATGTCGCGTGAGCAAAACGATCAGTTGAGCCGCGTCGGCCCGGATACCTTGATGGGCAAGTTGCTGCGGCGCTACTGGGCGCCATTCCTGCTCGTTTCGGAGATTCCCGAACCGGATTGCCCGCCGGTGCGGGTGAAATTGATGGGAGAAAGGCTGATTTGTTTTCGCGACAGCAAGGGCCGCATCGGCCTGATGGACGAGTTCTGCGCTCATCGCGGCGTCTCGCTCTGGTTTGGGCAAAATGAGGAATGTGGGCTGCGCTGCCCCTATCATGGCTGGAAATACGACGTGACCGGGCAGTGCGTTGACCTGCCCTCGGAGCCGGAAGAAAGCGGCTTCCGCAAGAACATCAAGCTGAAATCCTACCCGTGCATCGAGAAGGCCGGAATCGTATGGGCGTATATGGGGCCAGCCGCGATGCAGCCATCGCCACCCGCGCTGGAGTGGACCGAGGTTGAACCGCCGCAGCGCTTCGTCTCCAAGCGTCTGCAGGAATGCAATTATCTGCAGGCGATGGAAGGCGGCATCGATTCCAGTCACGTGTCGTGGCTGCACGGATCGGAGCTCAACAAGGATCCATTGTTCAAAGGTTCGAAGGGCAACGTTTACAACGAGCAGGACCGCATGCCCTTGTTCGAGGTCGAGGAGTTTCCCGGCGGCCTGCTGATCGGCGCGCGGCGCAATGCCGACGGCGACAAATATTATTGGCGGATAACGCCTTGGATCATTCCTTGGTACTCGATCATTCCCCCACGCGCCGGCCATCCCCTGGGTGCGCATGCCTGGGTGCCGATCGATGATGAAAATTGCTGGGCCTGGAGCATCAACTACCATCCCAAGCGCGCGTTGACGAAAGCGGAAGTCTCGGCAATGCAGGACGGCGAGGGCATTCACGTCAAATACGTGCCGGGAACTTTCATTCCGCTCGCCAACAAGTCGAACAATTATCTGCTCGATCGCGAATCGCAGCGACACGGGCACTCGTCGACCGGGGTCGACGGGATCGCGATGCAGGATGCTTCGATCCAGGAAAGCATGGGGCCCATCCAGGACCGCACCAAAGAACATCTTTGCGCGACGGACAAAGGCATCGTCATGACGCGCCGGATATTGTTGCGTGCCGCGAAGGCGGCGGCCGAGGGCGGTGCGGTGCCAGCGACCGAGCCCGAAGCGCAGCGCGTCCGTTCTGCTTCCATTGAACTTGAGAGAGATGTCTCGTTCACGCAAGGCGCGCGGCACGGACTCTATGCGGCGCTGGGAACGGACCCGCTCTCGGTTTAGGCGCTGCGCTGGTTATTCCGCGGCGGTCTTGACCGGCTTGCCGATCGCGGCATTGACGCGCGGCATGACTTCCTCAGCCATCAACTGCATCGAACGTTTGGCCAGCGTCGGGTCAGCCCAGTCGAGGCCCGCATATACGAGCTCGCCGAAATCGCCGGTTTCCTCGTGCAGCTTGAGGATTTCATCGACGACTTTGTTGACCGAACCGAAGGTTACGCAATTGTCGACCACGTAATCGTCCGTGATCTCGTCGTCTGGCTGTTCCTTGTAGCTTTTGAACACGTAAAGCCGGTTGCCGCGCTTCATCTTCGCGCGCATCTGTTCGAAATAAAAGCGATAAGGGCTTTTTGCGTCATCGTGGCCGTAGCGCTTCGCCACCTTGTCATCGTCGGCGACGAAGATCGTGCGCGCCACGCGCCAGTCGGCGATATTGGCTTTGGCGCCGGCTTCGGCTTTGCCCCTGGCATAGTTGGCCCAGTGCGACTTGAGGTGCTTTGAAAGCAGAAAGTTCGCCGACAGAGGATGGAAATCGCGTTTTCCCATCAATACGACGCCGGGAGAAAACGGCGCGACGACGGTGCCGACGATTTCTGGGCGTGGTTTTTGAAACGGCTTTGCCAATATGCCGACGCCAAGCTCGAGCGCGGCGGTTCGCGCGAAACCGACCTTGAAACGATTACCGGGAAAATCGATATCGTAGGGAGGATCGCGCTCCCAGATGGCGAGAATGACGTCGATCGCCTCGGCGAAAATCTTGCTGCGATCCTCATCCAGTATTCCGATCGCCTCGGAATCGGACGTGAGCGCGCCCGGGCTTACGCCCATGACAAAGCGCCCTTGCGAAAGGTGGTCGAACATCGCGGCGTTGACGGCAATGACCACCGGATGCATCTGCGCCAGGTTGGTGGTCCCGGTGGCAAGCTTGATGGTCTTGGTGTCATGAATGAGCGTCGCCTGGAACATCATGCTGTTGGTGATGTTCTCGCATGCATCGGTCAGATGCTCGCCCACGAAGGCATCGTAGAAGCCGAGCTTGTCAGCGAGGATGATCGCCTCACGATCCTCGCGCAGCGTCTGGGACCAGTCCCGGTCCATCGGGTGAACGGGCATGGTGAAGTAACCCAACCGCATCAAGCATTCTCCATTTCGACGGCCATCGCCTATGCAAGCTAACCGACCCGGCGATCCGTTGCAGCAAATCTTCGGTCGCACCGGCAACAGACCAGCCATGAAGTCCTTGTTTTCATGATATTAAAGTTGGTGACGGAATGGTTCGACGCCCGCAGGTGGCGACCAATGAAATTCGCAACCGTTTCGCGCCCTGCTTAATTCGCTGCTGGATTTTTGTCTGATCAGGCCGCGACACGCGACAGAAAACCTTCGACTTCCTTGCGCAACGCGCCCGCGGCCACTTCGACGGCCTGTGACGCAGTCAGGACGCTTTCCGCCGAATGACGCGTCTCTGCGGCAGCTCCCGAGACTTCGCCCAGTGCCGAGACGACAATCCTCGCTCCGTCGGAAGCGCTGGTGACGTTCTGGGAAATCTCGCCGGTTGCGGCGTTTTGTTCCTCCACGGCGACGGAAACGGCCGTCGCGCAGCTTTCGATCTCCTGCATTCGGCCGGAAATTCGCTCGATCGCCGATACTGCGGTCGTTGTCGCCTGCTGGACCGCGGTGATCAGCCGCGAAATATCTTCGGTCGCCTTGGCGGTCTGCACCGCCAGTGATTTGACCTCGGAAGCCACAACCGCAAAGCCCTTGCCGGCCTCACCCGCGCGTGCGGCTTCAATGGTCGCATTAAGGGCAAGCAGATTGGTTTGGCCGGCGATGGCACGGATGAGTTTGATGACATCGCCGATCTTTTGTGCGGCCTGTGCCAGCGCTGCGATCTGGTGATTGGTGCCGTGCGCTTCGGCGACGGCCGCGCGAACGATGTCCGTCGTGTTGGCGAGCTGGCGGCCGATTTCGCCGATCGAACTGGCCAGTTCATCGGCGGCCACAGCGGCGGTTTCCACGTTGGTTGATGCCTCGTTCGAGGCCGAGACCGCGCCATCGGCGCTGGTCGACGTCTGGCCGGAATTGCCGAACAGTGTGGCTGCGGTCGAGCGCATCGCCTTCGCGCCTTCAGTCACCGTCCTCAGGTGGTCCTCGACCCTGCGACGGAACGTGGCGATGGCCTCTTCGATCGTCGCGCGTCGCTCTTGCTGCTCCTGCATCGAAACGCGTTCACGCTCGGCGTCGCGACGTCCGGTGATGTCTTCGTGCGTCGCCACCCAGCCACCTCCGGGCATCGGCCGGTTGATGACGGCAATGGTGCGGTTATCTTTCGACTTGACCTCGGTGCTCCTCGTATTGCCCGCAGCCATCGCATCGGTCAGCTCGCGCCGATAGGCGACGGGATCGCGTGAAAAGGTCCCGTTCCTCGTCCGGTATTCGAGCAGGCTGTGCAGCGTACTCCCGGGTGTGACGATGTCGGCGGAAAGACCGTACATTTGCATGTAGCGGCGATTACAGACGACCAGACGTTCGTTGCCGTCGAACATGCAAAGACCCTGCGACATGTTGTTGATCGCGCTTCGCATGCGATGATTTTCGAGGCGCAAGTTGCGGGAGAGGAGGGATGCCCCAACGGCCGCGGTCAAGATTGCAACCACGGCGCAGAGAAAGAGCGAGACGGCGGATTCCGAGGCCGACGATTCCCATAGCCGAACCGGCAGGATGAAATGGAATACCGCAAAGGTGAGGGTAAAGCCGACAAAGCCGGACAGCACGACCAATCGCCAGCCGCGTGCGGGTGCTTGTGCGGACGTATCATCAGCCATTTTTGGCGTCCAATGAGTCCGACGGTATTCCCCAACCCGTTTTTTTGCAGTTAATTGCCACAGATAGCAGGTTAATCAGACCTTAAGAGCGGCACTGGAGGGCGGACGACGATGACGAAATTGCGCGCGGTGGAATGCCGAGAGTTCATCAAGGCGGTCATCGAAAAGGCCGAAGCCATGCGCGTGCCGATTTCGATCGCGGTCGTCGGGCCTGAGGGTCACATCATAGCCGTGGAGCGCATGGACGATGCCGGCTTCATCACACCTGAAACCGCGATCGCGAAGGCCTTCACCGTCGCCGCATTCCGTTCGATGAGCCCGCGGTTTCCCGACGGGCTTGTCATCCAGCAGTGGTTCAAGGAGCGCAATCCGCAGCTGTTGGTGAGCCTCGCCGCCATGACCAATGGCCGCATTGCCGCGAGCGGGGGCTGCGCACCGATCTTCAAGGGCGATGAAATGGTGGGGGCCTATGGGATTTCCGGCGGCACCTCGCAACAGGACGAGGAGATGGCGGTGTACGCACGTGCCAAGGTCGGCTGGGCTCACGTCCCTGAACACGACACCACCGACCCCGAAGTGAAGGCACACATCAACGCGCTCTACGCGAAAGCGGGGATCGCCGATCGCAAGCTCTAGCCGCTTGCGCGAATTTATTGCGTCACGTCGATGGTTACAGCGCTGGTGATCGTCTGCCAGTGTTTCATCTCGGCATCGAGCCAAGCCTTCGCATCGTCCAGCGACCTGTTCGGGACGACGTTGAAATTCTGCTTGCCAAGCTTTTCGATGGTGTCGGGCGAGTTCAGCGCTTTCGTGACCGCGGTGAACAACGCCTCCAGAACCGGCCTGGGCGTCGCCGCCGGCGCGAACAGTCCATTCCACGCGATCGTGCCGACGTCGCCATAGCCGAGTTCATTCATGGTCGGTATGTCGGGGTATTCCTTCAGCCGCGTGTGATTGACCACTGCCAGCGGACGGAACGCGCCGGCCTGCACCTGTCCCGCGGTCGAAGCCACGTTGAGGAACGCGGTCTGAACGTCGCCGCGCAACATGTCCTGAATCACGCCCGCCGCGCCGTTTTTGTTGGGAAGGCCGACCAGATCGAGATTGCCCGTGCGCTTGGCAAAATATGCCATGTCATAGTGCGGGTAGGATCCAACGCCGACGGTGCCGTAACGCACCTTGCCCGGGTTTTGCCTGGCGTAGGCGATGAGTTCGGGAACCGACTTCACCGGGAAATCATTTGCCGTGCCGACGAGCAGGAAAGCGGGGACATCCACGAGATTGGTCACCGCCACGACGCTCTTGTCGTAGTCGGTGTTCATTTTCTTTGCGTAGATGATCGGCGTGATCGCGTTGGTCGAGACATTGCCGACCATCAAGGTGTAGCCGTCGGGCGCCGACTTCACCATTTCATCGATCGCCAGCATGCCGAAAGCACCCGGCTTGTTGAGCACGACAAAGCCCTGGCCGGTGATTTTCTGAAATTCATCGCCGACGATACGGGCAGCGATATCGGTCGCTCCGCCGGGCGCGTAAGGGACGATGACTTTGACCGGGCGGCTTGGATATTTGTCCTGCGCCATCGTCGCATCGGCGCCGATGGCGAGGATAGCGATCAGCATCGCGAGCAAACGCATCATGCAATCCCCCACCGCTAAACGTTTGACTCTTTCGCTGCCGGGGCAGCTCAGGCCTTGATTCCGTGCAGGCTGTGCGAGGCGTCCTTGACCGTGAAAAATACGACGTCACCATCCGTTGTCGCCTTGCCGGCATGTACGGTATTGGCGGGAATGTAGACGACCGAGCCCGGTGTCACGTCGATCTCTTTTCCGTCGATGTTGGCGCGGAAGGTTCCCTCCAGAACGTAGATCCATTGCTCGTTGGGATGCGAATGCGGCTCGGCTCCGGTGCCTGCCTTCATCCGCATGAGGCCGACGATCATGCGATCGCCTTCGACGCAAGGCCCGTGCGCGGTCGAATAGGCGGGGCCTCCCATGATCTTGTGCATCGTTGCGAGATCGAAAACGTATTCTCCAGGACCGGCGCGCGTGGCGCCTGGAGTGCGTGCGAGCGACTGACTGGACATGACATTTCTCCGGCGACGAGATGGATGTGTGGGATGTTAGTTGACGCTGTACTGGGGCGCCAGTACAGCCGGGGCGCGGGCCGCTATCACCGTTCGGCCACGATCGCTATTAAGTTGTGTGGCCACGATTCGGAGTGAAACCCTCGATGAAGCCGGTTCGCTTTGCTCTGCTGCTGCTGGGCCTGATCACGCTCGGTGGCTGTACCGGAACCGACGCGCCCAAAGGCGAACCCAGCTTTTATCGCAATCTGGCGCAGCCCGGAGCGGAACTCGACGCGGCTGCGGCCGCGTCGATGATCTCCGGGTATCGCGCCAATAACGCCTTGCCTGTGGTCGCGCTCGATTCCGAGCTGATGCGGCTGGCGCAGGCACAGGCGGAAGTCATGGCCAAGCGGGACAAACTTGACCACGGCGCCGGTAAGCCCTTCGTGCAAAGACTGAAAGCCTCGGGTTACGACGCCAAAACGGCGGCGGAAAATATCAGCGCGGGGTATCACACTCTGGCCGAAGCATTTTCCGGCTGGCGCGACTCGAATCCGCATCGCGCGAATATGCTCCTCGCCGGCGCTACCCGCATGGGCATCGCTGCGGTCTACACGCCAGCGTCGAAATACAAGGTCTACTGGTCGCTGATCCTGGCCGAACCTGAAGATAAATAGGTTTGTGTGCAGGCGAGGCGCCATTCCGGGACGCGTTGAAAGCGCGAATGTCGTGCATCAGGCGTCATGGCCGGGCTTGTCCCGGCCATCCCGATTCATGTGGCAAGGCCGCGCTTCCTAAGCGGGATCACCGGGACAAGCCCGGTGATGACCGTTGATTGGGCTGGGTTGCCTCACGGTTGGGGGCGGGCTGGACCTCACGCGACGTGCTGACTAGGTTTGCGCCATGCCGATGCTGCCTCGCGTCAAGGACTACGACTCGCTTCGCCGCCAGTTTCAGTGGCGGGTGCCGAGCCGTTACAACATCGGCGTCGATGTCTGCGACCGCTGGGCGGAAAAGGAGCCGGATCGCCTAGCGATTCTGCATGCGCGGCCGGATGGACGCGACGTGCCCATCACCTACGGGTGGCTGCGGGACACTTCAAATCGGCTTGCCAACGCACTGCGCGCGCACGGAATCGGTCGCGGCGATCGTGTGTCGATCTTGCTGCCGCAGTCGCCGGAGGTCGCGGCGATCCACATTGCCATCTACAAGCTTGGTGCCGTCGCACTGCCGCTCGCCGTTCTGTTTGGCGTCGATGCGTTGTCCTATCGGCTGGAGAACTCCGGCGCCAAGGCGCTGATTACCAATGCATGGGGCGTCGAGCGTATCGCCGAGATAAGAAATGAATTGCCCGCGCTGAAGCTTGTTCTGTCGCTCGATGGTCCGAGCGATGGTGCGCTCGGATTTGCCGACGAACTTTCTCGCGCCTCATCCGGTTTTGCGCCAGTCGATACATCTCCCGACGATCCGGCCATGATGGTCTATACGTCGGGCACAACGGGCCAACCGAAAGGCGCGCTGCACGGACACCGCGTCTTGATCGGGCATTTTCCCGGCGTCGAAACGCATCACGATTTCCTGCCGCAGCCGGGCGATCGGCTCTGGACGCCGGCCGACTGGGCCTGGGCGGGCGGCCTGCTCAATGTGTTGCTGCCCGGCCTGCATTACGGCGTGCCCGTGGTGGCGCGGCGTTTCGAGAAATTCGATCCGGAAGAAGCCTTCGCATTGATGGCGCGCGCGCAAATCCGCAATGCATTCATTCCGCCGACGGCGCTGCGCATGCTGCGAGCAGCGCCAAACCCGAAGGGCCGTTACGCCATCAACATGCGATCGATCGGATCGGGCGGTGAATCGCTTGGCGCAGAGACATATGAGTGGGGCAAATCGGCGTTTGGCCTCGTCATCAACGAATTCTACGGGCAGACCGAATGCAATATCGTCCTCGCGGCCTGCAACGCGATCGGCGTTTCGAAGGCCGGAGCGATCGGCAAGCCAGTTGCCGGACATACGGTTGGAATCATCGACAACGACGGCAATGAGCTGAAACCCGGTGAGACTGGCCAGATCGCGGTGAAACGACCGGATCCGGTGATGTTTCTTGAATACTGGGGCAAGCCGGAAGCGACGCGCGACAAGTTCATCGGCGATTGGATGACGACCGGCGATCAGGGCGTCATGGATGACGAAGGCTATGTCAGTTTCGTCGGACGTGATGACGACGTTATTACGTCAGCCGGCTTTCGTATCGGGCCCGGCGAAATCGAGGACTGCCTGATCCGTCATCCGGCCGTGGCGCTGGCGGCCGCCGTCGGCAAACCGGATGCGTTGCGCACCGAAATCGTGAAAGCCTTCATCGTTCTCAAAAAGGGCTTTGCCGCGTCGGACACGTTGGCATCCGACATCCAGGGCTTCGTGAAAACACGGTTGTCGGCACACGAGTATCCACGCGAGGTTGCCTTTATCGACGACATGCCGATGACGACGACCGGCAAAGTCATCAGGCGACTGTTGCGGGAACGGGTGTAATCAGGCCATTTCCAATTTCGCGACTTCGGCAAGGATATGTTCGACGGCATCTCGTTCCGCCGGCGCCAACGTGGCCTGCGGTGATACCGGATCGCCGACCGCATAGCCCTGGATCTGCAGGCCCGCCTTGATGCACGCCGCAAGATTGAATCGTGCGAAAACCTCATTGATGCGCCAGAGATCGCGTTGCAGCTTCATGGCTTCGGGCCATTTGCCCGCCTTGCAGAGGTCGTAAAGACGAACGCTCTGGCGCGGCACGATGCAGGCGGGTCCAGCCATCCAGCCGACGCCACCGATCAGCATCACGGCAGCCGGAATATGCGCCGACGCCGAAAAAACTTTCATGCGCGGCGCGCGATTCATGATCGACAGCAGTCGCCCGGTGTTTGTCGATGCATCCTTGATGTAGCGAATGCGTGGATGCTCGCAGAGCCGTGCGATCACATCGAGCGACAGATCGCTGCGTTGAAATTGCGGGTTGGTGTAGAGAACGATCGGAATCTCCACCGCATCGGCGATCGCGCGGAAGTAAGATTCGATCTGCGCATCCTTAAGCGGAAAGTAGGCCTCGAGAATAGCGAGGATCCCGTCGGCGCCGAGCTTTTGAAATGCCTTCGCCTGCGCGACCGCATCCGCCGTGGCTGTTGACGCAACTCCCGCAACGACCGGCACGCGTTTGTCCGCAGCTTCGATTGTTGCCCGAACGACGGCCTCGCGCTGCGTGCGATCGAGATAGGCAAACTCGCCGGTTGATCCGAGCGGGGTCAAGCCATGCACGCCCGCCTTGATCAGGTCGGATGCAAGCTTGCCCAGGACGTCCGTCAGAATCCGGCCTTGCGCATCGACCGGCGAAACAAGATAGGGGAAGACCCCATGAAAATCACTCATGTGCGCAGCCTAGAACACCCACAGCGCCTCAGTCGGAAATTCGACAAAGTGGTCGCCCGGTTCGAGTGGCGCCGTCGCGTAGGCGCGTACCGTAACGTTGTCACGCGCAAACACGAGTTCCCACCGTTCGCCGAGATACATCGGTGCCTTAAGCTCCATTTTTACGCGGTTGGGGCCGGGACTTGAGGCGCAATGCACGCGCTCGATGCGAATGACGCTGGTCGCCTTTTCTCCTGCAGCCGCTTTGGTCCGCGAAAGGCCGATCAGCCGCTCGCCCATGACCTCAATCGTCGCCTTGCCGCCCGAATTTTCCACCAGCTTTCCTTCCAGGCGATTGTTGCTGCCCATGAACTCCGCCGAGAACAATTTTGACGGCTCGTTGTAAAGGGCAGTAGGCGGACCTTCCTGGGCGATAAGGCCGGCATCGAGCAGCACGATCCTGTCAGCAATAGCCATCGCCTCAACCTGATCGTGGGTCACGTGGATTGCGGAAAGGCCAAGCGTGACGATCAAAGTGCGAAGCCAGGCGCGCGCTTCCTCGCGCAGCTTCGCATCGAGATTCGACAGTGGCTCGTCGAGCAGGATCACCGGCGGCTCGTAAACAAGCGCACGGGCAATGGCGACCCGCTGCTGCTGCCCGCCCGAGAGCTGGTGCGGATAGCGTGCCGCGAGATGGCCAAGGCCGATTTGCGACAGGGTCTTCTCGACACGCCTCTTGATTTCCTCGGTCGATACGCCGCGCAACTTCAGTCCGTATGCGACGTTGTCGAAAACCGTGCGATGCGGCCACAGCGCGTAGGACTGAAATACCAGTCCGAGCCCGCGCTCTTCCGCCGGGAGGTCGATGCCGCGCGCTGCGTCAAAAAAGACGCGATCGCCTATGGCGATCGAGCCGCGATGCGGCGTCTCGAGGCCGGCAACGGCCCGCAACAATGTGGTTTTGCCGCTGCCCGATGGACCCAGCAGCGCAACCACTTCGCCGGCCGGAACGGCAAGCGACACGCCTTTGAGGATTTCGTTGTCGCCAAGACGGAGGGCGACATCCTTGACGATGAGTTCAGCCATGCAGGCGCACTCCAAGCCGGACCGCGACGGCAAGGCCGACGCCGATCATGACCACGTTGACGACAGACAGCGCCGACACCAGATCGACGGCGCCGGTACCCCACAACGAAACGAGAAGAGACCCGATCACTTCGGTGCCGGGACCCAGCAGATAGATGCCGGTCGAGTATTCGCGCACAAAGATCAGGAAGACCAGAAGCCAGCTCGCCAGCATGCCGTACTTGATCAGCGGCACAGTGACGTCGCGCTTCACGCGAAGGTCGTTGGCGCCTGCTGTTCGCGCAGCCTCTTCAAGTTCCGGTCCGACCTGGAGCAGGGTGCCGGAAACGAGCCGCATGCCGTAAGCAAGCCACACGATCGTGTAGGCAAGCCAGATCGAAACCATGGTCGACTTGAGCGGGGACAAGAAGGGCACAAACAGGAATACCCACAGGAGTGCGAGCCCCGCGACCAGACCGGGCATCGCGCGGGGCACCATCACCAGGTAATCGACCAGACGAGTCCAGCCCGAATTCCACCGATGCACCGCGAGCGCGATCGCGGTGTAGCAAGCTACGGCTATGGCGCCGCCGATCACGCCGATGCCAAGCGTGTTCAAGATTCCCCGGATCACGTTCGGATATTCGGTGAGTTCACGATAGTGATCGAGTGTCAGGACGTCGAAAAGCTTCACGCCTTCGCCCCACGTCACTACAAATGAGCGTAGCGTTATGCCGAACAGCGGCACGACGACTGTGATGAAAAGCCAGAATACGATTGCTCCGAAGGCGAACCAGCGCCAGCCATGCAAACGCAAAGGCTGGGTTTTCAGGCCCTTTCCGCGCACCGAGACATAGCGCTGCGCCTGTCGCAGCAGCAGACGCTGCATGAATACCAGCGGCGCGGTGATGGCGATGATCGCAACCACGACAACGGCCATGAGTTGGTAAGACGGCACTCCCAGCTTGTTGGTGAGCTTGTAGAGATAGGTCGACAACACCAGAACGTCCTGCGGATCGCCCAAGACCAGCGGAAGGCCGAAGAGTTCAAAGCCCAGAAAGAACACAAGGACCCCGGCGAACAGGATCGCCGGCAGGATCATCGGCAGGCTGACATTGACCGCGACGCGAAAGGGATTGGCTCCTGAGACACGTGCGGCTTCCTCCAGATCGGTACTCAAGCCGCGCAGCGCGGCGGCACTGTAGAGGTAGACATGCGGGACATGGGTGAGCCCCGCGATCACGATCAGCGCCAGCAGCGAATAAAGATTCCACGGCACAAAGCCGATGAGGTCCTTGGCAAGCGTCGAGAAGATCCCGACAGGACCGATTGCCACGACATAACCAAACGCGATCACCACCGCCGAGACGAAGATCGGAATCAATATCAACGGCTCGAGGTAGTTCCGTCCGGGAACGTCGGTCCGCACCATCAGGAAGGCGAGCAGGGCGCCGAGCGGCACGGCGATTGCGGCCATGCCGCCGGCAATCACAATCGTCGTCCAGAATGCCTGCCAGAAATCCGGGTCGTTAAATACGAACGAGTAGGCGGCGAAGCCGAATTTCGCCGACGGATCGAAAAATGGCGCGGTGAGAAAGCTTTGATAAATGACAAGCGAAAGGGGCGCCGCCACAGCGAGCGTGGTCAGCCCGAGAACCAGCAAGCGGTACACGACAATGGGCATTTATCCCCGTCATTCCGGAGCCCGCATCACGCCAGCCCGGAATCAAGATGAGCACCGAATTCGTTTCTGGAGTCCGGTTCCGGCCTGGACCGGTCCGGAATGCCCAGACGTGTCGTCCCTACTGTCCCTTTTTTGCCTGCTGCCATTTCGACAGGAAGGCCAGTCGCTTGGTTTGGTCGAGATTGTCCAAGAGCGTCTGATCGATTGGCACTGGACGCGCCTTGTCGCCGATCAACTGACTCACGCCCTTGATCGTCGCTTCGCCGTCCACATCAGAACGCAGCGAGTAAAGGTCGGCTTTGTTGGCGATGATGTCCTGCCCACGCTTCGACAGAATGTAATCGAGGAACAGTTTTCCGGCGTTCGGACTACGCGCCTTGCTGGAAATGAAAGCGACGCGCGATGTCACCATCGTGTAGTCCTTCGGCAAGATGATGCCGAGGTTGGGGTCCTTCTTTGAGCGGCCGAGCGCATATGAGCCGAAGATGCCATAGGCGATCAGGTGTTCACCGGAGGTCACGCGCTCCATCATCGCGCCGGCGCTGGTGTACAGCTTGGCCTGAGCTTTACCCATCGCCTTGAACAGGTCCCATGCTTGCGGAAAGTCCTTGATGTCCTCGTTGCAGAACAGGTAGCCGACGCCTGATCGCTCGGGGTCGTAGGCCGTGATCTTGCCTTTGTAGAAATCAGGCTTCGCGTTGAGCAGCTTCAGCAGATCGGTGTGATCTTTCGGAACGTCGGCTTCCGGCACCAGGCGCTTGTTGTAGACGAACGTGATCGGCTCGTAGGTCGTGCCGTAGGCGGCATCTTTCCATACGGCCCATTTCGGCAAGGCCTTGATTTCGGGCGAGGGGTACGTCGCAGCCAAACCGTCCGCGACAAGCTTCACCTGCAAGTCCATGGCCGACGACCAGAGCACGTCGGCCGTGCCGTTGTTCGCAGCGGCTTCGGCAATGAACCGGTTGTAAAGCTCGGTCGAATTGAGATCGGAATACTCGACCTTGATTCCGGGGTAGAGCGACTCGAAGTCCTTGATCAGCGGATTGGCCGCAACCGCATCGGTGGTGGCGTAGACCACGACCTTGCCTTCTTTCTTCGCGGCCTCGACGATTTTGGCGTAGTCAGCCGGGTAGCCTTCGGGGGTCTGTGCCTGAGCGGCAGCTCCGAACACCAATGCTGTTGCAATGAAAATACTGGATACGACGTGTCGCATAACGACTCCCGGTGCGGTTGTCGGCGCCTGCCCCCGGCGGCAACCTTTCGATGGCGATGCTACTCCAGCCTTTCCGCACCCGCATAGGGGCCAAACAAAACGAAAGCCCCCGTCCAAGAAACGAACGGGGGCTTCCTTCGGCAATCGGTCAGTGAGCCAGCGGATCAGGGCGGACCTGGATATGAACGGCACGCGGGCGCGAGCCCTTGCCGCCTTCCATCAGCCAAGGCGTGCGATCGCCATTGGTGCTCCAGAGTCCGCGGCCCTTCCAGCCGGCATTCGGATCGTCGATGCGGCCGTCGAGCCCTTTGGCATAGAAGCCCATCGGGTAAGGAATACGCAGCATGACCATCTTGCCGTTCTTCAGGGCAACGAAGCCGTCGTTGAGGTTGGCCGTGGAGATCGGAATGTTCTCGCCGAGCCCAACCGTGTTGTGCTGATCGACCCAGGTGTAGTAGCTCGCCTCGACGCTTTTATCCTCGAAGCCCTCAAACCCGGGGCCCGGATATCGGTAGAATTTCCAGCCTTCGGGGCAGTGATTGCCCGTTGCGCTTGGCCCGTTGAGCGGTCCCTTGCACAGACGCCGATCGAAACTCACGAGGTGCCCGCTCGATTCCGAACCCCACGCAACACCGTCGGCGTCAATGTCACCACCACGAATTCCGACGCCCGGTTTCGGCGCAGCATAGAACTCGGAAAGCTGCGTCTTCGGATCGAAGCGCATGAAGCCCGCCTGTCCGCCAAAGACGCCGACCGTGTACCAGATCGAACCATCCTTCGGATTCGGCATGACGGCGTAAGGCCCCGAGCCGCCGGTGATACGCGTGTCCTTGGCGGGATCAGTTGGCTGCCCCGGTTCGGTGAAGTCGTCACGTTTGCCATTGCCGTTGGAGTCGAGGATGAACGGCGACCAGCCGACTGCTTTTTCCGAGCTGCCGGTCTCGTCGAACACCCGCGTGTTGACCCAGCCGGCGACCGGTCCTGTGCCACTGAGCCACAGAGTATTGTCAGCGTCGTAGCCGAATTGCGGATGGTGGGTGCCGAAGCAGGTATCGATGAACGCGTATTTCATCGTCTTCGGGTCGAGGACGGCCACTTGCCGCGCGCTTCGTTCCAGCGGGAAGATCTTGGCGTACTGATTTTCCGAGCCCTTTTTACACCATGCCGGATTATCCATTCCGCGCACGGTGGCCGCGAGCCACACTCGGCCCTGCTTGTCGAACATCGAGTTGTGATTGTTGGCACGCGTGTCCCACAACGCTTCGTCTCCCCAATATGGAGACTCCGCCAGAGGTTTGACCGCTCCGGCGTGACCCGGGCCAAGCGACAGGGGCATTTCCGGATCGCGCACGGGCATCTTGAAGAACGAAACCTTGTTCGTCTTCGGATCGAGGATCGGCATGTTGTCGGTCGAGTACTCCGGCGAGCCATACAGTGGGCCATATGCATTCACTGTCGGATTGCGCCGATCCGAGGAAATAAGGTCGTGCAGATATTTGTCAGGTGTGGACCATTCCCACGAAGTGACGACGACATTCCGTTCTTCGCCTTCGGGGCGTGGTGGCTTGCTCTTGGGAAGCTCGCCTTTGGCAACGCGATCGGTCCAGTCGCCGAAATACTTGTAAGGGACGCCACCAAATTGCCCGGCGATCCGGTTTGTCATTTGCTCACCGGACTGGCCGGACTGTATGCGCCGCTGCCAGGCTTCGGTGCCCGAGTCGAATTTCCCCAGCGCTGCCGGAATCGTGCGCGTCGCTTCCTGTCCGATCTGGTGGCAGCCGATGCAGTCGACGTTGTTCATCTGCCGCAGCCAGTTGTCCTGCGTGATGTTCTTCGGAATGTCGGTTGATCCGCCAAAGTCACTGGCCGGCGGAATTTTCAACATCGCGTACCAATAGGCTGCGGGATAGTAATGGGATGCCGCTGCATCGCTGGGTGCAATGACTGCTGCGTGATTGAGCGTCACACCCGGCTTCGCGCGCATCTTCGGCGAGTCCACGAGACCATAGCCGCGGACCCAGACGCTATAATTCGCGACCGGAAGATCCGGTATGAGGTAGCGGCCTTGATCATCGGTCACGACGATGCGGGCAAATTTGGTCGGCAGATCCGTCGTCTCGGCGATGACCCAGACGCCGGCTTCTGAACCCTTTGAGCTGGTCACTACGCCGCCAATTTCGTTGCTACCGACGTCGACGGTCTGCGCATGAAGTCCGGTGACGTACGCAAGCGTGAGAAGGGAAAACAGAGCAATCGTCGACAAAGGTCGAAAGACTGAACGCAACATGGGTCGCCTCCCTGAAATCGTCGTCGGCTTGGTTGCCGGCTTTTGCGTAATTCTAACAAAGGCGGCATACGGCGTCGCGCCAATCAACTTGCGATGCGATCAACCGGCGAAACCGCCGCCATCCAGAAACGCCTGTTCCTCCGGTGTGGTGGTACGGCCAAGCAAAGCATTGCGGTGCGGGAACCGGCCGAAGCGGCGGATGATATCGGCATGTATTTCGGCCCATTTGAGATTCTCGGTATCTCCCGCAGCCTTGTAGAAAGCGATCCCGCGCTCCTGATCGGCAAGGTCCTCAGAGTGCTCAAAGGGAAGATAAAAAAAGCTGCGCAGGTCCGGCGAAACCTGGCTATCGAAGCCCCTGACAATGGCACCTGCGGCTATGGCGCGGGCGAGAGGGTCGGTGGCGAAGGCTAGTTTATCACCGCGGAACATGTTGCGTGGGAACTGGTCGAGCAGAATAAGCAGCGCGAGCGCGCCTTGCGCGCTTTTCTCCCAATCAGAAAATTTTCCGGCGGCGGCCGCTTCATATGTATCGAAGAATTGCTCGCGAATCTCAGTATCGAAGGCGAAGTCCTTGGTGAACCAGCGGTCGGGCCCGGCCTGGCGCCAGAACGACACGATCTCATCTGCGCTTGCAGTCATTGGCGGTTTTCCGTCTCGATGTGCGGGGGGTCAGCTGGCTTCGTCGCGGAGGGCGCGCCGCAGGATTTTGCCGACGTTGGTTTTGGGGAGCTCGTCGCGGAATTCAATATATTTTGGCACTTTGTAGCTGGCGAGACGGGTCACGAGATACGAACGCAAGATTTCGGCGGTGAGGTCGGGGTTCTTTTTGACCACAAAGAGCTTCCCCACTTCGCCGGAATGTTCGTCGGGCATGCCCACAAGCGCGCACTCCGATATTCCGCCCTGACTCATCGCTACGTCCTCAACCTCGTTGGGGAAGACCTTGAAGCCCGAGACCGAGATCATATCCTTTTTGCGATCGACGATGCGCACGCGTCCTTCGGCATCCATCACGCCAATGTCGCCGGTGCGGAAGAATCCGTCCTTCGTCATCGCGCGCGCTGTTTCTTCTGGTCGTTGCCAGTAGCCGGACATGATCTGCGGTCCACGTGCACAGATTTCACCTTGTTCGCCGGGGGGCACTTCGTCGCCATTGTCATTCCGGATTGAAATGTCCGTCGACGGCACCGGTAATCCAATCGTGCCAGTCCACGCCGGAATGTCGCCGCGGTTGCACGTGAGCACCGGCGACGTTTCCGACAAGCCATAGCCTTCGATGATCGGCTTGCCTGTCGCTTTCACCCAGGCGTCGGCCACGGATTTCTGAACGGCCATGCCTCCGCCGATCGCGCATTTGAGCATGCTCCAGTCGATCTTGGCGAAGTCAGGTTGGTTCAGCAGTGCGTTGTAGAGCGTGTTCACCGCCGGGAACATGTTGACCTGGTATTGCGTGAGTTCCTTGATGAGGCCGCGGATGTCGCGCGGGTTCGGTATCAGAAGACACGATCCGCCGGTCCGCACGCCGAGCAGGAAACACCCCGTCAGCGCGAAGATGTGGTAGAGCGGCAATGCCGTCACGATCAGAAGGCGATCAATTTTCGGCGGCGTGTCGACCATCGGCTGATTCCACGCCTCGACCTGCAGCAGGTTGGCTACGAGATTTCGATGGAGCAGCATCGCGCCTTTGGCGATGCCTGTGGTGCCGCCCGTATATTGCAAAAATGCGAGGTCGTCTGGTCCCACAGTCGGCGCGATGAATTTCAGTTGGCGCCCGGTCGCGAGCGCATCGTTGAATTTGATGCTGTCGGGAAGTGAATAAGCGGGCACCATCTTCTTGACGTGGCGCACGACGGTATTGACCAGCGCGCCTTTGATCCGCCCGAGCATGTCGCCCATACTGGCAACCACAACATGTTTGACCGGCGTCCTGGGTAGCGCCTGCTCGAGCACCGAGGCGAAGTTCTCGAGAACAATGATTGCTTCAGCGCCGGAGTCGGTGAGCTGAAATTCCAGTTCGCGCGGCTTGTACAGGGGATTGACGTTCACCACGGCGCAGCCGGCGCGCAAGATTGCGGCGATTGCAACCGGATACTGG
>Ga0207665_10000412_pt1 | contig 29458 bp, 27 predicted proteins | sample LARL112metaG_FD_184351 | JGI IMG/M metagenome (GOLD analysis project Ga0207665, IMG submission 184351) | Corn, switchgrass and miscanthus rhizosphere microbial communities from Kellogg Biological Station, Michigan, USA - LAR L11-2 metaG... | ecosystem: Host-associated > Plants > Roots >... | reverse complement strand
ACGACCGGCTCGCTGCGGCGATCGCCGCAGCGATGTCAGAGAACGACGTCAAGCGGCTTGGTGTGACCCCGGAGGAGATCGCGGCGGCGCTGCTTACGGCGGCTCAAGGCGCCAGGTACCTATCGAACGCCCTGGCGGAGTCCCGGGAGGAGTTCGTCGGCCGGTTGACCGCCGCCGTCCACGTGCTCTTCGCAGGCCTTGGTAACGCTGCGAAGGCAAAGAGATGACCACCACCCGGACCGCGAGCGGCTCGACGCGGACGCCATGAGGACACAACGCATGGACAACTCAGTCGCACCGGTTACCGGCGCCAGCCGCGACGGTGGCGCTGCCGGTCGAGTGTTCCTCGCCACCGACGACGCCCGCTACATCACCGGCCAGACCCTCGGCGTGGACGGAGGGAGCTTTTTACACGCCTGACGAGGCGTCCACTGAGAGCAACGTCCGTATCCCGTCAACAACGGAAACAGCGAGAGAGGATTGAGGTCCATGAAGCTACTTGGGTTGGATCACATCGCAATCGTCGTGCGCGATATCGACGAAACCATCGCTCGGGCGGGCGACACCGTTGATGGCAGAGCTCTTGGCGAGCGTATTCTCGCCGGCGACATCGACCTGCAATTTCTGCTATGCGGTGAAACGCGCCTGGAGTTGATTGAGGTCCGCGCTGCCGGTTTCGGCATGCCAAAGCTCAAGGATGGCGAGACTGCGGTCTTTGGCCATCTCGGATATGAAGTTGACGACCTCGAAAACACCAAAGCCGAACTGACACGCCGAGGGGTCGTCTTGCAGGGCGAATTCAAGACCGACGAGGTCCACATGATCTTCACGGCGCCGGAGACGACGTTCGGGGTGACCCTGCACCTCATGGAGCACAAGGGCCGCCGGACGGGCGAGTGAGCGCCGAGGGGTCTAACGCCGGCGGGCGTCGGCGCGGACGTCGACCTTACGGACAGACGATCCTGCGCGGCCGCTACGACGGGGAGTTTGACAGGACCAACCTGCCAGGGGGCCGGCAAAGTCGTGGTGGGCTGAGGACTGGCGACACGCCGGTGTGAGCGGGTAGTGGTACGGGCATGGCCCAGGAGTTGATCATGGCGGTTCTCACATTCTCACACCTGCCTGATCACTTCGAGGGACCATGCCCGCCGCGTCATCATCGCCGGTTGACCCTGTGTTCTGCCACCTGTTCGCTGCCGCGGATGGTCTGGACGGGGACCGGGCCACGGTTCTGTCGGTGCTGGCTGCGGTGGCGGATCCGCGGGCGCGGCGTGGGGTGCGGCATCGCCTGGCGGTGATCCTGGCGCTGGCGGTGTGCGCGGTGCTGGCGGGAGCCCGGTCGTTCACGGCGATCGCGGAGTGGGCTGCCGACACCGATGAGGCGACCCGGGCCGGCCTCGGGATCGGAGGTGCGGTGCCGTGTGAGTCCACGATCCGGCGGACCTAGGCCGCCATTGCCGGAACGATCAACCTGTCCGCTGGTTCAGGGCCATCGAAAGGAGCCTCGATCCTGCAGCTGGCGCTGGGCGCACTCCTGCTGGTCGCAGCGCTGCGCCAGTTCCGCGGCCGGCCAAACCTGCCCAGGAGGCGTCGATGCCGAAGTGGATGAATGGCATCGCTGGGTTCGCTCCCGGCAAGTCCCTGCTCGTTGGCGTAGGCATCGGCGCGCTCAACCCAAAGAACATCATCGTCGGCGTAGCAGCGGCGGTGGCTATCGCCTCGGCGAGCCTGCCGGCTGGGCAGGAGGTGGGGGCCATCGCGGTGTACGTTCTCGTCGCCGCGCTCGGCGTGGCCGCTCCGCTCGTAGTCACGCTCGCGATGGGCGAGAAGGCTCAGACGATCCTGGACAGCTGGAAGGCCTGGCTGGGCCAGAACAACGCGGTCGTGATGACCGTGCTGTTCCTGGTCTTCGCCGTGGTGCTGATCGACAAAGGGATCGCAGGAGTCTAGGAATCTAAAGGAACGGCAAGGACCCATGGCCAACCTCGTTGGCCTGAAAGAGGGAGTGGTATGGACTCCGCCACGAAGCCATCAGTTCTGTTCGTCTACTTCACGTACACGAACCAGACACGGAAAGTTATCGACGCGATGGCCGAGGTGCTCCGCGGCCGCGGCCTCGACGTGACCCTGGCCGCGATCGCGTTCACCGACCCCCGCTACGCCGGCCGGTTCCAGGAGTTCCCCATGCCGCACCCGTTCCGCGAGCTGGTGGGGATGATCCCGGCGGAGTCACCGCGGCGCCGCCCGGCGAAGATCGAGATCCCTGATGTGGTGACCGAACGGGACTACGACCTGGTAGTCCTCGGCTCTCCCACCTGGTGGCTGTCCACCGACGTCCCCATCCGCTCCTTCCTGGAGTCCGACACGGCGAGCCGGGTCCTGAAAGGGAAGCCGTTCGCCGCCGCTGTCTGCTGCCGCCGCTACTGGAAACACAACCTCAAGACGGTACGCAGGCTCGGCACCAAGCACGGTGGTGTGTTCGCTGACGGCATTCACTTCCGCTACCAGGGCGGCCAGGTCCGCTCCCTCCTGTCGCTGCTGAGCTATCTCGGGTCGGGTGAGTACCGCGAACGTTATCTAGGAGTCAAGATCCCGCCGACCAACCTCCAGGACTACCACCTGGAAGCGGCACGCAAATTCGCCGACCGGCTGGCAAACCGCCTGGCAGACACTGGCGTGCTCCACTAGCCGGAAAGGAACTGGGTGCGCCTGAATCCCATCCGAACAAGGTGATGCAGCTAGGGGTGGCTGGTGGTTGGCTCGAACGGTAAGTTCCGGCTGGGCGGCGCCGCTTGCGGGGGACGATGACCGATGCTGGCTGACCGGCGGTGAACGCCGAGTTCTTTGCGCTCGCGTTCACCGCGGCGCTGAACCCGAAGCTACTGGGAATCGATCTGCTGCTGATCGAGAACCGGCGCTCGCGGGCGATGTTCCTGTGCCTGCTGCTCGGCGGCATGACCGTGGCCGTGACGATCGGCCTGCTGGATGTGCTCGTCTTCCACGCCGATGCCCTCAAGACTCAGGGCACGGTGAGCGCGGGCGTCGACCTGGCCGTTGGCCTGCTTCTGCTGGCCGTCGGCGGGCTGCTGGCCACCGGCCGCCTGCACGGCCGGCGGCGGGCACCCGTCCCAGCCGGAAACAAGCAGCCGGAGAAGACGGACGGCTGGGCGCAGCGGGTGCTGCGCGAGCCCCGGCTGGGGCTCGCCATGCTCATCGGCGCGCTGGTCGGCATCCCGGGCGCCAGCTATCTCACCGCACTGCACATTCTGGTCACCGGGAAATCCCCGACCGCAGTCCAGGTCGTCGCTGTCTTCATCTTCGTCGTCATCGATTTCTTGCTGATCATCATTCCTTTCGTGTTCCTGGAGCTCAGGCCGGAGGCAACCAAGGCGCTGCTCAAGCGCAGCCAGGACTGGCTGCTGAGTCACGCTTTGCAGCTCATGGCCGCCATCGCCCTGCTCCTGGGCGCCTACCTGGCGATCACCGGCCTGGTACGCCTGAGCTGACAGCAGCACCATTGCCGGCCAGCAACCCGCTGGCCCTGCTGGCGGCGAGCCCGTTGCTGGGTAATGATGTCGCGGACGAGGCGTGCGGCCGCGAACAGGTACGCTGCCGCAGCGCCTTGCCCGCGGTCCCGGGTCAGCAGGTGAACCCACCGGAACTCACCGCAGCCGTTTGCAGCTGCAGCCAATCCGCACACTGCGTGACTAGGCGGCCAGGTTCGCGCGGCTACCGTAGGCGCACAGCCCGTACAGCGCAACTACATCGACCGCAATGATCATCAGGGACCAGAACGGGTAGGCGGGGATGAAGAACATCTGGTCAATGGCGCTGAGCCCAACGACGGCCACCGCGAACCAGCGTGCTAGCTGGTTGCCCGCCAGCACCCCGCCCGCGGCCAGGACCTGCAGGGCGCCGATGATGAGGGTGATCCAGCCCCAGGTGCGCAGGCTGCCGAACACGTAGTGGGCGTTGGCGGTGAAGACGTGCGAGTTGGCGATCGCGGCGATGCCGTAGATCAGGTTGAAGCAGCCAACTATTACCAGCAGGACAGATGCGAACAAGACCAGGCCGTAGCCGTGGCCATCCGCGTGCCGCCCGCCCGGGCCGGCTGCTGAACGGGTTGTTGCCGAGGTCATTTTTGGCCCTCCTGCGTTTCTCGGAACTGCCGGAACATTGATTCCAGTCCCTTATCCCGTCGCGTGCCGCACAACGGCATCCTCCGTGGCGGGTGAAAGGGTGCTGCGGGGCTGGCCGGTCCCGGGACGTCCATGCGGAGGCCGATGACCTGCTCAGGCGGCGCGGCCTCGGCCTCCCCGACCGGTGAAGACCAGCCGCTTATCACCCCATGGGGAGGATGCCACTCCCGCCCACACGAGGTGGAATCGATGGTGCAGGTGAGCAAAGACACTGAGTCAAAGGTCTGGCGACGCCGGCTTGGAGATCACAATGACGTCGACAACGACCGGGCCATTCCTAGGGTGGTTGAATGAGTAGTCCCGCGGACCCGGACATCGTGACCAGTACGCGGTCCTGCGGCGCCAGCCCGGCCAGCAGACCGAGGCGCACATGATCGTCCTCAATCTCGTTCTCATCGGCCTGGCGATCACGCTCGAGCCGATCCCGCTCACCGCGTTCATCCTTATCCTCGCGTCGGAGGGCGGCGTGCGGAAGGGCGCCGCGTTCATCTTCGGCTGGCTGGTGTCGCTAGCGATCGTGATTGCCTTCACGGTGCTCGTCACCGGCAACAACCCGCCGAAGCCGAACACGGCTCCTTCGCTGGCCGCGCTCGCCGCCAAACTCGCCATTGGCGCTGGGCTGCTGGTGATCGCGATGCGTTACTACCGGAAGCTGGGCAAGCCGAAACCGCCGAAAAAACCGCCCAGGTGGCAGACGCACATCGACAACATGACGCCGTGGTACGCCATCGGGCTCGGCCCGCTCACCCAGCCCTGGGGACTCGTCGCCGCGGGTGTCACGGTCATCGTCGAGGCGAAAATCTCATCTTGGGAGAGTTACCTGACGCTTGCGCTGTTCTGCGTCATCGCCACGTCCTCGATCCTCGCGATGGAGATCTACGCCGGCTTCCGCCCCCAGGCAGCACAGGAATTCCTCGCCCGGTCGCAGCGCTGGATCGATACGCATACCGACCAGGTCATCGTCATCGTGTCCCTGGTCCTCGGTTTCTGGCTGGTCGCGACCAGCATCTACTACATCGTCACCTAGTGGTGTGTGAGAGCGTTCGCTAGATGTCGGTGGTGGCTTCGGCTTTGCCGTCTTTGACGGCGGCCTGGAACGCGGTGTAGTCGCGTTCGTTCTGGTCGGCGTAGGTTTCGGCGAAGTCGGCGATGGCCTGGTCGAACTTGGCGGAGCCGCCGAGGTAGGCGGCCAGGGCGATGCGGTCCCCGGAGCAGGCGTGCGCCCGGGCCAGGGTCCACCCGCACAGGCCGGCGTACAGGGTCATGCCCTTCGGGAGCATCTGCTCGATCGGCACGGAGAACTTCCAGTCCTTGAGCTGGCGGACGTAGAAGTCGCGGTCTATCCCGTCGAGGGGGTTGGCGACGCGGGTCCAGCCCAGGAAGATGTCGCTTTCGGCCTGCATCAGGTGCTGCCCGGCGACGACCCGCTCGCCCTGGTTGGTGTACTGGCTGCGCCCGGCGTACCGCGCCAGGACCGACGGCTCGGCCTCCTTGGCTTGCAGGAACAGCGGCTCGACGCCGTCCAGGGCGTCCATCAGCACGACGTAGGCGCGGGTGCCGACACTGCCGACCCCCACCACCTTGCGGGCCACCTGGATCAGCGTGAACTGTTCGAGCAGGTGCCGCCGGTCGGATTGCAGGGTGCGCCGGTACTTGCCCAGCACGGTGCGCAGCAGCTGGTAGATCGCGTCGGCCTGCACGTCGGCGAAGATCTCTTCGACCGGGACGATCAGCGGCGGGTCGCTGATGATCCGCCGCTGCCCGTCGACCATGGTGGTCAGCTTGCGCACGGCCTTCATGGTGTCGCTGGTGTGCGCCTTGGCCAGCAGCTTCTCGCCTTCCTTGTACCTTTTCGCTTTCACCTGAGACCGGAACTGGGCCATGACCGGCTCGATGTCCAGGTGCGCGTACCACACGTCCAGGAAGGTCTGCCCCGCGAAAGCGCGCATCGCGGTGCGGTAACCCTCTCCCGCCGCCAGAGCGAGCTTGCGGCAGGCCTTGGCCGGGAACCCGTTGTCGCGCCCGGCCACCGTCAGGCTCGCGGCCAGCCGCTTGACATCCCACTCGAACGGGCCGGGCAGCGTCTCATCGAAGTCGTTGACATCGAAGACCAGGTTGCGCTCCGGCGAGGCGAACGCACCGAAATTGGACAGGTGGGCATCCCCGCACAGCTGCACCCGCAGCCCCGACGTGGGAGTGGTGGCCAGGTCGGCCGCCATCGGCAGCGCGGCCCCCCGGTAGAACGTGAACGCCGACACCAGCATCCGCCCGTGCCGCACCGGCACCAGCTCCGCCACCCGCGTCTTGGCCTGACCCAGCAGCAGCCCGACCGGATCCCGCTTCCCGGCCGGAGCGAACTCCGCATGCGACTCCAGCGGAGCCACCGCCCGGGCATCCTTACCCCGCGCCACCCGGTCGGCGCGGCTCAGCTGCTCTACCGTCCCAGCCCGCGCAGGACCCCGCCCAGATGCCCGCGCACCAGCCTTCCGGCTTGCCGCCCGACCAGCCGTCACCGTCATGACCATTCCCCTCCGGGCCGCAGCCGAGTTATCTGCTGGCCGGTACGGCACCGGATCGCTCCCCCGGTGCTCTACCAGGTCAGCAGTACCAAGCAGGAGCGCCATCCCCCTATGGGGGTGAATACGGCATTCGCACTCGTTACCGGCGGCCACCCGGGAAGCTAGCGTTGACGCCGTCTACGTCTCCGGGGGGCGACCATGATCAGCGATCCTTACCAAGAACTGCCGCCGGCGAAGCGCAGGCGGCTCATTTTCCGCACGGCGCTGCGCAGCCTTCTGCTCACCGCGGTGCTGGTGGTCCTCTACTACGTGCTTCCGCTTGACGAGCGGCTGGATGCCGGGGTCGTGGTGCGTTTGCTGATTGGCCTCCTGGTCTTCGCAGCTATGGCGACCTGGCAGGTGAGGAGCATCATCAGTGCGCCCTACCCAGCGGTGAAGGCTATCGAGGCGCTGGGCCTGATCGTCCCCCTTTACCTGTTGCTGTTCGCCTCGACGTACTTCGTGATGGAACGAGCCGCTGCGGCGAACTTCACCCAGCCGCTGACCCGCACGGACGCCTTGTATTTCGCGGTGACCGTCTTCTCAACGGTGGGATTCGGGGACATCGCCGCCAAGTCCGAGGCCGCCCGGGTGGTGGTTATCTTCCAGATGCTTGGCGACCTGGCGCTCCTGGGCGCTGGCGTGCGGGTGCTGCTGGGGGCCGTGCGCCGCGGCCAGCAGCGTCGATCCGATACGGGCGGCGACGTGGGCCCGGCAGCCGGATGACCGTCGGCCTGGGCTTTTGTGGCAGTCACCCATGGTGGGTGAGCCGGGCCGGGACCGGGCCAGGGAGAGTGGGATGCAGCGTCGGCCAGCGTTGCGACGCGACGCGAGGCGAGCGGGTTTGCCGCGAGGTGCCGGCCGGAGGTAGTCCTGTCCGATATCAGCGCCGAGGCGGGGGCCGCGACCGCAGGCCGCGAGCCCAGCCCGGAGGATTCACGAGGCGAGTCGCTCGGGCAGCCAGCTGGCCCGGTCCGGCGTCGGCGGACCGGCTGGCGGACCGTGGTGGCGGCGATCCTCGTCGTGATCGGCTGCCTGCTGGCGCCGGTCTCGGTGCTGGCCGTCTGGGCGGCCAACGAAGTCGGCAACACCGGCCGCTACGTGGCGACCATGGAGCCGCTGGTCCACGATCCGGCTATCCAGAATGCCCTGACCAGCAAGATCACGGCCGAGATCACGGCCCGGCTCAACGTGACCAGCCGCGCCGATCAGGCCGCCGCAGCGCTGTCCAGCGGCGGGCTGCCCAAAGCCGGGACACTGCTCAAGTCGGTAGCCCCGGCGATTGCCAGCGGGGTCGCGGGATCCATTCACAGCGAGGTCCGCAAGATCGTCACAGGGCCGCGGTTCGCCAGCGCCTGGGTCCAGGCCAATACCCTCGTCCACCAGGAACTGGTGAAGGTCCTCTCCGGCCAGGGCAGCAGCTCGGTCGGCGTCAAGAACGGCCAGGTCGTCCTGAACCTGGGCCCGTTCATCGATGTGGTCAAGCAGGACCTGGTCAAGCGCGGCTTTAGCCTCGTCAGCAAGATCCCGGCCGTCAACCCGACGCTGACGCTGTTCTCGGCCACGTACCTGGTGAAGGCGCAGACCGGATACCGGCTGATCAACGACCTGAAGATCGTGCTGCCGGTCCTCACGCTGGTGCTGCTGGCCCTCGGCGTGTTCGCGGCCCGCGGCCGCCGCCGCGCGCTGATCGGCGCTGGCCTCGGGCTCGCCGCGTCGATGCTGGTGCTTGCCGTCGGGCTGTTCATCTTCCGCGGCGTCTACCTGAACAGCGTGCCGGACAGCAAGCTGCCCGCCGACGCCGCTGCCGCGTTGTTCGACACGCTCGTTGTCTTCATCAAGCAAGGTCTGCGCACCGTTCTGGTGGTGGGCCTGGTCGTCGCCGCCGGCGCGTGGCTGGCCGGGCCGTCGGCGGCTGCCGTCGGGATCCGGGGCGCTGTCGTGCACGGGCTGGACTGGATCCGGCAGGGCGGCGCGCGCCATGGCGTGCGCACCGGCCCGGCGGGCACCTGGACCTACGCGCACCGCAAAGTCCTGCGCATCTCCGCCGTAGCCCTGGCCACGCTGGTCTTCGTGTTCTGGGGCCAGCCGACCGCCGCCGTGGTCATTGTGATCGCCGTCCTGCTGCTGCTGGTCCTCGCGCTCATCGAGCTGATCGGCGGCAGACCGCCGGCCCGCCCGGAGATGGCAGGCCACCCCTGACGGTGCAGGAGGACGCCCGGTGACGATGCCATCCGATCAGCTGGCGCTGCTGCGATCCCGGAGTTATGTGGCTCTCCTGGTGCTCGCCGCGATCATCGGCGTGCCTGTGTCGGCGGCGGCCTACTTCTTCCTCGCGCTGGTCAGCAAGCTGCAGGGGTGGATCTTCACTGACCTGCCCAAGGATCTGGGCTTCCATGCCGAGCCGCTATGGTGGCCCATTCCGCCGCTGCTGCTGGCTGGGGTCCTGGTTGCCCTGACGATCCGCTATCTGCCCGGCAAGGGCGGCCACTCACCAGCCGACGGGTTCAAGGCGGGGGAAGGCCCGCCATCGCCAATCGAGCTTCCCGGTATCGTGCTGGCCGCATTCGCCACCCTGTGCCTGGGTGTGGTGCTCGGGCCCGAAGCGCCGCTGATCGCGCTCGGGGCCGGCCTTGGCGTCGTCGCCGTCCGGCTGGTCAAGCGGGACGCCCCGGCCAGAACCCAGACTGTGGTGGCCGCGGCGGGCAGCTTCGCGGCCATCAGCACGCTCCTCGGCTCGCCGCTGACCGGAGCGTTCCTGCTGATGGAGGCGTCCGGGCTGGGCGGGGCGATGCTGGAGCTTGTGCTGGTACCCGGCCTGCTGGCAGCCGGGGTCGGTTCGCTCGTGTTCATCGGCCTGGACGCCTGGACCGGGCTCGGCACGTTCTCACTGGCGATTCCCGGCCTTCCGCACGCCGGATCGCCCACCGTGGCGGAGTTCGGGTGGGCCCTGGCGATCGGGGTGCTGGCTGTCCCCCTCGGCCTCGCGATCCGGTGGCTTGGCCTGTTCCTGCGCCCCCACGTCGAGCGGCGGATGGTGCTGATCACCCCGGTGGTGGGGCTGGCCGTCGCGGGCCTGGCGATTGCGTTCGCCGCGGCCACCGGAAAAGGATCCTCGGAAGTGCTGTTCTCCGGGCAGTCCGCTCTCGGCCCGTTCATCGCGCACAGCGCGAGCTATACCGTCGGGGCGCTGGTCCTGCTGCTGGCGTGCAAGGGAATTGCCTACGGCGTATCGCTGAGCAGCTTCCGCGGCGGCCCGACATTCCCGGCCCTGTTCCTGGGGGCGGCGGGCGGCGTCGCGCTGTCGCACCTGCCTGGGCTGCCTCTGGTCGACGGGATCGCCATGGGCATCGGCGCGATGTCGGTCGTGATGCTCAGGCTCCCGCTCACCTCCGTCCTGCTGGCCTCCCTGCTGCTGGCATCAGACGGCCTGGCCGTCATGCCGCTGGTGATCGTGTCGGTCGTGGTGGCCTACGTGCTCTCGGCGAGGCTGACCCCCACCCCGGCTCCGGCCGCGGCCCCCCAACCCGCAGGCGACGCGGCTCCCGGCAGGCCCGCACCGCCTTCCAGCCAGCCAGCGCGGTCATGAGCCTTCGCGTGCGAGACGGTCTAACAGCAGGCCCAGATCCACCGCTCGCTGAATCGCGGCCAAGCGCGAGGACACTCCCAGCTTCTGGTAGATGGACTGCAGGTGGGTCTTGACCGTATTGCGGGAGATGTACAGCGCGGCGGCCATCTGCACGTGACTGGCGGTTGGCAGCAATTTCAGGACCCGCAGCTCCGCAGGGCTCAGCGGCGCGGCGAGAATGCGGCCGGATCGTTCCGGCTGCGTGGCGCGGGTCTCCAGGGCCGCACCGATGAGCCGCTCCAGGAACGGCTCTGGTTGCATCGCTGCCGAATGCTCGACCAGGTAGCGCGTCACCTGGGGCGCGGTCATGACGACGATGTTGAGGAAGCCGCCGTGGCGTGCTGCCCGGAGCACATCGCCGACAATGCCAGCGACCGCGGGGTCGCCGCGCTCGATCGCAGCGGCGGCCAGGAGTATCTGGCGCACCAGTGCTGCGCGCGGCGTCAGGTCCCCCAGCGACCCGGCGTCCAGGTACCCCACGGCGGCCTGGTGATCGTTGGCGGCGAGCGCGACCCTGGCCAGCAGCAGGCCACGCCTGGTGGCGGGCAGTTCGCTGGCGAGCTCGACGGGGGAGCGCTGGTCGCCGAGTGACAGGCGCAGCACTGCCTCGAGCTCGTCGGCTCGCGCCAGGAGCATGGATTTCGTTCCGGCCAGGACCAGGCGCGCCGTTTCGACGCTGGCCAGCGCGTCCTGGAACTGCCCGCGGGCGGCCCAGATCGCGGCCCGGTTGAGCAGGGCGAGAAACTCAAAGGCCGGCCGGCCGCGCGCAGAGATCGACAGCGCCCGCTCGGTGAGATGTTCCGCCTCGTCGAGGTCCCTTTGCTCCAGGGCGACGCCCGCCAGGACGCGCAGGTAATCCCCGGCGAAGAAGTGCTGGTCGAACCCGAGGCGCTTTGCGTGGGTGTCAGCCTCCCGGGCCGCCTGGGCCGCTTCATTTAGGTGACCGGCTTCGAACCATGCGTACGCCTGCGCCCCGCGCAGATCCACCAGCCTGGCCGGCTCGGCCAGCGACGGAGCCGCTAGCGCCGCTGTGACCTCCCGGTCGGCCGCCTCGAAGTCCCCCAGCCACGTGTAGGCACGCAGCAGTATCAGCGGCAGGGCGGCAATCCACTCGTCCCCGGGCACGGCCCGTTCCCCGATGTCCCGTGCGGCCAGGCCATAGCGCACCGCTTCAGCTGCCTCGCCGATGAGCGCGCAGCGCAGGGACCGCATCGCCGCGAGATGAGCCGCGAGCCGCGAGTCCGCCGGGATGGCTGGCCGGGTGCGCTCGAGCAGGTCCAGGTACTCGCCGCCGCGAACCCAGTCACCCCACAGCAGCAGGTCGGCCGCCAGCGCCAGCAGCCGCTCAGGAGCGCCGGTCAGCAGCGACGCGTCCACCACGCTGAGATCCAGCGCCCCCGCCGCCGACGGATCATGCAGGAAATCGGTGACGACGCGATCCTGCAGCAGGGCCAGCGCCCGGTCTACCTTCCGCGCCGCCAGGAAATGGCGAGTCGCCCCCCGCGTGTCGCCAGCCGCCTCCAGCCATTCGGCGACCCGGAGGTGAAGCGCGAGCTCCTGCGCCATGTCCGTAGCGTGCAGCTCGGCGCGCAGTACGTCCCGCACGAGATGGTGGTACCGGTAGCTCGTCCGGTCATCATCGAGCGCCACCACGAACAGACTGGCCGCCTCCATGCTGCGCAGCAGCGCCGCTGCGTCCTGCCTGCCGGTGACCGCCGCGCAGCCCTCAGCGGTCAGCTCGTCCAGAATGGAAGTCTCGAGCATGAAGGCCGCTACCTCGGGCGGCTGCTGTTCCAGGACTTCACCGACGAAGTACTCCGCGATCGCATGGCTGCGCACATCCAGCGCACGCGCCGGGTCGTTAGTGCCGCGAAGCGTCAGCGCGGCCATCTGCAGTGCCGCGACCCATCCCTCGCTTCGCTGATGAAGGAGGGCGAGCTCAGCGTCGGCGATCCGCACGCCGAAGTTCTCAAGCAGAGCGCCGCTCTCGGCCAGCGAGAGATACAGCTCGTGGTCGCGCAGCTCGCACAGCTCACCGGACAGGCGCAGCCGGTGCAGCCGCACGGGCGGGTCGATACGGCCCGCCAGCACCAGCTGAGCGGTCCCAGCTGGCCACCGCTCGACAAGGTCGGTCATGGTCCGGCCGGCCGTGGCCGCCGCAGCGTGGAAGTCATCAACGATGATGGCTGACCCGGCCGGCAGCCTCGCGGCGTCGTTCGCGATCGAGGCAGTAACGTCGGCGGACATCGCACCGTCCAGCGCGAGCAGCTCAGCCGCATCGGCGCCGAATCCTGGCGCCACCGCCTGGGGAGCCGTGATGAACCCGGTCCAGAAACGAACCGGGTCCGCGTCGGCGTCGTCACACGAAAGCCAGGAGGTCACGCCGACCTCCCGGGCGGCCACCCAGCTCGACAGCAGCACGCTTTTGCCAGCACCGGCCGAGCCCACCACCACCGTCAGGCGCTTGCCTGCCCCCACCTCCAGCCGTCCATGCAGCGCCGGCCTGGTAAGCAGCGTGGCCGGCAGCGTCGTCGGGCGGAACTTCGCCAGCGCGAACCGAACGTTACGGGAAGTGTCCCGCCCGGCCACCGGGCGCAGTGGCGCGGTGTCCCCCGCCGTCCGGTCCATGGCCGGCGCGGAAGCAATCGGGAGGACCGTCCGGGCATCCTCGGTCCCAGGGTTCGGGCGCGCGTCGCGGTCAGCACGCAGCGGGACAACGCTCGGAAGGTCAGCCGATTGGCGGCCGGCTCCACCCTGCCGGTCTTTGCGGCTCACTTACACCCCTGGCCAGTAGTTCCAGCCGCCGGGGTCCAGAGCGATATAGAGACGTCCAGTCTCGCAGCCCAATCCGTGGTGAGGCAAGTTCGCCGGTGGTCACCCCGGAAAGGGGGTGACGCAGACCCGGCTACCGCGCAAACTCACAGCACGCGTGAAACGGGAGCAGACTTCGAGGCGAACACCGTGCAACCACGAACATTCGAGATCACTTTCGCTGGCCAGGCGGGTCGCATAGTGCGCGCGGAGTTCGACGACTGCGAGATCAGCGTGGGTCCCGGCACGACCACGCTCCGTGCCGAGCGACTGGATCAGGGCGCCCTTCAGGAACTGATGCAGCGGGTCACCGGACTGGGGCTCGAGCTCATCGAAGTACGCGCCGTGGCGCCACGACCCGCGGACTGACCCAGCCCCGGCTGGTCACGACGGCAGCGCGCCGCCCTCGGCGGCCTCGGTCTCCTCTTTGACCGGCAGGCCGCGGACCAGAATGATGATCACTACGGCGATGGCCGCGCCGATCAGGTCGCCGAAGACGTAGGCCCACCAGCCGGTCAGGTCGGCGCCCACAATGCCGGGCCCCAGGGTGCGGGCCGGGTTCATCGACGCGCCGCTGATCGGGCTGGCGAACAGCCCGAGCAGCGCTACCGTCGAGCCCACCGCGATCGCGGCGTTGTGGCCGATGCTGCGGCCCCCGGTCGCCGTGTGCAGGATCACGCTGACCAGGATCGTGGTCAGGACGATTTCCATCACGAATGCCCGCCAGTCACCGCCCGGCTTGGCGATGGGATAGTTGCCGCCCGCGCTGACGTCACCGAACATGGCCTGCAAGAACACGGCCGCACCGATCGCCCCGGCGAACTGGGCCACCCAGTAGGGCAGCACCCAGCGCACCGGGAACACCCGGCGGGCGGTGAACGCGAACGTGACCGCGGGGTTGATGTGCAGCCCGGACAGCGGCCCCCAGGCGTAGATCAGCGCCATCACCAGGGCGCCCGGCGCGATCACCGCGGCCGTCCGGCTGATCGGGCCGCCCCCAGCGTAATGATTGATCACGCCAGCCCCGGCCGCGACCGTCACCAGCAGGAACGTACCGATGAACTCGATGATCAGCCGGATCCACAGCGGCCGCTGCTTCAGCGTGTCCGCTTCGAACCGGAGAAGATACCGGGTGCCCACAGCAGCGGCATGCCGCTCTTCCTCGTTGTCAACGGTGTTGGTCATCGTCGGCACCCGCTTCCCCGGTCAGCTGGCCACGCCGGGCGTGACCGGGTCCAGCTTCCACCACCGGCGGGGGTAACTGGATCACCCATTGGGGGGGAGAGCACTGGCCGCCGACCATCCCCGATGGGTGATCCGCTGAGCCTGGGGAGCTGCGACTGTCGACCTGCCTGGACCGGCGGCCGTTTCCCGTCCCGGCGCGCAGCGAAAGGACTCTGGTCATGAATGTGCCAGCCAAAGCCGCCGTCGGCGACGCCACGAGCGAGGCCCTGGCCAGGATCGTGGCCGCGGTACCGGAGCTGATGGTGGCCCCTCGGCCTGGCCCTGCCCCCGGGCCGTAGGCGACGGCCTGCCCCTTACCCCCAACCCGCAATGTGAGGAGAGCGTCATGTTCCGACGACGGCGCCCGCTGCTGCGCGCAGCGGCCGTAGGAGGCGGCGCATATATCGCCGGCAAGAAGGTCGCCCAGCGATCCGCCGAGCAGGGGCAGCAGGAGGACGAGCAGAACGAGCGGATCGGCGACGTCGAGCAGCAGCAGGAACAGCCCGGGGCGGACCAGGAAGTGCCCACGCCGGACCAGCCAGCGCCCTCGATGCTCGACCAGCTGAACCAGCTCACGGCCCTGCATGAGCAGGGTGCCCTGACCGACGACGAGTTCAGCTCGGCCAAAGCCAAGCTGCTCGGTTAGGCGCAAGCGGCCGGTGAACGCCGGCCTCAAGGTCCTATCAAGGGGTGCAGGATGAGCGAGCCGTTCAAGGGAACGATCAACGTTGATATCCGTGACTCGGTCCCGGACTGGTCGCCGTTCGAGCCGCCCAAGGCCCCGGACGGGGCACCGAACGTGGTGTACATCGTGCTGGACGATGTCGGGTTCTCGGCCATGTCCTGTTACGGCGGGCCGATCGGGACGCCGAACATCGAGCGGGTCGCGGCGGACGGGATCCGTTACACGCAGTGGCACACCACGGCGCTCTGCTCGCCGACCCGCTCCTGCCTGCTGACGGGCCGCAACCACACCCGCAACTCGATGGCGTGTATCACCGAGGCGGCGGTCGGGTTCCCGAACGCCAGCGGGACGATCCCGCCCGAGAACGGCATGCTCCCCGAGATCCTGGGCGAGCGGGGCTGGAACACCTACATGGTGGGCAAGTGGCACCTGTGCCCCACGGTGGAAATGAACGTCGCCTCGACACGGCGGAACTGGCCGTCGGGCCGGGGGTTCGAGCGCTGGTACGGCTTCCTCGGCGCCGAGACCAACCAGTGGTACCCAGACCTGGTCTACGACAATCACCCGGTCGACCAGCCGAAGTCCCCGGCCGAGGGATATCACCTGACCGAGGACCTGACCGATAAGGCGCTCGAGTTCATCAAGGACGCGAAGACGATTGCGCCGGACAAGCCGTTCTTCCTGTATTACGCGCCCGGGGCGGCTCACGCACCGCATCATGTCCCGAAGGAATGGGCGGACAAGTTCAAGGGCCACTTCGACATGGGGTACGAGGCGATCCGCGAGCAGACGCTGGCCCGGCAGAAGGAGCTGGGCATCGTCCCGGACGGCACCGAGCTCCCGCCCATCAACCCGATCGGTACCCCCGAGACCCGCACGGGGCCCAAGGGCCAGCCGTTCCCGCCGCTGGACTTCACCAGGTCGTGGGACTCCCTGTCCGCCGAGGAGAAGCAGCTGTTCTGCCGGATGGCGGAGGTGTACGCCGGGTTCCTGGCGCACGCTGACCACCACATCGGGCGGCTCCTTGACTACCTGGAAGAGTCCGGGCAGCGGGAGAACACCATGGTCATCGTGGTGTCCGACAATGGGGCCAGCGGCGAGGGCGGCCCCAACGGGTCAGTCAACGAGATGATGTTCGCCAACGGCATCCCCGACGACATGAAGGCCAACCTGGCGATGCTCGACGAGCTCGGCGGGACGAAAACGTACAACCACTATCCCAACGGCTGGGCGATGGCGTTCAACACGCCGTTCAAGATGTGGAAGCGGTATGAGTTCAACGGCGGCACCGCGGACCCGTGCATCATCTCCTGGCCCACGGCGACGGGGGCAGGCTCGGCGGGCAACGGCGAGTTGCGCCACCAGTACCACCACGCGATCGATATCGTGCCGACCATCCTGGACACCCTGGGCGTTGAGCCACCCGAGACGATCAAGGGACATGTGCAGAGCCGGTTCGACGGGGTGAGCATGCGCTACACCGCTGAGATGGCCTCGGCACCCTCGGCCCGCAAGACCCAGTTCTACTCGATGCTCGGCTCGCGCGGGATCTGGCACGACGGCTGGAAAGCCATCACCACCCATCCGACCCTCAGTGGGTGGAGCGACTTCAACGACGACACCTGGGAGCTGTATCACACCGATACTGACCGTGCGGAGCTGCACAACCTCGCTGCTGAGCAGCCGGGCAAGCTCCGTGAGCTGGTCAACCTGTGGTTCGCCGAGGCCGGCAACAACGCAGCGTTCCCGCTCGACGACCGGTCAGCAGTGGAGATCATCACGACGCCGAGGCCGCAGCTGGCCTCCTCGCGTGACCGGTATATCTACTTCCCCGGTACCGCCGAGGTGCCCGAAGCGCAGGCGGTGAACGTCCGTAACCGCTCGTACACGATCGGCGCCCAGGTCGACATTCCTGCGCCCGGCGCGCAGGGCGTCCTGTTCGCGCACGGGTCGCGGTTCGGCGGGCACGCGCTCTACATCAAGGGCAACCGGCTGCACTACGTCTACAACTTCGTCGGCATGGGCGAGCAGAAGATCGACGGCGACCAGGACGTCCCGACCGGGGAGAACCTGATCCTTTCGGCCTCCTTCGCCAAGGACGGAGAGGATCCGCCCAGCGTTTCCACCGGAATCCTCTCCCTGTACCACGGGGACAAGAAAGTCGGCGAAGGCCGGATCAGGACCCAGCCCGGGATGTTCTCGCTCGCGGGTGAGGGCCTGTGCGTCGGCCGCGACAGCGGTGAACCGGTGACGGACGACTACCCAGGTGATCACCCACACGCTTTCACTGGCGGCACCATCAAGCGGGTCGCCGTCGACGTCAGTGGCGATCCCTACCTCAACCTCGAGCGCGAGGCCCAGGCGATGCTGGCGCGGGAATAGGGGCGGACACGCGCACCGGCGACCCGCTTCCCTCCTTCAAGGAGGTGGCGAGATCCGCACATGTCCGGGCGATCAGCCGGCCATACGAGCCGGGACCACAAGGTACTGAGATGGCAGCGCGCCGTGTTAACCGCGGGGCCCGGTGAAGCCGGCGGCGGCCGCCCGGCGGGGTGAGCACTGGTGGCCGGTGGCGCCGCCGCCCGCGCGCACCAGCCCCCCCGGGGCCGGCATTCGTCTTCCCGGAGATGCTGCACACCGAGTACACGCCAGCCGGCTGGGTGCCACGTTTGCCGACTACCTGTCGCTGGCCTTCTGGACCGCCACCGCGTTCAGCCCCACCGACACCTCCGCCATCAAACCGTGGGCCAAGCTGCTCATGATCATGGAAGCATCCGTCTCCCTCGGCCTGGGTGCGCTGGTGATCGCCCGCGCGGTCACATCCTGAAGACATGAAATGCCGGATTCACCCCGGGCAGCGGCTGGAGTGCCGCCCCTCCTGGTCAAGAAGCACGGCGGATGAGCCGGCGGGCAGACAGCGGCGGCACTTCGGTGTCATCAGGTCCGCCTGCCGGGATGGCCAGACGCGGCCCGTAGCGTTGGGCCAGGGGATTGGCGGTCAGGCCATGCACGACCACGCTGAGCAAGACCGTGAAAGCGATCACCGAAACCGCCGCCCTGGCCGGCCGGCCTAGATCCTCGAGCGCCAGCAAGGCAAATACCACGGACGCCAGGCCGCGGGGGCCGAACCAGCCCACGAAGGCAACGGCCGCACGGCCGAGTCGTCGGCCCGCCAGCGCCAGCGCCACTGGCACCATCCGGATCACGGTCAGGCTGAGCACCGCGTACAGCACCCGCTGCCACGTCAGGCCCTCGAACGCCGGCACGACCGCGATAGCGCCGAACGCCAGCCAGACCAGCAGCGACACCAGGGCACCCGTCTCCTCGACGTACGGCACCAGCCGCTCACCGCCCTTCCCGCTGGTGGCACCGTAGGCCAGGCCGCCTATGAACGCGGCAATGAAGCCATTTCCGTGCAGCGCCAGAGCGCAGGCGTAGGCGCAGACCGCCAGGGCCAGCACCGCGGAGCCAGCGAAACCGGCTTCGGCCCACCCGCGGCGGCGCGCCACGTGCACGACAAAGCCGCCCGCGCCGCCAGTACACGCGCCGACGAGCACGCCCAGCGCGAGTTCTGCCGCGGCCGCGCCTGGACCGACGCTGGCCGCGTGCTCGGCAGTCGCGGCTCCAGCTATGGCGACCACGACGACCGGCGTGGCGATCCCGTCGTTGAGCCCGCTCTCGACGTTGAGCAGCCGGCGGATCCTGGCCGGGACCGCCGGGTTCACCATCACGCCCGCACCCAGGGCCGCGTCTGTCGGTGCGAGGGCCGCGCCGACCAGCAGGGCGAGCCAGATACTTATGCCGCTGAAGAGCGCAAGCGCCAGCAGGATCCCCAAGCCGATAGTCAGGGGCAGCCCGATCCCCAGCAGCCGAAGGCACAGGCCCACGTCGTCGCGCAGATCCCGCAACCTGACCCGGGACGCGTCGGAAAACAGGACCAGGACCAGGGTGATTTCGGCCAGCGCCTTCACCAGCTCAGGGGAAGGCGCGTATCCCAGCACTGCCAGCGGGCCGTGGGTCAGCACCAGGCCAGCGAGCACGAAGATGATCGGCGCGGTCACGTCGAACCGCTCCAGCCGCGCGGACAGCGTCCCCCACGCGAAGACGACTGCCGCCACGATCGCCAGATCGGAAGCGCTCATCGAGTCCTGCCTCGGGTCCCGGTGCTCACCGGGGCGGCGCGGCGGGAGTGCCGGGTGGCGGGCCAGTATCGGCTAGCTGGCCTGGGGCTGCCTGCCCGTCGGCGGGCGGACCCGCGGCGGGCGGGCCGCCGGCGGTCCACTGGGCGCCGGTTTCGTCACGGAAAGCCGCGATAGCGGCGGCGATCGTCGGGAAGAAGTGCTGCGGGTTGATCGTGCGGGTCAGCCCGTAGCGTTCGATCTTGTGCCGTACCGGGTCCTTGAGCTCGGCGAAGACCAGGCTGATGCCCTCGGCGTTCAGCGTCTCGTCGAGGTCCTCGAGCACGTCGGAGGCGGTGGTGTCCACGTCAGTCACTGGCTCCGCCGCGATGAGAATCCAGGTGGGTTTCGGGTCAGCATTGGCCAGCCGCCTGATCTCGTCGCGGAACGTGGTGGCGTTGGCGAAGAACAGCGGGCCGTCGAACCGGTAGATCACCAGGCCGGGCAGGTGCTCGGCATCGGGGTAGGAGTGGACGTCGTGGTAGCCCTCGACCCCGGCCACACGCCCGAGCACCGTGGCATAGGGCCACCAGGCCCGCCGGAAAACGTTGAGGATGGACAACGCGACCGCGATCGCGATCCCCGGCAGCACGCCCAGCAGGGCGACGCCGAGGAACGCCGCGATCGAGAGCAGGAACTCGGCTTTGCGCTGCCGCCACAGCCGCACCGTGCCGGGAATGTCGGCCAGCGACAGTGCTGCGGTGATCACCACCGCGGCCAGGGCCGGCTGGGGCAGGTTGCGGAACAAGCCCGGGACCAGCACGATCATCAGGATGATCAGGGCCGCCCCGATGACCCCGGTCAGCTGCGTTTTCGCGCCGGACCGTTCGGCCACGGCCGTCCGCGACCCGCTGGTGCTGACCGGGAACCCCTGGAACAGGCCGGCGGCCAGGTTCGCCGCGCCGATACCGATCATCTCGCCGTTACCGCGCACCTCCTGCCCGGTGCGGGCCGCGAACGCTGACGCGGTGGAGATCGTGTCGGCCAGGGAAACCAGGGCGATGCCCAGTGCGCCGGCGAACAGGGGCCCAAGGTCGGACAGCCGGACAGACGGAATCGTGAACGGCGGGAACCCCTTGGGGAGCACCCCGACCAGGCTGACACCGTGATCAGCCAGGCTGAAGACCGTGGTCGCCGCGATCGCGAGAACGACCGCTATCAGCACGGCCGGAACCTTCGGCAGCCAGCGCTGCAGGACCAGGATCACCGCGATGCCCGCGAGCCCGACCGCGGCCGCGGCCGGAACGGCTTCGCCGTGCGCCAGTCCCCTGGCGAACCCGGTGATCTCACCGATCAGGTCATCAGCGCTGACCTTGAACCCGAACAGCTTCGGCAGCTGCCCGATCAGGATGGTCAGCGCCAGGCCATTCAGGTACCCGATCATCGTCGGCTTGGAGATCAGGTCGGCGATGAAGCCGAGCTTGGCCACGGCGGCCAGTATCATGATCGCCGCGACCATGATCGCGAGAATCGACGCGAGCGCGACCGCGCGCTTGGCGTCGCCGTTGGCCGCCACCAGCGGCAGGATCGTCGCCGCGATCATCGGTCCCAGCGAGGAATCCGGGCCCAGCACCAGGATCCGTGACGGGCCGAACACCGCATACCCGAGCAGGCACAAGATGGACGTGTACAAGCCGGTGATCGGCGGCAGACCGGCCAGCTCCGCATACGCCATGCCCTGCGGGACCAGCAGAGTCGTGAGCACAACCCCGGCAATGACGTCCTTGACCAGCCACCGGCGGCGGTAGGACGAAATGACCTGCAGCCCGGGCACCCACTGGAACATGGACACCCCCGGGCCCCGGTCAGATTGCGTCAGTCCAATTCCGCCCGCCCTGACAGACCCGGCACATCACCCGGCCCGGGTGAGGGCTCGCGTGCCGGAGCAGGCGATCCTGGCCGAGTGACTCCCCGCGGCTGCTCCAATGGTGCGCGTCAGACCCGCCGGAGGTAATCGACGTGGCCAAGAAGAAGAACGCGCGGAAAGACCGTGGCCCGGAGGCCGGCGCGTCGCAGGCAGCAGTGCGGGCGGAGACCGGAGCAGGCCCGCTACCGAAGATGAAGCGCAAGGCGTACGAGCGCCAGATGCGGGTCCTGCACGCCGAGCTGGTCGCCATGCAGGAGTGGGTCAAGTCCTCGGGGGCCAAGATCTGCATCGTGTTCGAGGGCCGGGACACCGCTGGCAAGGGCGGCACGATCAAGCGGATCACCGAGCGGGTCAGCCCGCGGGTGTTCCGGGTCGTGGCCCTGCCCGCCCCGACCGAACGCGAGAAGTCCCAGATGTACATCCAGCGCTATCTCCCGCACTTCCCCGCCGCGGGCGAGGTCGTGATCTTCGACCGCAGCTGGTACAACCGGGCCGGGGTCGAGCCGGTGATGGGTTTTTGCACGCCCGAGGAGAGCGAGCGGTTCCTCGGCCTGGTGCCGGGGGTCGAGAAAGCCATGGCCGATGACGGGATCGTGCTGCTGAAGTACTGGCTGGAGGTCAGTGCGGGTGAGCAGACCCGGCGGCTGGAGAGCCGGATCAACGACCCGCGGAAGATCTGGAAGCTCTCAGACATGGACCTGAAGTCCTACCGCCGCTGGTATGACTACTCCCGGGCCCGCGACGCCATGTTCGCCGCGACCGACACCGCCTGGGGACCCTGGTACATCGCGCACACCGACGACAAGCGGCGCGGCCGGCTCAACATCATCAGCCACCTGCTCAGCCAGGTCCCCTACACACCGATCGCCCACCGGGACATCACGCTGCCCAAGCGCCAGCGCCCCGGCGGCTATGTCCAGCCGGATCTGCCGCTGCACTACATCCCGGCACCGTTCTAGACAGTCAAGCGAGGGGGGAGGACACATATGGCGCACAAGGCCGGCCGCGTGCCCGCGCCGGGCGGTGGCCCGCCGGGCGGAGTGGGCGCCGCCCCTGGGACACCGGCCCGTGTCACCCGCAGCCAGCGCTGGCTGGCCCGGCTGGCGTTGGCGGCCGCGCTGGCCGCGGTGGTGGTGCTGGTGGTGTCTGGTGCGCTGAAGAGCGTGACCGCGCTGCTGGTGGGCCTGGCCGGGCTGGCCGTCATCTGCGCGGCGGTGTGGTGGTTCCTGGCTCACCGCGGCGTCGTGCGCTGGCTGGCGGGGGTGGTCCTGGTCGCCGCGCCCGTGGCGGTGATCGTGGTGTACATCGTGGCCGGGCTGCTGTGGGAGATCGTGCTGGCCGCGGTGCTGGCGGTGGCGGCGGTGGCCGCTGGGCGTGCGGCGCTGGCCGGTGGCCCGCGGCCGGCCAAACCGCGCGAGGCCGTGGCGCCGCCGCCGCGGCAGCCGTTTGTGATCATGAACCCGAGGTCGGGCGGGGGGAAGGTCGGGAAGTTCGGGCTCGACGGCAAGGCCGCCGGGCTGGGCGCCCGGGTGGCCCTGCTGGAGGGCCCCGGGGTGGTGGACGTGGCGGCCATGGCACGCCAGGCGGTCGACGACGGCGCCGACCTGCTCGGGGTGGCAGGCGGCGACGGCACCCAGGCGCTGGTCGCGGGCGTCGCCGCCAGCCGCGACGTCCCGCTGATGGTGATCTCGGCCGGTACCCGCAATCACTTCGCCCTGGACCTCGGGCTGGACCGCGACGACCCGGCCAGCTGCCTGGATGCGCTCACCGACGGCGTGGAGCTGCGCATCGACCTGGGCCTGATCGGCGGCCGTACGTTCGTCAACAACGCCTCGTTCGGCGCCTACGCCCAGGTCGTGCAGAGCCCCGCCTACCGCGACGAGAAGTCCGGCACCGCGCTGGCCATGCTCCCTGACCTGCTGACCGGCCACCAGGGAGCGCACCTGGTCGTCCGGGCCGGCGGCCAGGTCATCCTCGACGGGCCGCAAGCCGTGCTGGTCAGCAACAACCCGTACCAGACCGGCGACATCGCCGGGCTGGGCCGCCGCACCCGGCTCGACCAGGGCGTGCTCGGCGTCGTCGGCGTGAAGATCGAAAACGCGGCCCAGGCGGCCGGGCTGCTGCGCCGGGCTCAGCGTTCACGCAGCGTCACCCTGCTCACTGCCCGTGAGATCATCATCGACGCCGACCAGCCGCAGATCCCGGTCGGCATCGACGGCGAATCAGTACTCATGCCCACCCCCGTGCACTGCACCATCCACCCGCTAGCACTGCGGGTACGGGTACCGCACGACCGGCCCGGCGTCCCCGAACCCCGCCCGCCCCTGGACTGGACACAACTGCGCCACCAGGCACTCACGTTCACCCGGGCCTAGGGCGGCGGCTCCGGGACACAAGAGGAGTCCTCACCCGGGACGGGTGATGCCGCTGGGAGGAGTCAACTGTGTGCTGGGATCGCTGGGCGACTTGACCATTACATGACCTCTACGTGACCTGCGGAGAGCGCACGGGAATGAAGCCGGAAGGAGCCAGGAGATGGCTCGCGAGGTACAGCGCAGCGTGCTGCCGATCCCTGACCAGCCCAGCTTTGGCCTGGTGACCTATGACGCCAGAGATCCGGATACCAAGTTCCCGCCGATCGAGCCGCTGCGGCCGCCCGAGGGAGCACCGAACGTCCTGGTTATCTTGCTGGACGACATTGGGTTCGGGGCATCGAGCGCGTTCGGCGGCCCGTGCCGCACGCCCAGCGCGGAGAAGCTGGCCGGGGGCGGGCTGAAGTACACCCGGTTCCACTCGACGGCGTTGTGCGCGCCGTCCCGCAAGGCGCTGCTGACTGGGCGTAACCATCATTCGGTGGCCATGGGGAGTATCACCGAGACCGCGACCTCGGCGCCCGGCCAGAGTTCGCTGACCTCGAACACCAAGGCGCCGCTGGCGGTGACGCTCAAGCTGAACGGTTACTCCACGGGCCAGTTCGGCAAGTGCCATGAAGTGCCGGTGTGGCAGTCCTCCCCGATGGGGCCGTTCGACATGTGGCCGTCGGGTGGCGGCGGCTTTGAGTACTTTTACGGGTTCATCGGCGGCGAGAACAACCAGTACTATCCGGCCCTGTATGAGGGAACGAATCCGGTCGAACCGCCCACTACCCCGGAGCAGGGCTATCACCTGACCGAGGACCTGGCCGACCATGCGATCGACTGGGTTCGCACCCAGAAGTCGCTCATGCCGGACAAGCCGTTCTTCATGTACTTCGCTCCCGGCGCGACGCACGCGCCGCACCACGTGCCGAAAGAGTGGGCCGACAAATACCGGGGCAAGTTCGCCCACGGCTGGGACGCCCAGCGCGAGATCACCTTCGCCCGGCAGAAGGAACTGAGCGTCATCGGCGCCGACGCCGACCTGACTGCACGCCATGGCGAGATACCGGCCTGGGACGATATGCCCGAGGAGATCAAGCCCGTCCTGGAACGCGAGATGGAAGTCTATGCGGGCTTCCTGGAGCACACCGACTACCACGTCGGACGGGTCATCGACGCCCTGGAGCAACTGGACGTCCTGGACGACACCCTGGTCTTCTACATCATCGGTGACAACGGCGCCTCGGCCGAAGGCACGCTGCAGGGCGCGTTCAACGAGATGGCGAACTTCAACGGCGAGGCAGCGCTGGAAACCCCCGAGTTCATGGCGTCCAAGGTTGGTGAGCTCGGGACACCTACGTCCTACAACCATTACGCCGTGGGCTGGGCGTGGGCCATGGACACCCCCTACCAGTGGACCAAGCAGGTCGCCTCGCACTGGGGCGGCACCCGCAACGGCACCATCGTGCACTGGCCCCGGGGCATCACCGGCAAAGGCGGGACCCGGAGTCAGTTCTGCCACTTCATTGACGTCGCCCCCACCATCCTGGAGGCAGCCGGGATCCCCGAGCCCGCCTTCGTCAACGGCATCCAGCAGTCCCCCATGGAGGGGACCAGCCTGCTGTACAGCCTCAACGACGCCGACGCTCCGGAGCGTCACGACCTGCAGTACTTCGAGATGTTCGGCAACCGCGGCGTCTACTACAAGGGCTGGAGCGCGGTGACCAAGCACCGCACCCCCTGGGAGATGGTCCAGGCCCAGCTGATGGCGTTCGACGACGATGTCTGGGAACTGTACGACGGCTCCCGGGACTGGTCTCAAGCTCACGATCTCGCCAGCGAGATGCCCGATAGGCTGCACGAGCTGCAGCGCCTGTGGCTCATCGAGGCGGTCAAGTACAACGTGCTGCCGATCGACGACCGCACCGCGGAGCGGATCAGCCCAGAGCTGTCCGGCCGCCCCCAGTTGATCACTGGTAGCTCCCAGCTGCTGTTCCCCGGCATGAAACGCCTGTCCGAAAACAGCGTCGTCAGCATCAAGAACAAGTCGTTCTCGGTCACTGCCCAGATCACAGCCCCAGGCAAAGTTCAGGGGGTCATCATCGCCCAGGGCGGCCACTTCGGCGGGTGGGCGCTCTACGCCAAGGACGGCGCGGCCAGGTTCGTCTACAACCTGCTCGGCCTAGCCGAGTTCATCACCGAAGCCACCCGGCCCATCCCGGCGGGCGAGCACCAGATCCGGATGGAATTCGCCTACGACGGCGGAGGCCTCGGCAAGGGCGGCAACGTCACGCTGTACTACGACGGCGAGAAGGCCGGCGAAGGACGAGTCCAGGCGACCCAGCCCCTGATCTTCTCCGCCGACGAAACCACTGACATCGGCGAAGACTTCGGCATGCCAGTCACCTCCGACTACACCGGCGGCACCAGCAGGTTCAACGGCAAAATCGACCTAGTACAGATCGACATCAGCGACGACAACCACGACCACCTGATCAACCCGGAGGACCTCATCCGCATCGCCATGTCCAGGCAGTAACAGCGACGGCAGAACTCACGGGCCAACGACGGGCGGATGATCAAGGCCCGGCTCCCCTGGAGCGGGAACCGGGCCTGTGACCTGCTACTTCTCTCAGTAGCCCCGACCGGATTTGAACCGGCGCTCTATGGCGACGTGGCCTGGCACGATCTCAATCGCCGGTGGGTGGCGCAGGCAGGCGAGCGGGGGGCGGTCACGGCCCTGCTGCTGGCCCTCACGTTCCGCGTTCGACGACGTGGCCGAGGGGCGCCTCGAGGACGCTGAGGCCGCCGTGGCGGAAGGACGGACGCTGGGCGTGGCGACTGGTGACCGTGTGCAGCTCAATGCCCTCGCCGACGCCGAACTGCAGGTTCTCGCCTGGCGCGGCCGGGAAGCAGCGGCACGTGCGCTCGGCGCCCAGGTCCTGCGCGGCTGCGCCGACAAGGGCGACGCGCTCACGATGCGCGTGGCTCACGGCGTGCTGGCCGTGCTGGAACTCAGCCTGGGCAACTACGCGCCAGCGCTACGCCACGGGCTGGGGGCCTTCGCGGACGAGCCGGTAGCGACCAGGGATTCCGAAGTGGACTTGGTCGAGGCGGCGGTCCGCTGCGGAGACCGGGAGGCCGCGGGCCAGGTACTGCAGGCATTCTCGTCCCGCGTGCGGGCCAGCGGGACTGACTACGCCCTCGGTGAGCTAGCCCGCTGCCGCGCCCTGCTTGCCGTGGACAACCGCGCCGAGCCCGAGTACCGGCTGGCCATCGAGCACCTGCAGCGCTGCCGGGTCACTCCGCAACTGGCCCGGACGCAGCTGCTCTACGCGAGTGGCTACGCCGCCAGCGCCGCCGCCGTGACGGCCGCGAACAGCTCCGCACCACCTTCGGCATGTTCGACGCGATGGGCATGGACGCGTTCGCCGACCGGGCCCGGTCCGAGCTACGCGCCACCGGCGAACGTGTGCACAAGCGAACCCAGGGCTCCCACGACGTGCTCACCCCGCAAGAGGCCCAGATCGCACGGCTGGCCAGCGAAGGCGCCTCGAACAAGGAGATAGCCGCCCAGCTCTTCCTCAGCACGCACACGGTCGAGTATCACCTGGTGAAGGTGTTCCGCAAGCTGGACATCACCAACCGTGCCCAGCTTGTCCGCGCCCTGGCCCGGCAGGACGGGTCAGGTCTTGTCACCTACGCCGTCCCCTCACCCTCATGAGGTTGCCGCTCGCGGGGTGGGTATCCGGGGAGGGGAAGACGTGCTGATGGCGAAGCACCCGGGTGGCGCGGGGAGATCCGGACCCGCAGCGCGGCGGGCAGGATAGCGAACCGCAGCGGCGGGCTGAGGTCCACCGCCTCCCCATCGACACCGGCGTGCACTGTTGCCGGGACGCTGACCTCCAGCTGCGGCGCGATCCAGGCTCGCCCGGGCGCGAACCGACCACCGGCGGGTGCGTCGAGGACGATGATCCCGAGGTGGCCTCCGCTGAGCGTCGGGCGGGTGCCGCGGAACAACGGGCGGTCGACCGCGTAGGGGTTGTTGGACACGAGCACGACAGCGGGATGGCGATGCTCGCGCTCCAGGTCGTCCACCAGGCTAAGCTCGGGCGCCTCCGCGCTCGGGCCCATCACCTCAGCCGCGGTCTCCAGGAGCGTGCGCATCTTGGCATCGCGATAGGACGGGCTGCGGACCGCGTCACCGTAGATCCCGAGTGAGACGTTGTTGAGGAACGTGCGGCCATTCACCTCTGCCAGGTCGATCCGGCGTTCGACCCCGTCGGTGAACGCATCCAGAGCGCCGGTCACATCGTGCCGGTCCACCCCCACGTCGAGCGCGAAGTGGTTGCGCGTCCCAGCCGGAACGCACACAAATGGAATGCCGTGCGCGGCCGCCGCTGCGGCCACGACCGCCAGCGACCCGTCGCCCCCGGCCATCCCGACCGCGTCCGCGCCGGCTGCAATGGCCTCACGGGCCAGCGCCGCCAGGTCCTGACCCGGGGTGAGGGTGACAACCTCGATCCCGTTCGCCCGCGCCCGCTCGGCGATCCCGCCGCGGGCGGCCTTGCCGCCGCCCGACCGGGGGTTGACGAACAACACCGGCCTGCGCGGCGGCTCTGCCGGCTGCCAGCCATATCGCGACAGCTGTCGCTTGGCCGGATTCACCGCGCCAACTACCAGGCGTCAGTGGGGGGGAGGGGCAGGACGGCGAGGCGGGCGGCTTCGGGTGCGGGGACCCCGAGCAGGCGCAGCAGGGCCTCGGCAAGCTGGTCGACGGAGGCCTCCTTGTCGACGCGCTCGGGGTGCCGCTGCCGCATCCGCAACAGCCCGAGCAGGCCACCGGCCACGGCACTGAGCGCGATCTCGGCATCGGCAACAGTGAACCGGCCCGCAGCCTGCCCAGCCTGGATATCACGCAGGGCGCGCGGTGCCAGTCCGCCCGGGACGTCCAGGGCGTCCAGGCCGGCGCCGGTGAGGAACCCGGCTATGTCAGGATGGGTCCAGCCGAGCCGCCCCGAGATCCTTATCCCCACGGCGAACAGCTCCGCCGGGTCGCTGATGCCGGCGACGGCACGGTCGATCATCTGCCCCCAGCGTTCCAGCGCCTCTTCGGAGGCGGTCTGGAACAACTGCTCTTTGCTGTCGAAGTGGTTATAGAACGATCCGAAGCCGATATCGGCTGTCTCGGTGATCTCCTGGATGCTCGCCCGGTCCCCGCGGCCATCGGCGATCAGCCGCACCGCAGCGTCGATGAGGGCCTGCCGGGTGCGGGCCTTACGCCGGTCCAGCCGCGACGCCTTCGGGGTGGTCACTGCCGATACCGTCTCTGCCATCACCGCTCCTCCCACCGTTCCACGTGGCCCGCTAGCAGCCAGGTTCCCTGGTGACAGCCAGCGCGGCCGATGCTCGCCGAGCGAGCCCAGCATGCACCTCTACTGCATGTCATCATCTCTGATATCTCATGCCAAGCCTGATTGTACCTGATGGAGATCCTCCTGCATCGGACGGCCAGGTTCCTCATCGAGAACACCTGACCGGGGGCGGAACGTGGCCGCACTGCCCGGCCGACCGCTGATGATGGTCGTTCCTGCCCGGCGCAATGCGACGAAGTTGGCGGCACTGCGGTGGTCTAGCAGACAGTAGTTCTCCAGCAGCATCCTGCTGGAGAACTACCGGACGGTGAACCTGGCCGGTGGCCAGGCTTGGTTCAGGCCGCGTGCGGCTCTCGCACGGCGCTTTCCAGGGTGTAGTGGGTGTGGCGCAGCTCGATGCCCTGTGCGAGCGCCCAGCCGCCGTAGATCAGGTTGAACAGGCCGAACAGCAGCGCGAGGGTGACTGCGCCGACGCCGGGGCGGGCGAACAGCACGACGCCGAACGCAATGGAGATCAGGCCGCCCAGGATGAACAGGGCTCGCGTCCCGGCCGGCTCGCCGCGGCGGAAAGCGGCG
>Ga0207665_10000411_pt1 | contig 29470 bp, 33 predicted proteins | sample LARL112metaG_FD_184351 | JGI IMG/M metagenome (GOLD analysis project Ga0207665, IMG submission 184351) | Corn, switchgrass and miscanthus rhizosphere microbial communities from Kellogg Biological Station, Michigan, USA - LAR L11-2 metaG... | ecosystem: Host-associated > Plants > Roots >... | reverse complement strand
ACCTGCACTACTGGCGCGGCGAGCTCGACTACGTGAAGATGGGCCGCCCGCTGCCGCTCAACACCGGTCACGAGCACGTGGGCCGCGTGGCCAAGCTCGGGGCCGGCGTCACCACCGACTCGGCGGGCCGTCCTCTCGCGGTGGGCGACCGCGTCGCGTACCGCTTCTTCTTCCCGTGCGGGCGCTGCCGCATGTGTCTCAAGGGCAAGACCAAGTCCTGCCCGGTGCGCCAGGCGAACTTCCTCGTCTCCTGCGAGGTGTGGCCGCACTTCCAGGGCGGCTTCGGCGAGTACTTCTACCTGCGGCCGAACCACGCGGTGTTCAAGCTCGCCGACGACATCACCGACGACATGGCCGCCGGCGTCAACTGCGCGTTCAGCCAGGTCTACGCGGGCCTCGACCTGACCGCGCTGCGCCAGGGCCAGACGGTGGTGATCCAGGGCGCGGGCGGCCTCGGGATCTACGCGTGCGCGGTGGCGCGCGAGATGGGCGCGGCGCGCGTAGTCATCATCGACGGCGTCGAGGAGCGCCTGACCCTCGCCCGCGCCTTCGGGGCCACCGACGTGGTGGACATGCGCGAGCACCGGACGCCGGAGGACCGCATCAAGGCGGTCAAGAAGCTCACCGACGACTGGGGCGGCGACATCGTGATGGAGCTGGTGGGCAACCCCAAGGTGGTCGACGAGGGCCTGCGCATGACCGCGCCCGAGGGCACCTACCTCGAGATCGGCAACATCAACGTGGGCTGGAAGGCGGAGTTCGATCCGGCCTGGATCATCTTCGGCAACCGCCGCATCTTCGGCCTCTCGCACTACGAGGCCGAGCACCTGCGCGGCGCGCTCGACATGATGGCGCGCACCCGCGGCCGCTATCCGTGGGACAAGATCATCTCCCACAAATTCCCCCTGGAATCGATCGAGGAGGCCTTCGTCCAGCAGGACAAGGGTCACGTCACCCGCGCCGCCATCGTCCCCAACTGATCGGGACGCTCTTTGATGGATGAAGCACTGCAGTCCGTGCTCGCCGAGTACGAGCGGCGCGCCGTCGTGGAACGGCAGCTCCTGGAGACCCTGCCGCCCGCCGAGATCGCCTCGCGCATCGACGAGTTCCTGATCCCGATCGGTCCCGACACCGGCAAGCTCCTCCATCTGGTCATCACCGCGGCCCGTGCCCGGGTGCTCGTCGAGCTGGGCGCCTCCTACGGCTACTCCACCCTGTGGCTGGCCGACGCCGCGCGCGTCACCGGGGGCCGGGTCCACAGCCTGGAGCTGTCGGCCAAGAAGGTCGACCACGCGCGCGGCCAGCTCCGGCGCGCGGGGCTCGATGCCTACGTCGAATTCCACGTGGGCGACGCGCTCGAGACCCTGCGCCGCCTGCCCGGCCCGTTCGACTTCGTGCTGGTCGACCTGTGGAAGGACCTCTACGTCCCCTGCCTCGATCTCTTCCACCCCAAGCTCTCCCCCAACGCGTTCGTGGCCGCGGACAACATGATCTTCCCGCCCAACCCGAAGGAGCAAGAGGCGTACCGGCGGGCGGTGCGTGCGAGGGGCGACCTCGAGTCGCTCATGGTGCCGATCGGCAGCGGTGTCGAGCTCAGCAAGAAGCGCGGGGCCTGAGGGCCGACGGGCGGAGCGCCGGGACATGCGCCTGCAGGGCGTGGACGCCATCGCGATCGACATCCCGCTCCGCCGAAACTTCGGAGGCAGCACCTACGCGGTGCTCAAGCGCTCCACCGTGATCACCCGGCTCCGCTCCGACGACGGGCTCACCGGCGAGGTCTATAACGGGGACAACCGGGAGCACGGGCCCGCGATCGCCCACCTGATCCGCGAGGAGCTGGCGCCGTTACTGCGGGGCCAGGACCCCGCCGGGGTCGAGCAGCAGCTCTGGCCCCGGCTCTTCGCGCTCTCCCACAGCAGCCGCGACCGGAAGCTCCTGATGGAGGCCATCGCCTGCGTGGACTGCGCGCTGTGGGACCTGCTCGGCAAGGCGCGCGGCCAGTCCGTCTGCGCCCTCCTGGGCGGCGCGGCGGGCCGGCGACTGCCCATCATCTCCATCGGCGGCTACTACCGCGAGGGCAAGACGCTCGCCGACATCGGCCGCGAGATGGAGAGCTACCGCCTGGCGGGGATGGCGGGCTGCAAGTTCAAGGTGGGCGGGCTCACGCCCGAGGCCGACGCGGAGCGCGTCCGGGCCGCCCGCGCCGCGGCGGGCCCCGACTTCGTGCTCGCGGTCGACGCCAACCGCGGCTGGTCGGTGGAGGACGCGGTGCGCTTTGCCCGGTTGGTGGAGCCGCGCGACATCCGCTGGTTCGAGGAGCCGTGCCACTGGTACGACGACGCGCGCATGATGGCGGAGGTGCGGGGCGCCACCAGCATCCCGATCACCGCGGGCCAGTCCGAGATCACCCACCACGCGATTCGCCGCCTGCTCGACGCAGAGGCGGTGGACGTGGTGAACTTCGACGCCTCCGAGGGCGGCGGAGTCACCGAGTGGCGCCGCGCCGCCGCCCTGTGCGCGGCGGCGGGGGTGAGCATGGCGCATCACGAGGAGCCCCAGATCGCGGGGCAGCTCCTGGCCGCGGTGCCCCACGGCACCTACGTGGAGTGCTTCGCCGATCCCGAGCGCGACCCCGCCTGGCAGGCCCTCTGGGCCAACCGCCCCGCGGTGAAGGACGGGCTCTTCACGGTGCCCGACGGTCCCGGCTTCGACCTCGTCCTCGACGAAGCGATGATCCGCCGCTACCGCGTCTAGCGCGCTACATCGAGATGGCGGCGCGGGAGACGCCGGCGGGGTCGCCGCCGCGCTGCGCCCAGTCGGCCTGGGCGAAGGCCTCCGAGATGCGCTCGAGCGGGAACACGTGCGAGATCACCCGGTCGAACGGGAAGCGCTTCGCGTTGCGCTTCATGAACGAGAGCGACTGCTCGAGCGCCCACGGCGAGTAGTTGGAGGTGGCCACGAGCCGCGAGTTACCGCGCACCAGCGCGGTCGCGTCGAACGAGAAGATGTTCCCCGGCGAGATGCTCCCCACCTCCAGGTAGCACCCGCCGCCCCGCAGCATCCGCAGCCCCTCGGGAATCACGTCGGCGTAGCCCACGAAGTCGGCGACCACGTCGGCTCCGAAGCCGTCGGTGAGCGCCTTCACCGCCTCCACCCGCTTGTCGGCGGAGGTGATCTCGGAGGCGTTGATGGTGTGGTCGGCCCCGAACGCCTTCGCGAGCGCGAGCCGCGGGGCGAGCCGGTCGACCACGATGACGGTGTCGGCCCCCATGTCGCGCGCCACCGCCACCGCGTTGATGCCGAGGCCGCCCGCGCCCTGCACCACCAGCGAGTGGCCGGCGCGGAAGCCGACCTTGCGCAGGCCGTAGACCACCTGGGAGAGGGCGCAGTTGACCGGGGTCGCCATGTCCTCCGGAATCTCCTCCGGCACCTTGAACACGAAGTGGCCCGGGCGCAGGTAGTAGTAGTCGCCGTAGGCGTTGTTGAAGTAGGGCGCGCTCCCGGCCACGCGGTTCGGCCGCGCCTTCTGCGGGCAGCTCCCCATCTCGTCGTTCAGGCAGACCGGGCAGCGGCCGCACGGGAAGAAGTAGCAGTAGGTCACCCGGTCACCCTCGCGCAGCGGCCGACCCATCGAGTCGGTGGTGACGCCCGCGCCCAGGCGCTCCACCCGCCCGGCCATCTCGTGACCGAAGGTGAGGTCCTTCGGCATCGCCCCGTAGATCTCCTTCATCTCGCCGCGCCAGATGTGCAGGTCGGAGCCGCACACGCCGGCGCGCGTCAGCTTCACCAGGATCGCGCCGGGCTCCGGATCCGGCACCGGGTACTCGCGCAGCTCGAACTCGCCGCCGTACGCCTTCAGCACCGCCACCCGTCCCTTCATGGGGCTCCTCCTGGAGTGAGATTCAGCGAGAGGGTCGCCGCCGCCGAGGCCGTTGTCAACTCCCCGGGCCGCGAGTAGGATGGGCCGGGCTCGGCGACCAAACCCCACGACGCTTCGCGTGACAGGGAGGACACCGTGAAACTCCTGCTCTTCGACGACTTCAAGCTGGGCGTGCTCCGCGGCGATCAGGTGGTGGACGTCTCCGAGGTGGTGAAGGACGTGCCCCACGTGGGACCGGGCGACCTCATGAGCGGGCTCATCTCCCGCTTCGCCGACTACCGCAAGAAGATCGAGGACGCGGCCGCCCGCGGCAAGGCACAGCCGGTCTCCGGGGTGCGCATCCGGCCGCCGCTGCCCAAGCCGACCAACATCGTGTGCATGGCGGTGAACTACATGGAGGACGGCACCCGCAGCGAGCCGGCCCCGATCAACGCGTTCATGAAGTCGCCCGGCGCGGTGATCGGCCACGGCGACACCATGGTGCTGCCCGACGTGCCCGCCACCATCTTCGAGGGCGAGGCCGAGGTGGCCCTGATCATCGGCAAGCGCGCCACCGCGGTGCCGGCCGCGCTCGCGATGGAGTACGTCTTCGGCTACTGCAACTTCATCGACGGCTCGGCCCGCGGGCTCCTGCCCACCGGCAACACGTTCTACCAGATGAAGTCGCGCGACACTTTCGCCCCCATGGGCCCGTACCTGGTGACCGCCGACGAGATCAAGGATCCGCACCAGCTGGCGATCCGGCTCTCGGTCAACGGCACCGTCAAGCAGTCGTTCAACACGAGCGACATGGCCCACAAGATCCCGCGCTGCATCGAGTGGGTGACCAGCATCCACACCCTCGAGCCGGGCGACGTGCTCGCCACCGGCACCAACCACCGCGGGCTCTCCGGCTTCCAGGACGGCGATCGCATCGAGCTCGAGACCGAAGGGCTAGGCAAGCTCCAGTTCAACATCCGGGACGACTTGAAGCGCACGTGGTCGCGCGAGACGCGGCTCGACCGGCAGGAGAAGGGGCAGGAGGGCACCACGCCGCAGCTCACCGGCAAATACAAGAAATGAAGATCAGCCACGTCACCACCCGCGTGCTCTCGACCCCGGCGGACAATCCATTGGTGATTGGTCTACCCGCTCCGGTCGACACGCGGGAGTTCGTCCTGCTCGAGCTGGGCACCGACCAGGGGCTGGTGGGCATCGGGCTCACCTTCTTCGGGGGCGCGCTCACCCCCGCGCTCCGCGCCGCGGTGGACGGCCTCGCGCGTCTCACGGTCGGCATGGACCCGAGCCAGGTCGAGGCGATCGCGGCCAAGTGCCGGCGCCTGGCCGGCAGCTCGGGGCCGGGCGGCATCTTTTCGCTCGCGCTGTCCGCGGTGGACATGGCGTGCTGGGACCTGATGGGCAAGGCGGCGGGCCGCTCGGTGTGCGCCCTGCTCGGCGGCCTGCGCGACCGCGCGCCCACCTACGCGAGCGGCGCCCTGATGCGCCAGCACCCGGTGGACTACCTCGCCAAGGCGGGCCCGCGCCTGCGCGACCAGGGCTTCCGCCAGATGAAGATGCAGTGCGGGAGCGAGCCCACCATCGCGGCCTCGGTCGAGCGAGTGCGGGTGATGCGCGAGGCCATCGGGCCCGACGTGGACCTGATGTGCGACATCAACCAGCTCTGGAGCGTGCACCACGCCATCGACGTGGGCCAGCGCATCGCCGACTACCACCTCTTCTGGTTAGAGGACCCGACCGCCCACGACGACTTCGCGGGCCTGGCCCGCATCGCGGACGCGCTCGACACCCCGATCGCGGCGGGCGAGTACCACTACGGCATCGTGCCGTTCCGCCACCTGCTCGAGGCGCGCTCGATCGACATCGTGATGATCGACCTGCTGCGGGTGGGCGGCATCACCCAGTGGATGAAGGTGGCCGGCATGGCCGAGGCCTTCAATCTCCCGGTGGTGAGCCACCTGATCCCCGAGATCCACGTGCACCTGATCGCGGCGATCCCCAACGGCCTCACCGTCGAGTACATGCCGTGGACGCTGCGCCTCTACGAGGAAACGCCGAAGATCGAGAGCGGCCAGCTCGTGGTGCCCGACAAGCCCGGCCTCGGCCTGGCCTTCGACCCGGCCGCGATCAAGCGCTTCCAGATCGGGTAGGCGGGGTCAGACCTCGCCGGTCCACGAGGGCCTGGCGATCTCTCGCCAGCGCGCGCGGATCCGGTCGATCTCCGCGGCGGGGAGCGGCCCCGCCTGGAGCAGGCGCGCGTTCTCCGGCCACCGCTCCGGCCGCTTGGTGCCGACGATCGCGGTGTGCACGCCCGGGGCGGCGAGCGTGAAGCGCAGCGCGGTGGACACCGCGCGCTCCGCGTCGCGCAGGAACGGGTACGCGAGCGCGCGGAGCCGTTCCCAGTAGGGCTGGTAGTAGGGCTCCGACGGGCGGCGCGCGTAGCGCCACACCGCGTTCGCGATCGGCCGCTTGGCGATCACGCCCATCCTCCGCTTCACCGCGAGCGGCAGCGTCCGCTCGATCGCCTCCTGGTCCGCGATGCTCACCGAGGTCTGCAGCGTGTCGAAGCGCCCGCACTCGACCGCGAAGCGCGCCGCCTCCCCGTCGCCGCTGTAGCCGATGTAGCGCGTCCACCCGCGCTCCCGCGCGCGCTCGAGGGCGGTGATGGCCTCCCCCTTGCGGAGGTCGGACAGCTCGCAGCTGTGGAGCTGGATCAGGTCGAGCCGGTCGGTGCGCAGACGCTTGAGGCTCCGCTCGATGCTCGACAGGAGGGACGCCTCGCGCCAGTCGCCGCGGCCGTAGCCGCGCGGGTGGCCGCACTTGGTCAGGAGGTGGATCTCGTCCCGCCGGGATCCCAGCGCGGCGCCGATCAGCGATTCGCTGTCCTCGTAGCACTCGGCGGTGTCGATCACGTTGAGCCCGGCGTCGAGCGCTCCGCCGAGGAGGCGGGCGACCGTCCGCGCGCCGGCCCGCTCGTAGCCGATCTCGGAGCCGCCGAAGCCGAGCACGCTCACGTCCATGTCGGTCCGTCCCAGCCGGCGTCGCTCCATGACCGGACGCGGGTCAGGCCGTCCGGGACGCGGCCGCCTCGTCGCGCTCCATCCGCGCCCGCATCCGCGCGCGCAGGCCCTCCACGATGTGCGCGGGGGCGGTCGCGGGGGAGCCGGCCCGGAACGGCGGCTGTGGATCGTACTCGATGCCCAGCTGGATGGCCTGCGCCACGTCGTCGCCCGCGATGTGGGCGGCCAGCGTGAGGGCCATGTCGATGCCCGATGACACGCCCGCCGCGGTGATCACCTTGCCCTGCTCCACCACGCGCCGGAGCGTCGGACGCGCACCGTAGGCGGGCAGGCGGTCGAGCGACATCCAGTGCGTGGTGGCCTCGAGCCCCTTCAAGATGCCCGCGGCGGCCAGCAGCATGGAGCCGGTGCAGACCGACGTGGTCCACTGGCTCGTCGCGTGGGCCGTGCGGATCCAGTCCAGCAGGGGGTTCGGCGTCTCGAGCGCGCGCGTCCCGAAGCCGCCCGGCACCATGACCACCTCCGGATGCGGCACCGCCGACAGCGGCTCGTCCGCCATCAGGGTGAGCTGGCGGTTGTCGGTGCGGTAGGGGCCCGCGGTCACCGCGACGAAGCGGACCCGGGCGCCGGGCAGGCGCGAGAGCACCTCGTAGGGGCCGATGGCGTCAAGCGCGGTGATGCCCTCGAAGAGCGGGATCGCGATGTCCATGGGGATGATCTCCTAGAGGCCGCGGGCCGCTTGCAGAATCTCCTCGTCGCTCGGGAACTTGGAGAGGTCCTCGAGGCGCTCGGCGCACTCGATGTGCTCCCACCGGATGATACCCTCCCGGTCAATGAGGAAGTGCCCGGTCATCTGGGTGCCGTGCGCGTGCGCGATCTGCCCGTCGATGTCGGTCATCTCGAACCCGTCCTTCTTGTTCAGGGTCTCCATCGCCGCGAAGGGGTTCTGGGGCTCGGGCAGCTCCCCGGTGGGATCGATCTTCATCGCGAGCAGCTGGCCCATCGTGAGCTTCCCCTGAGCCCACGAGGCTTCCGATTCCGTCTCGACGACCTCCCCGGCCGGCACCCCGAACGACCGGTGCGTCGCGGCCTCGGGGTCCGCGGTGAGCAAGACGCGCGTGGGGCGGTACTTGAAGTAGAGCCGCGCGCGCGCCAGTGGGGTGTTGACCACCGCCACCGTCTCCACGCCCATTGCCTCCAGCTTTTCCTGGGTGGTGCCCAGCTGCACGAGCTGGCGCCGGCAGAAGGGTCAGTGCAGGCCCCGGAACAGGCCGACCAGGATCGGACTGCGACCACGATAGTCGTCGAGCGAGACCTGGCCTTCGCGGTTGACCGCGGGCAGCGTGACCGAAGGAGCGGCATCACCGGGTCGAAGGAGTGTAGACGCCATGAGCGGGCTGCCTTTCTGGCTCGGGTTGTGCTCGTGTCAATCGAGGAACGGCAGGACCACCAGCGCGTCCGGCTCGAGCCCCGCGCGCTCGCAGACCGCCTGGGCCTTCTGCATGAACTCTTCCGCCTGGGTCTCGTCGCCCAGATCGAGGTGCACGGTGGCGAGGCCATCGTAGCAGGGAAACAGCAGCTGCGGCTCGGCGGCTTCCTCCGCGAGCGCGAGGGCTTCCCGGTAGTGCGCGATCGCGCGGGTCGGATCGCCGTGACACTGGTAGATCTGCCCGAGCACGATGAGCGGCACCGCCAGGTGATCGAGCTGGCCGAGACGCCGGTCGAGATCGATGGCGGCGTGCGCCGCGCCGACGCCCTGCTCGTCGCAGCGGTTGGTGAGCGCGCAGTAGGCCACCGCGAGGTTCGCGTAGAGGCGCGACTGGAAGCCGAGGTCCCCGATCTTCTTGGCCATCTCGAGGCCGGCCGCGCAGGTCTCGATCGCCCGCGCCGGATCGAGCGTGCTGTAGAGCACGCTCAGGTTCGCGAGCCCGCGACAGGCGGCCTGGAGCAGCCCGGTCTCCCGGGCGAGGGCCACGCTGCGCTCGATGTGCTCGACCGCCTCTTCCAGCCGCCCCAGCCGGGCGAACGCGACGCCGAGCGTGTTGTGGCTCTGCGCCGCGGCGCCCTGCGCCTCCGCGCGCCCGGCCCCGTCGAGCGTGGGGTCGCCCGCGAGCCGCTCGGCATGGAGCCGCGCTTGCTCCGCCCACTCGACGGCGCGCTGGCTGTCGCCGCTGCGGAAGGCCTGTCGGCCCATCTCCTGGTAGAGGTGCGCCTGCTCGATGTGCTCGCGATCGTCGCCGAGCAGGGCGAGCCCGGCCTCGAAGCACTGGAGCGCCCGGGCCCGCGCGCCCGCATCCCAGTGGAGGCCTCCCATCTTCCGGAGGATCCGCGCCTGGGCCGCCGCGTCTCCCGCCGCGCGGTACCCGGTCTCGACGATCTCGTACTCGCCGAGGGCGGCCGCCCGCCGTCCGGTCGGGCCGAGCAGGTCGGCCATCCGCTCGCGGGCCACGAGCCGCTCCGTCTCGATCTGCGCGGCCGACGCCGCGGGCTCGTCGCACTGTGCGAGCGCGTCGAGGGCCCGCTGGTAGTGCTGGATCGCGTCCGCGTTGGCGTACATGCCCCGGGCCCAGTCGGCGGCCGCCACCAGGTACCGCGCGCCCCGTCGCTTGTCGGCGCCGAGGGCCCAGTGATGCCCGAGGGCCGCCAGCCGCTCGAGGCTCTCGGGGTCGCCCGCGCCCTCGGCCTCGAGGGCACGGCCCACGCGCGTGTGCAGCTCGGTGCGGCGGGTCACGAGGATGTTCTGGTACACGATCTCCTGGAGGAGGCCGTGACGGAACCGGTGATCCGGCCCCGGCGTCACCAGGTCGGCGGCGGCGAGCGCTTCGAGCGCCGTGTCCACCGTGGCGGGCTCGGCCGAGACCGCCTTCAGCAGCGGGACCTCGAAGCGGGGTCCGATCACCGCCGCCTCCTGGATGACCCGTCGCTCCGCGGCCGCGAGACGGTCCAGCCGAGCGAGCAGCAGGCCGTGCAGCGTGGCGGGCACCTGCGCGGTGGCGGCCTCCGCGGTGCAGCGCCACGTCCGGCCGTCGCGGATCAGCACCCCCGCCGCGACCAGCGCGCGCACCACCTCCTCGAGGTAGAGCGGGTTGCCGCCGGTCCGCTCGAGGATCAGCTCGCGCAGGTGCTCCGGGAAGAGATGCGTCGCGTCCCCGAACCACGCGGCCAGGAGATCCTCGCTGCCCGAGCGCGACAGCGACGTCACCTCGATCGCGGTGTGCGGGGTGTGGCTCGTGCCGAGCGCGTCCGGCTCGAGGGTCGGGCGATACATCAGGAGGACCAGGAGCGGACGATCGGCGAGCCGGTCCGCGACCGCCCCGATCAGCTCGATGGAGGCGGCGTCGGCCCAGTGCAGATCCTCGACGACCAGCATCAGCGGGTTGGCCGCGAGCCGACGCTCGACCAGGGCGCGCACCGCCATGAAGATCTGCCGCTTGAGCTGCTCCGGCTCCAGGTGGCGGACGTGCGCATCGTCCGGCTCGAGCCCGAAGAGGCGGCCGAGCGCGGCCACCATCGCCGCGCGGTCCTCCTCGCGGACCCCGAGCGTCACCAGGCCCGCCGCGAGCTTGCCGCGGGCGACCTCGACGGAGTCGCCGTGCTCCACCCCGTACGCGTCGCGCAGGAGCTCGGCCGCCGTCCCGTACGTCTGCTCGCCCAGCGCCGAGCACGCCGCGCGTCGGATCGTGACGCCCTCGAGGCGGCCGGCCGCCTCGAGGCGCGCGAAGAACTCGCGCTGCAGCCGCGATTTCCCGGCCCCGGGCTCGCCGATGAGGCTCAGCACCTGGGCGCGCCCGGCCCGCATGTCCGCGAAGGCCGCCTCCATCCGGGCCAGCTCACGCTCGCGGCCCACGAGGGGCGCGGCCAGCCCGAGGGCCTCGAGGCCGCGGGCCGAGCGAGGCGCCGCGAGCGGGCCCAGGAGGCGATGGACGCCCACCGGCTCGCTCTTGCCCTTGAGCGAGACCTCCTCGCGCGGGGCGAAGGAGAAGGCGTGGTGGGTGAGCTGATACGTCGCGTCACCGATCAGGATCTCCCCCGAGGGCGCCGCGCTCTGCAGGCGTGCCGCGGTGTTGACGGTGTCACCGGTGACCGCGTACGCCGCGTCGGCGGTCGCGCCGATCCGCCCCGCCACCACCGGACCGGTGTTGACCCCGATGTGGAGCGCGAGCGGCCTCCCCACCCGCCGCTCCCAGCGACGGTTGAGGGTGCCCATCCGATCGCGCATCATGAGGGCCGCGCGCAGGCCGCGCTCGGGGTCGTCCTCGTGCGCGGTGGGAGCGCCGAAGACGGCCATCACCGCATCGCCGACGAACTTCTCGACGAACCCCTCGTACTGCTCGATCGAGGCGGACATCTCGCGGAAGAGGTCGGCCTGGATCCCGCGCACGTCCTCGGGATCGAGCCCTTCGCTGAGCGCGGTGAACCCGGCCAGGTCCGCGAAGAGCACGGTGACGGGCCGCCGGTCGCCCTCGGGCGCGGCGGCCGGCGGCGGTGGAGGCGGCGGCGCGGGCGCGGCGGCCAGCCGCGCCCCGCACTTGGGACAGAACGCGAAGTCGGCCGGCGCCTCGAAGCCGCAGCCGCTACACGTCATGTGGAGGACGCGACGTCGATCTCCTGGGGCATCGGGATGCCGCGCTTCGTGAGCTCGCCTTCCAGATCGAGCGCGCGCGTGCCCACCGGGCGGCCGCCCGGCACCGTCCAGAACACCTCGAACTCGAGCCCGTCGGGATCCTTCGCGTAGAGCGAGAGGCTCACGCCGTGATCCGACGAGCCGACCAGCGCGCGCGCCTGGACGAGGCGGCGGCGCGCGCGGACCAGATCGGTCAGCTCATCCACCTCCCACGCCGAGTGGTACATGCGGACCGCGCCTTCGTCGACGCCGTGGACGCCGGGCTGGGCGAAGAGGCCCAGGTGATGATCCTCGCTGCTCCCCGCGATGCGCAGGAACGCGGCGTTGGGATAGCGGGTCTTCACCTCGAAGCCGAGCACGTCGCAGTAGAAGCGCACGCTGCGGTCGACGTCGGAGACCCAGAGGACCAGGTGCTGCAGCCGCTTGAGACCGATGCCGGCCGCGCTCATCGCCCCGGGTACTCCACGCTGACCGTGATGGCCGCGCACGCGATGATGGTGTCGGCTCCCGGCACCTTGAGCCCGCCCGCGACCGGACGCACCGTCACCTCGCCGTGGGGCAATTCCTTCTTCACGCGCTCCACGTCGACCTTGCCCGGGTCGGGCACCCCCACCGTGACGTCGACCAGCATGCGCCCGCCCTTGGCGCGCACCTCGGTGAAGAGCGGCAGGCTCGAATGTCGGATCGCATCCGACACCGCGCGGCACGCCGCCTTGGTGCCTTCCTCCCCGTGCACGTCCACGCCCATCCCGAACTCGAGAACCATCGCCTGTGCGCTCACTCTACTCTCCTCTCTTACCCAATGATGCTGCCGCCCATGACCCGGATGGTGTCGCCGGTGATGTAGGACGACGCGTCCGAGGCCAGGAACACGCACGCCTCCGCGATCTCCTCGGGGCGCCCCAGGCGGCCGAGCGGGATGCGCTTGAGCTGTTCGGGCCCGCCGGGCGGCGCCTGGCGGAACTCCGGGTACCACTCCGCGTAGCGCCGCTCGGTGTCGATGGTGCCCGGCACGACCATGTTCACCCGGATCCCGGCCGGGCCCAGCTCCGCGGCGAGCGCCCGCACCAGGCCGAGCAGCCCGGTCTTGGCCGCGGTCACCGCGGCGGTGCCCGACCGCCCGGTGAGGCTCGACTGGCCGCCGAGAGCGATGATGCTCCCCCGCCCGCGCGCCTGCATCCCCGGCACCACCGCGCGGGCGAGGTAGAACGCGGAGTGGAGGTTCACCGCGAGGACGCGGTGCCAGTCCTCGATCGCGGTGTCGATCAGCGACTTGTGGGGGCGGATGGCCGCGTTGCACACCAGCACGTCGATCGCCCCGACCACCGCGAGGCCACCCTCGACCATGCGGGTGACCGCCTCCGGGTCGGCCACGTCGCCCAGCACGCACACCGCGCGCCCTCCGTGGGCGCGGCACTCCTCGCCCACCGCCTCCAGCTCGTCGCGGTTGGTCCGCGTGTTCAGCACCAGATCGGCGCCCTCGGCCGCGAAGGCCAGCGCGATGGCGCGGCCGATGTTCCGGCTGGCCCCGGTGACGAGCGCGGTGCGGCCCTTCAACCTCATCGACGGGGCGCTCATCGCGGTCACGCGGGCACCGCCAGCGCGGTGACGTGCGGCATGACCTCGGCGACGAAGAGATCGATGTTGGCCGCGGCCTCCGCCTCACTCATCTCGCCGAACATCAGGCGGCAGGTCATGTAGGTGCAGCCGCTCGCCGTCACCTGGCGCTCGAACTCCGTCCGCACCTGGTCCGGGGTCCCCGCGATCGCGACGCCACGACGGCGGGCCTCGTCGAAGTCGGGCGCGAAGCGGAACGGGACGGCGCCGAAGTCGCGCCAGAGCTTGGTCAGGTTGGCGTACCAGACCGCGTAGCCGGCGCGGCCGAGCGCCATGGCCGCGTCCTCGGTGGGGGCCACCACCACGTGGCGGCCCATGCCGAGCTTGGGGGTCGCGGCATCGCCGTGCTTGCGCTGCCACACCTCGCGATAGCGGGCGAACAGCGGCGCCGACATCTCGGCCCCCAGATTGGTGATCACGTTGACGCGGTTGGTGGCCGCCCACTCGGCGCCCGCGGCGTGGCCGAGCCCGTACCAGAGCGGAGGGTGAGGCTTCTGGAGCGGCTTCAGGATCATCGGGACCTTCCGGAAGGTGTACTTCGGCCCCCGGTGCTCGAGCACGTCGCTCGTGAGGCCCTGCATGACGATCTCGAGCGTCTCGCGGTAGATGTCCTCGGTCTCCAGATGATGGAGGTCGAAGAAGGCCATCTCGTAGGGCACGATGCCCCGCCCCACCCCGAAGTCGAAACGCCCGCGGGTGAGCTGATCGAGCATGCAGACCTCCTCGATCAGGCGCAGCGGGTTGTAGAGCGGCAGGCAGTAGACGCAGGGGCCGAGACGGATGCGGCGGGTGCGCTGGCTCGCCGCGGCCAGGAAGAGGCCGGGCACCGGGGCCAGGCCGAGCGGGGTCGCGTGGTGCTCGGCCAGGTGGTACGAATAGAAGCCGGCCGCATCGTACTTCTCGAGCAGCCGCAGGCGGTGCTCGTAGAAGTCCGCCACCGGCACGTTCCGGCGGTCCAGGTGGTCGAAGATGCCCAGGTCCATGTGCCCTCTCGGTACCCGCGGGGGGTCGGCCCCCCGTCTGGTGGCGGAGCCGGCAGGTAGGGTACCATGGGGCCGCTTTCCAGAGTGACCCCCGGGCGGGGCGGAGAGGAGTCAGCGCGATGGCCTATGACCTGCTGATCAAGAACGGATGGGTGGTGGACGGATCCGGCCTGCCGCGGTACCGCGGAGACGTGGGCGTGAAGGACGGCCGGATCGCCGCCATCGGTCGACTCCGCGAAGGGGCGCGGGAGGTCATCGACGCGGAGGGGCGGGTCGTCGCGCCGGGGTTCGTGGACGGACACACCCACATGGACGCCCAGATCTTCTGGGACCCGCTCGGGACGTCGTCCTGCTGGCACGGCATCACCAGCGTGGTCATGGGCAACTGCGGCTTCACGCTCGCGCCGTGCGCGAAGGAGGACCGCCACCTGGTCATCCGCAACCTGCAGCGCGCGGAGGACATCGCGGCCGAGGCCATGGAGGCCGGCATCGAGTGGCGCTGGACCACCTTCCCCGAGTTCCTCGACGTCCTCGACTCCCTGCCCAAGGGCATCAACTACTCGGGCTACATGGGCCACTCCGCGCTGCGGACCTACGTGATGGGCGAGCGCGCGTTCGACGGGCCCGCGACCGAGGCGGACCTGGCCGCGATGGAGCGCGAGCTCCGCAACGCGCTGATGGCGGGCGCGATCGGCTTCACGACTTCCAGATCGCCCAGTCATGAGACTCCCGATTCGCGACCCGTGGCCAGCCGCATGGCCTCCTGGGACGAGGTGCGCCGCCTGGTCGGGGCGATGGGCGAGCTGAACGCGGGCATCTTTGAACTCGCGGGTGAGGGCGTGGACCGCAAGGCCGACCACCCCGACCTGCCCGACTACCACCGCCGTCTCAAGGCCCTCGCGGTCGAGACCGGGCGGCCGGTGACCTTCGGACTCTTCACCCGCAAGGACGCGCCCGACATGTGGCGCCAGTACGTGCGGCTGATCGAGGAGACCAACGCGGCGGGCGGGCGCATGTTCGCCCAGGTGCACAGCCGCGCGCTCTCGGTCGTGCTCTCGTTCAAGACCCAGATGCCGTTCGACCGGCTGCCGGTGTGGAAGGAGCTGCGCGCGCTGCCGCTGGGCGAGCAGCAGGCCCGCCTGCGCGATCCCGAGCTGCGCCGCAAGCTGGTCGAGGCTTCCCGCGAGCGGGACAACCGGAAGGCGCTCGGCACCGAGGCGCGGCAGGCGGCCTACGACTGGATCTTCGTGATGGACCAGGTGGACCCGCCGCACCGGTCGGTGGCCGAGATCGCGCGCGAGCGCGGCGTCGATCCGGTCGAGGCGATCATCGACCTCGCCCTCGAGAAGGACATGGACCGCTTCTTCTTCCACCCGATCGCCAACGAGAACCAGGAGCTCGCGATCGAGCTGATCAAGCACCCGCAGGCGGTGGTGACCTTCTCCGACTCGGGCGCCCACGTCTCCCAGCTCATGGACTCCTCGCTCCAGACCTACCTGCTGAGCCACTGGGTGCGCACCAAGCAGGCGCTCACGCTGGAGCAGGCGGTGCGCATGCTGTCGTTCGTGCCCGCCAGCTACTGGGGCTTCACCGACCGCGGCCTGATCCGCGAGGGCATGGCCGCCGACTTCGTGGTCTTCGATCCGGACACCATCGCGGCCGAGCTGCCCGAGGTGGTGCGGGACCTGCCCGCGGGGGCGAAGCGGCTGATCCAGCGCACCCGCGGCATCGCGGCCACCGTGGTCAACGGCGAGATCCTGCTGCGCGACGGCAAGCACACCGGCGCGCATCCCGGCAAGCTCCTGCGCGGTCCGCTCGCGCGGGCGACCGCGTAGCGGGCAGCGCGCCATGGCCAAGCTGCTCGAGGGCAGGAACGCGCTCGTGACGGGCGCGGGCCGCGGCATCGGCCGCGGCATCGCGATCGCGCTGGCCAAGGCCGGCGCCAAGGTGGTGGTGAACGACCTCGGCGCGGGCCTGGACGGCGAGGGAATCGCCACCGGGCCGGCGGCCCAGGTGGTGGACGAGATCGTCAAGGCCGGCGGCACCGCGTCGGCCAACTACGGGTCGGTGGCCGACCACAAGGCGGCCACCGAGATGGTCGAGCAGGTGGTGAAGACCTACGGCCACATCGACATCCTGGTCAACGTGGCCGGGATTCTGCGCGACCGGATGATCTTCAACATGACCAAGGAGGAGTGGGACGCGGTCCTCGCGGTGCACCTGGACGGCACCTACTTCTGCACGCGGGCCGCGGCCCCCTACATGCGCGAGCAGAAGTACGGGCGCATCATCTCGATGTCGTCGGTCTCCGCGCTCGGCGCGCCCGGGCAGCCCAACTATGGGGCGGCCAAGGCCGGCATCATCGGGCTCAGCTGGTCCACCGCCAACGGCATGGCCAAGTACAACGTGACGTCGAACGCGATCATGCCGAGCGGGGCGACCCGCATGATCGATTCCACCCCGCGGGGCCGGCAGGTATTCGAGCAGACCGGGAAGTGGCCGAGCGAGCAGGCCATCGGCACCGAGCGCGATCCGGACAACGTGGCGCCGCTCGTGGTCTACCTGGCCAGCGAGGGCGCGGGCCACGTCAACGGGCAGGTCTTCCACTCGTTCGGCTATGGCTACACCCTGATGGCGCTGCCCGAGCCAATTCGCCGCATCGAGGCCGATCGCAGGCTCGAGCCCGAGGAGCTGGCCAAGCTCTTCCCGGACACGCTCGGCAAGGGTCTGCACGAGCCGCCGGGGACCAACTTCGGCAAGAGCCTCGGCGAGCGGCCCAAGCAGGAGTGGAAGGACCTCGGCAAGGGCGTGCGGTACTGGCAGTCTCCCTGGGAGGCGCGTTGACCAACGTCCTGCTGGTCTGTCACGCCAACACCTGCCGCAGCGTGATGGCCCACGTCCTCCTGGAGAAGATGCTGGCGGCCCGCGGCACCAACGGGGCGGTGCGCGTCCGCTCGGGCGGCATCGCCAACCACGCCCGCGACGGGATGATCCCGTCGCTCGACGCCCGCATCGTGCTGCGAGAGGACGACATCCACCTGACCGAGGACGCGTTCGCCTCCACCGACCTGCGCCGGCACCGCGACATCGTGGCCGCGGCCGACCTGATCGTGACCATGACCGCGCAGCAGAAGGAGGCGATCGGCGCCTACGCGGAGGCCCGGGGGCGGCCAGTGCTCACGCTCCACGAGCTGGCCGGCGAGGCGGGCGACGTCGACGACCCGTTCGGCCAGGGCGAGGACCGCTATCGCGCCACGCGGGACGAGATCAAGCGCTGCCTCGAGCTGGGAGTGGACCGCATGCTGACCCTGCTGGACGCCCGGAGCACCCGAGAGCGGAGGGAGACGAGCCGATGAGCGACGAGCAGATCCTCTACGATCCGACCGCCGAGCCCCGCATCCTGGCCGCGGGCCTGGCCCCGCGACTGACCTCGCTCGCGGGCAAGCGGGCGGGCATCCTCGACAACAGCAAGGCCAACGCGGGCACCCTGATGCTGGCGGTGACCGCGCGGCTCAAGGAGAAGTACGGCGTCACGGACGTCGTCAAGCGCGAGAAGGGCATCGCGGGCGCGCCCAGCCCCGACATCCTGGCCGCGCTCACGACGTGCGACTTCGTCCTGGTCGGCAGCGCCGACTGAGGGTCGTGCACGTCGTGGAGTATCCACGGCGCCATCGTGCTGGAGCAGCGGGGGATTCCCACCGTGGTCATGGGGACGTATGAGTTCGAGCAGCTCGCCCGGCTCGAGGCCAAGAACCGCGGGCTCGCCACGCTGCCCCTGGCTCTCATCCCCCACCCGCTCGGCGGCATCCGCGAGGACGAGGTCGTGAAGAAGGCGGAGCTGGTGGTCGAGGTCGTCCGGAAGGCGGTCACGCAGGGATGAGCACGGCCGGCCCGGCGGCGAAGGTGTTTCGCCTCAAGGGCGGCTACTCGGCCATCAACCGGCACTACCAGGGGCAGGGCTGGACCGACGGCCTGCCGATCGTGCCGCCGACCGAGGAGGATGTGCGCGAGTTCCTCCGCTTCACCGACCGGGAAGCGCGCGAGGTGGTGGCGGTGCTGCCGCCGCGGCAGGGCGAGGCCACCGTCGAGCGCATCGCGATCAACGCGGTGATGGCGGGCTGCCGCCCGGAGTACCTGCCGGTCATCCTCACCGCGGTCGAGGCGCTCACCGATCCCGCGTTCAACCTCGACTCGATCCAGGCCACCACGCACCCGGTGGCCCCGCTCATCATCGTCAACGGGCCGATCGCGAAGGAGGTCGGGATCAACTCCGGCTACAACGCGTTCGGCCAGGGCTTCCGCGCCAACCTCACCATCGGCCGCGCGATCCGCCTCCTGCTCATGAACGTGGGCGGCGGGCTGCCCGGCACCGGCGACCGCGCCACCCAGGGCACCCCGGCGAAGATCGCCTACTGCGTGGCCGAGAATGAGGAGGCGAGCCCGTGGGAGCCGCTGCACGTCGAGCACGGTTTCGCGCGGGAGACCAGCGTGGTGACCGCGATCGCCTGCGAGGGCCCGCACAACATCCAGGACCACTTCAGCTACACCGGGCTCGGCGTGCTCAAGGTCGTGGCGGGGGCGATGGGCCAGGCGGGCAGCAACAACATCCTCGCCGGCGGCCATCCCCTCCTCGCGCTCGGACCCGAGCACGCCACCACCATCGCGCGCGACGGCTTCAGCAAGCGGCAGGTCAAGGAGTTCCTGTTCGAGCACGCGCGCTTCCCGCTCGCCCGCCTGGGCGACGAGTATCGCGCGCACCTGATCCAGCGCGGGGCGAAGGACGCGCCCGACACCATGGTGCCCGCGGTCCGCTCGGTCGACGACGTGACCGTGATCGTGACCGGCGGCGCGGGCAAGCACTCCTGCTGGCAGCCCACGTTCGGCGATCAGACCTGGCCGGCCCGTCGCGCCATCGCGCGGCGAGACGGCACCCCGCTGAAGGCGATCGCGGAGCTCGCCCGCAGCTAGTACTGCGGCACACCCGACTCACCCGGAGGAGGCCAATCATGCGCCCACACTCTATTCGCGGATTCCTCGTCGCGCTCGTCCTGCTGGCCCTGGCCTGGACGGCCCCGGCCCTCGCGGACGAAACGTGCAACTCCCCCTACATGGGCAACCTCATCAAGGCCCAGGAAGATTACGTCTACGTGTGGACGCTGGGGGTGAAGGGCGTCGGCGACGGCTCGGACAAGCTCGTCACCATCGACGCGAACCCCTCGTCGGCGCGCTACGGAAAGGTGATCCACAAGGTCTCGGTCGGCGGGCGGGGAGAGGCCCATCACATGGGCTTCACCGACGACCGGCGCTTCCTCTGGGCGGGCGGCCTCGACGACAGCCGCATCGTCGTCTTCGACGTGGGCACCGACCCGGCCCGGCCGCGGATCGTCAAGCGCATCACCGACATGCCGAAGCGCACCGGCTACGTCGGGCCCCACACCTTCTACGCCCTGCCCGGGCGGATGCTGGTGCAGGGCCTGTCCAACGGCAAGGACAAGGGCGGGGTCACCGGCATGGCCCTCTACAGCAACCAGGGTGAGCTGGTCACCACCTACGCGATGCCGACCACCGAGGGCGGGGACGGCTACGGCTACGACATCGCGATCAACCCGCGGAAGAACGTGCTGCTGACCTCGAGCTTCACCGGGTGGAACAACTACATGATGGAGCTGGGCAAGCTCGTGGCCAACCCCGAGGCCATGAAGCGCTTCGGCAACACGATGGTGATCTGGGACCTCAAGGCGTTCACGCCCAAGAAGGTGCTCGCGGTCCCGGGGGCGCCGCTCGAGATCCGCTGGTCGCTGAAGGAGGGTGACAACTGGGCGATCACCGCGACCGCGCTCACCTCGAAGCTCTGGCTCGTGAAGCCGGACGCGAACGGGGAGTGGCAGGCCAAGGAGGTGGCCACCATCGGCGACCCGGCCAAGATCCCGCTCCCGGTCGACATCAGCATCCGCAACGACGGCACCGGGCTCTGGGTGAACACCTTCATGGACGGCAAGACCCGCTACTTCGACCTGAGCAACCCCGAGCAGCCCCGGCAGACCTACGAGAAGGTCACCGGCAAGCAGGTCAACATGATCTCCCAGAGCTGGGACGGTACCCGCGTCTACATCTCGTCCTCCCTGCTCGCCAACTGGGACAAGGCGGGCGCGGACAACGAGCAGTTCGTGCGCGCGTTCAAGTGGGACGGCAAGGAGCTGATCCCCGCGTTCGAGGTGGACTTCAACAAGGAGAAGCTCGGCCGCGCGCACCACATGAAGTTCGGCAGCCGGGCCATGAAGGCCGCCTACCCGGACGCGCCCCTGGCCAGCGCGCGGTAGCCCGATGCCGCGCCCGCTCCTGCACACGGCGGCGTGGCTCGTCGGGGGTCTAACCCTCGGGGGCTTGGCCCTCGCCGGGCCGGTATGGGGCCACGGCGACGAGGCGCGCGATCAGCCGCCGCCGGTGAAGGCGGACTTCACACCTCCTGTCCCGGGCACCTACACGCTCCACCCCATCATGCGGGCACCGAGCGGCCTGGTGGTCGGCCTGGACCGGCGTGCCCGGCCGCTCGCGGAACTCACCACCGGCAAGATTACGCTCCTGAGCTTCGTGTACACCCGCTGCCGCGACGCTTGGGGCTGCCCTCTCGCCTACCGGGTCTTCGACGCGGTGGGCACCGCGATCGAGCGCTCTCCGGCCCTCCGCTCTCGCGTGCGTCTTGTGACGCTCTCCTTCGATCCGCGCCACGATACCCCGGCGGTGATGCGGCAGTACGCGGGCGAGCAGTCGACCCGCGGCCTCGACTGGCGCTTCCTGACCACGCCCTCGGAGCATGCCCTGCTTCCCCTGCTCAGGGGCTTCGGGCAGGACGTCCGCGCCCCCGTCACCGGAGGGCCGGACGAACCGGAGCAGCTGACCCACACCCTCAAGGTGTTCTTGATCGATCCGCGCGGCGTCGTCCGTGAGATCTACAGCACCGCCTATCTCTACCCCGAGGTCGTGGTCGCCGACATCGAGACGCTCCGGCTTGAACGCGCTGCCCCGGTCGGGGGGACGGTCAGGGCGCGCCCGACCCGCTGATCCGCTTCCCGGGCCCCCGCCCGTGACGCTTGCCCGGCATCGGCCGTTATACGGAATGAGGCCATGGCGCCAGGCACTCCGGCGGCAGAGATCCCCCTGAGCGGGGACGACGAGCGGCAGCTGATCGAGGCCGCGCAGGCGGACCCGCGCCGCTTCGCCGAGCTGTACGAGCGCAACTTCGACCGGGTCTACGCGTTCATCGCCCGCCGGACCGGCGACCGCGCCGTGGCCGAGGATCTCACCTCCGAGGTGTTCCACCACGCGCTCGCCCACCTGGGCCGGTTCGAGTGGCGCGGCGTACCGTTCGCCGCCTGGCTACTCCGGATCGCGAGGAACGCGGTCGCCGACCGGTGGGAGCGCATGGCCCGCGAGCACGGAGCGCCGACTCCGGCCTCCGAGGACGACGGGAGCCGGGACGACGACCTCGGCCGCCGGGTCATGCTAGCCGATCTCGTCGGTCGCCTGCCGAGCGACCAGCGGCGCGTCGTGCTAGAGCGCTTCGTCGAGCAGAAGAGTATTCGCGAGATCGCCGACACGCTCGGGCGCACGGAGGGCGCGGTGAAGCAGCTCCAGTTCCGCGCGCTCGAGAGCCTGCGAGCCCGCATGAGGGACACCCATGAGTGAGCAGGCCCGGATCGATCGGTTGGCGGAGGCGCTGGAAAGCGCGCTCGCCGACCCCCGCGGTCGCCTGACCGCCGACCCGCCCGTCGACCTGGACGTCGCCGGGCTGCTGCGCATCGCCCTAGACCTGCGCGATCTGCCCCGCCCGGCGTTCAGGACCCGGCTCGGAGCGGATCTCGCGAGGAGAGCCGCCATGACCACCGCCGCGACCGACCCGACCACGTCCCGGGGCGTCCAGAGCGTGATTCCGTACCTGGCCGTCCGTCCCGCCGTCGAGCTGATCGAGTTCGTGACGCGCGCGTTCGGCGCCCAGGAGCTGCTGCGCACCACGGGTACGGCCGGCGGAGTCCACGCCGAGGTCAGGATCGGCGACACCCGGATCATGATCGGCGGCGGCGAGGCCTGGGGCGGCTCGCCGATGCCGACCGGGCTACACCTCTATGTCCCCGACGCCGACCGGACGTATCGGGCCGCGCTCGAGGCCGGGGCCGACTCGCTCTATCCCCCGGTCGACCAGCCCTACGGCGACCGCGAGGCGGGCGTGAAGGACGTCGCGGGCAATCACTGGTACATCGCGACGCAGCGGACCGGCGGCCACGTACCCGCGGGGCTCGGGACGGTGACGCCCTTCCTGCATCCACGCGGGGCGCCCCGTCTGATCGAGTTCCTGAAGGGGGCCTTCGCCGCCGACGAGATGGGGATTCACCACGGATCCGACGGCGCCATCGCCCACGCCAAGATCCGCGTGGGCGGCTCGGTGATCGAGATGGGCGAGGCGCACGGCGAGTGGGGGCCGATGCCCACCATGTTCTACGTGTACGTGGACGACGTGGACGCCTGGTACCGGCGGTCCCTCGCGGTCGGCGCCACGTCGATGGAGGCCCCGGCGCTTCAGCCGTACGGCGAGCACCGTGCGGCGGTGCGCGACGCCTTCGACAATGTGTGGTATCTCGCCGCGCCGGCGGCGTGAGCGCAACGCGACCGCGGCCTCAGTCGACGATCAGCACTCCGTGCTGGATCTGGCCCCCCGAGAGGTAGGAGGCGGCGAGGCTCTCCGGGTTGTAGGGCGGCAGCTTCGCGGCCCTTAGCCGATCCGCCCCGGCGAGCCGCTCCACCACCGAGCGGTGGCGATGGTCTTCATGCGCTCACCGGCGGCCTGGTCAGCCGCTCCAGGACCTGGAACTGGTAGTGGTACGAGTCGACTCCGGATCCGTTGTAACGCCGCACCGCGTAGGGCCAGTCGCAGCCGAGCGTCGCCCGATCCGGCACCCGGGAGTATTCTGTCTCCGGATGGTACGGGGTCGCGTGCAGCGTGTCGGTGGCGCCTTGATAGACCGGCGCCCCCGCCGCGATGTCGACGCGGTGCTCGGCGGCGCAGCGCGCGCAGTCGGTCATGAAGCGCGGATCATCCGGCGCGTACCGGCAGGGTCGGAGGGCTCCGTCGCCGATCTCCTTGATCCGGTCGTCGGCCTGCTGGCCGGGGGTCGAGCCCGCGATGAAGAGCTCGTACTTGCTCCGCAGCTCCCTCACCGCGCGCTGGACATTCTTGATCGGGTCCACCATGACGCCGGCGACCTCGGCGGCGGTCGGGGGATGGTGAAAGAGCGTGAACTGCCCGATCCCGTAGCCCCGGGACGTGATGCGATCTGGATGGCCGTGGTCGCCGTGATCGAGCCCGACCACGATGAAGTTGTCGGCGTTGTCGCCGCTCGGCACCCGGTACTGCATCCCGCCGCTCTCCTGCAGGAAGATCGCGAGGAGGAACGGGCGCGGGACGGGCAGCCCCACGAGCTGCTGGACCTGGGCGAGGGCGTCCTGATTGGCCTTCGCCGGCTCGGCCGAGCGAGGCAGCGTGGGGATCCGCGGGTCGCCCAGGATGTCCTCGATGCAGGCGGCCAGCCGCTCGTCGACGACTCCGGTCAGTCCGGTCACGCGGCCGCGATTGAACGTCTGGAGCGCCACCGGAGCGTCGCCGTCGCTTCCGTGCTGGCCGGCGGTCAGGAGATCGTACTGCAGCGCGCGCACCGCGCTCGCGGTGCCGGCGCCGAACTGGCCGTCGATGCCGGCCCGCAGGTAGCCGAGGGACCGCAGGTCCTCCTGCAGGCTCTTGGCGAGCGGGTCGGGTGGTCCCGATCGGGGCTGCAGCTCGAGTCCGGGCTGACGATACGGACGCCTCATCGGCCTTCCCAGCCTACGAACCGCCCCGGGGCTCTGTCAACATTCGGGGGCGCCTGAATCGATGGGGCGAATCGCACGATCGAAAGGGCAGTCATGAGCCCGTCCGCCGACCAAACGCAAGCGCTCGGTGCTACCATGTGTCCCGGTAGACCACCTTCAAGCCACGAAGGAGCAGAGCCCGTGAGCACATCAGACCGCAGCGACCGCCCCGATCGCATGAGGGGCGTCCTCTCCCCGGTCGTCACCCCGTTCAAGGCCGACCTCTCGCCGGATCCGGAGCGCTTCGTGCGCCAGTGCCGCTGGCTCCTCTCGCAGGACGTGGGCCTCGCGGTGTTCGGCACCAACTCGGAGGCCAACTCGCTCTCCACCGAGGAGAAAGTGGAGCTGCTGGATCGGCTGGTGGCGGGCGGCATCGACGCGGCGCGGCTCATGCCGGGCACCGGCTGCTGCGCGCTGACCGACTCGGTGCGGCTCACCGCGCACGCCATGAAGCTCGGCGCGGGCGGGGTGTTGATGCTGCCGCCCTTCTACTACAAGGGCGTCTCCGACGACGGGCTCTTCAAGAGCTTCGCGGAGGTGATCGAGCGGGTGGGCGACCGCCGGCTGCGACTGTACGTCTACCACATCCCGCCGGTGTCGCAGGTGCCCATCACTCTCGGCCTCATCGAGCGGCTGCTCAAGGCGTACCCGGACGTGGTGGCCGGAGTGAAGGACAGCTCGGGCGACTGGAGCAACACCAAGGCCATGCTCGACGCCTTCGCGCCGGGCGGCTTCGACGTGTTCGCGGGCAGCGAGACGTTCCTGCTCGCCAACATGCGCGGGGGCGGCGCGGGGTGCATCAGCGCCACCGCCAACGTGAACCCGGCCGCCATCGCCCGCCTCTACCGCGAGTGGCAGACTCCGCAGGCGGACGCCCAGCAGGCGCGCCTCGACGAGATCCGCGGCATCATGCAGCGCTACCCGATGATCCCCGCCCTCAAGGCGGTCATCGCCCGCTACGGCGGCGACTCGGCGTGGGTCACCGTCCGCCCGCCGCTGGTGGCCCTCACCGCGGAGCAGCGCGCCGCGCTCGCGGCCGAGCTGGGGCGCGCCGCCTTCACCATGCCCGGGATCGGGGAGTAGCGCCATGCGAGAGCTGGCCGCCCGCCTCGATGCCCTCTGCGACGCGCTCCCGTTCCAGACGAGCTGGTACCTGAAGGACCTCGCGAGCGGCGACCACGCCGATCGTCAGGGCGACGTGCCGGTGCCCTCGGCGAGCACGCGCAAGATCTCCATCATGATGGCCGCGCTCAAGGCGGTCCACGACGGCAAGCTCGCGCTCGACCAGAAGGTGGTGATCGACGCGAAGTACCAGGACAACGACTCGGGGACATTCCAGCACCTGACCCCCGGCTTCTGGATCACCTTCCGCGACGCGCTGGTCATGATGATCATCGTCAGCGACAACACGTGCACCGGCCAGGTGGTGGACCTGGTCGGCCTCGGCGAGATCCAGCGCTTCTGCGAGTCGGTCGGCATGAGCCGCACCATCCATCGCTTCGGCATCCCGCCGCGGCTCGGTCCCGATCACGCGCTCGACCAGGTGACGAGCACCACCCCCAACGACCAGGGACTGCTGCTCGAGCTCATCCTGCGCGGCACCACCGACGCCGCGGTCGCCGCGCGCATGGGGGTGACCCCCGCCCTCTGCCGACTCGGGCTCGACATCCTGTCGTGGCAGAAGCTCAAGGCTCGGCTGCCCTCGCAGCTGCCCCTCGGCACCAAGATCGCCCACAAGACCGGCACCGGATCGCGCGGCTTCATGGACGCGGGCATCGTCTGGAAGGGCGACCGGCCGCTCTTCATCCTCACCGCCTACACCGACCACGTGCCCGCCGCACTGCCCGACGGCACCCCCGGCTTCACCGCCGCCAACACCCTGATCGGGCGGATGGCGCGGGTGGCCTACGACGCGCTCGGCGCCTAGGTCCTCGGCCCGTGCCCGCGAAAACTCCGCCGAAGGAACCACCCGCCCCCAAGCGGGCGATGAGCATCCACGCGCATCCCGACGACCAGGAGTTCACGGTCGGCGGCACGCTCGCCAAGTGGGCGCGCGCCGGCTGCGAGGTGATCACGGTGTGCCTCACCAGCGGCGGCGCCGGCTCCAACAAGTACACGCCGCGCGACATGACGCGGCACGCCCTCGTGCCCATCCGCGAGGACGAGCAGCGCGAGGCGTGCCGGCTGCTCGGCGTCAAGGAGACGATCTTCCTCGGCTACGAGGACGGGCAGCTCGAGCCGTCGATCACCATGCGGCGCGATCTCACCCGCCTGATCCGCCGGCACCGTCCGGAGGTGGTGGTGTGCGGCGATCCCACCATGCGCTTCTACGGCACCACCTACATGAACCATCCCGATCATCGGGTCGCGGCCGACGTCACGCTCGACGCGGTGTTCCCGTCGGCGGGCACGCGCCTGATCTTCCCCGAGCTGCTCGACGAGGGACTCGAGCCCCACGAGGTGCGGCAGGTGTACATCCACGGCGCGGAGCGGGCGGACACCTACGTGGACATCGGCGAGGTCCTCGAGGTGAAGCTGGCCGCGCTGCGCGCGCACAAGAGCCAGATGGGCGAGTGGGACCCCGGCGAGATGATCACCCAGTGGGCGCGCGAGCAGGGCAAGCGCCGCAAGCTGGCCGCCGCCGAGGCCTACCGCCGGATGGTGCTACAGGACCCCTGAGCGCCGGCGCGGCGCCCGCCTACTCGGGGTGCGGCGCGACCTGGATCCAGCCGTGCGGGCACGCGGCCACGGTGGGATAGTATCCGGCGGGATCCTGGCAGTAGTACCAGTAACCCGAGACCGGCGTGCTGGGCGCGCGCTGGACGTAGTCGGTCGGCGGCGGCGTCACCACCACCGGGGGCGGATAGTCGTAATACGGGTACGGGTAGCCGTAGTAGTAGGGGTTGTACGGGTACGGGTAGTAGCCGCCGTAGAACCGCGGGCCCACGAACACCCGCGGGCCGAAGAAGACCCGCGGCCCGTGGAAGCCGTGGTGGAAGCCGCCGCGCCCGCGGTCCCAGGCCGACGCGTCCCCCGGCGCCAGCACGCCCACCAGGAGCGCGATCCCGGTCACCGCCATCACCCACCCGATCAGATACTTCCTCATGCTTCGATTGTCCACCCGCCGATAGCGGCTGTCTAACCGACGTAGCCCTTCTGGTGGAAGTAGTTGGCGCGATAGAACTCGCGCACCAGGTCGCCGTAGACCGCGGGCGGATAGCGCGGCGGGTCGTCGGGGCCGGTGCAGCTCGGCAGGCACTCGATCACCGCGGTCGGAGAGGGGCTGTAGAAGAAGGCAATCGAGTAGCGGTCCGCGCCGGACTCGTTCAGCACCGCGTGCGGGGTGGAAAGGAACCGGTCGTTCGACCAGCGCTTCATCATGTTGCCCAGGTTGACCAGGAAGGTCCCGGGGATCAGCGGGGGCGCGAGCCACTCGCCCGACGGCAGCCGCACCGCGAGCCCGGGCACGTCCATACGGGCCAGGATGGTGACGAACGAGTTGTCGGTGTGCGGGCCCTGCCCGAACTGCTCGTCGTCGGCGATGTCCTGGGGCGGGTAGTGCAGGAACCGCAGGTTGATGTGGGCCTCGCCCGCGAAGAACGGCGCGAAGTGGCCCGCGGGCATGCCGAGCGCGCGCGCCAGCACCGGGAGCATGCGCTCGCCCACCCCCTGCAGCGTGGCGAAGTAGTCGACCATCGCGGCGCGCATCGCCGCGTGCCCCTCCGGCCACTGGTTCCGCCCGCGCAGTGGCGTGCCGGCCAGCACGTCGGGGTGATCGGCGGCGCGGTCGTGGCTGATGAAGAAGCTCTCGTTGTAGTTGGGGCGGGTCGCCTTGTGGACGGTGGAGGCCTTCTGGATCGACTGGTTCACCGGCAGGTAGCCGATGTTGTTCTCGTTGAGCTGCAGGCGCAGCTTCTCGTCGACCGGCAGGGCGTGGAGCTCGCGCGAGGCGGCGAAGGCCCGCTCCACCACCGCGTCCGGTACTCCGTGCCCGGCGAGGTAGAAGAAGCCGACGGTCTCGCTCGCGCGCCTCACCTCGCGGGCCACCGCCTCCAGCCCCTCGGGATCGGCGGGGACGTGGAACGCGGGCGAGAAATCGATGATCGGGATGGCCCGGGTGGCCTCCTCGATGTCCTTGACCGCCAGGCTCTTGAGGATGTTCATGCCGGCGATCGTAGCGCAACCCGGCAGGCAGCGGCAATCATGAGGGTGGGGGATGCGGCGGGGCCGGAGGCCGACCCCGCCGCGGATTCAGCGGACGATCAGCACTTCGGCAGCTCGCGCAGCTTCGCCTCGATGCTGTCCCCTACCTTGAGATCCTGGAGCGTCTCCTTCGAGGCCTTGAACTCGTGGGTGGTCCCGTCTTTCTCGGCTACCGCCACCACGCCCTGCGCCTGGTCGACCCGCACCACCTTGCCCTCGACCTGCTGGCGGGCGCCGGCCTTCATCTGTTCACAGGATTGCTTGGTCTGTCCGGCCGCGAACCCCGCCCAGAGCGGGACGGCCAGCATGATTCCCATCGCCACTGCCTTGTACGACCTCATGACGTCCTCCAGATCCTAATGCTTGGTGATGTCGTAGATGGCGCCGGCCGCTGCACCCACGCCGGTGCCGATGAGCGCGCCCTTGCCAGCCCCGTAGCCGGTCCCGGCGCCGACCGCGGCGCCCGCGCCCGCGCCGACCGCCGCGCCGCCCAGGGTTCCGCACGCCGTGGCGGCGAGCGACACCAGGGACAGCCCGACCACGGCGGAGAGGACTCTCGTCTTCGTCGATGTCTTGGTCATGGTTCACCTCCTGCACGGGATAGTGGCAACCCCCGTGCCAGGACGCGAGAGCGACGGCCGCGCGCAACTCCGCGCCGGCGCGCGCGGCGAGCCGACGTCGCCCATCGCGCCCCTAACGGCGCGGAAAAAGATACATCCGCGGCGGCGTAAGAATTACCGTCTTGCCACGGGAGCGGCGATGGGACATCCTTGCCCGTCCGCTCGCCGACCGAGGGACAAGGAGGACGCATGGGACAGCTCGAGGGCAAGGTGGCGCTCATCACCGGCGCCAGCAAGGGCATCGGCCGCGTGATCAGCCGGCTATTCGCCCAGGAGGGCGCCGCCGTCATCTGCGCGGCGCGAACCCGTGACCTGGTGGAGGAGACGGCGGGGCTGGTCAAGTCGGCGGGAGGCCGGGCCATCGCGGTGACCGGCGACGCGGCCACCGAGGGCGACGTGCAGCGGATGATCGAGGCGGGGGTCCGCGCCTTCGGCAAGCTCGACGTCCTGATCAACAACGCGGGCGACGGCGGCCCGACCAAGCGCGTGCAGGACTACACCAGCGACGACTGGTTCTACACCATCAACTCGTGCCTGACGAGCTCCTACATGTGCATCCGCTTCGCGGTGCCGGAGATGCTCAAGGCGGGCGGCGGGGTCATCGTCAACATCACCTCCACCGCGGG
>Ga0207665_10000410_pt1 | contig 29516 bp, 31 predicted proteins | sample LARL112metaG_FD_184351 | JGI IMG/M metagenome (GOLD analysis project Ga0207665, IMG submission 184351) | Corn, switchgrass and miscanthus rhizosphere microbial communities from Kellogg Biological Station, Michigan, USA - LAR L11-2 metaG... | ecosystem: Host-associated > Plants > Roots >... | reverse complement strand
ACACCCAGAGCAACCGCAGCCAGCCCTATCGTCCAGCCTCGATGTGTTCTCATGCTCTCCTCTCGAGATGGCGCGGGGCCTCGGCCATGCGCTCGACCGGGGCCCCGCCCGTCACGCGGCTCGCGCCGCTACGACCGCGGTGATCCGGCGTCGGTCTGGTCGCCACCCTGATAGCCCGAGCGCGGGGACTCGACTTCGCCCTGCTCGCCGTTCTGGTCGCCCCAGCGCGGAGACTCGACCTCGCCCTGCTCGCCGTTCTGGTCGCCCCAGCGCGGAGACTCGACCTCGCCCTGCTCGCCGTTTTCGTCGCCCCAGCGCGCGGCCTGCACCTGAGCGCCGTGACCCGTCACGATCCCCCGAGCGATCCCGCTCTCGGCCTGAGCGGCCCGGACACCCATCCCGGGCATCGCGCCCGCGACCCCGGTACCGAGCAGCACCGACAACCCCACCGTCAACCACGCCTTCCCACTCATTTCGACTCCTCCTCGTGTGTCAGGTTTTTTGACTACTCGCCATTGAGACGCCCGGGCCGGGGGTCGCGCCCCTTGGTCGGAGGCCATTCTGGCAAGATCGCAACAGTCACCCTCCCGGGCGTCGTCTACCCACCCAAGGTCGGGTAGACGGCTCCCCCCGGTGGCCGTAGCCTCGGGAGCGTGAGCCAGGACGAGAGACAGATCGTTTCGATCGTGGACGACGACGAGTCCCTGCGCCGGTCGGTCAGGAACCTCCTGACCTCGGTCGGTTTCCGCGTCGAGACATTCGAGTCGGCTGAAGCCTTCCTGCGGTCCGCCGAGCGCGCGCACACCGGCTGTATGGTGCTCGACCTACGGATGCCCGGGATGAGCGGCATCGACCTTCTGAACCACCTGGCCGCCACCGGCTCTCGAATCCCGGTGATCATTCTGACCGCTCACAGCGACGACGAGGCCCGCCGGCGAACCCGACAGGCGGGCGCGGTCGCGCATCTGGGGAAACCATTCCACGGCGAGGCCCTGCTGGGCGCCGTGCGCAAAGCCCTGGCTGAAGCTGGGCCGCATTCTTGATCGGCCGGGCGCAGGAGGAGACGATGATGACGACAGGACAGCTCGCGAGCGCCGGATCGCTCGCGCTCGATCAGGGGGCGGCGGCCGCGCCGCCGCCAATCCGTCGCGGGCCGGCCGCGGACCGGGACGCCTCGCTGGTGGAGCGGCTGCGCCGGCACGAGGAAGGCGCGGCGGAGGCGCTGGTGGCGCAGTACGGCGATCGCACCTACCGCCTGGCCATGCGTATCACCAACAACAGCTCGGACGCCGAGGAGGTCGTGCAGGACGCGCTCTGGGCCGCGTCGCGCAAGATAGACACCTTCCGCGGAACGGCCGCCTTCGGGTCCTGGGTCTACCGTATCACCGCCAACGCGGCGTATCAGAAGCGGCGCGCCCGGCGCTACGACCGGAACGAGACGCCGTGGGAGGATCTCGCATCGACGCTCGACGAGACCGGCCGACCGGTCCAGTCGGCGACCGACTGGTCGCCGCTCCTCCACGACCCCGCGCTCCAGGCCGAGCTGCAAGCCGCGCTTCGCTCCGCCATCGACGAGCTACCCGATGAGCATCGCGCGACCTTCCTGCTCCACGACGTCGAAGGGCTCTCGAGCCCCGAGATCGCCGAGGCGCTGCAGATCAAGACGGCCACCGTCAAGTCGCGGGTGCACCGGGCCCGACTCTTCCTGCGAGGCCGCCTCACCATCTACATGGACGGAGCGACCGAGCCCGTCGCGTCTAGCCGCTCATCGCACTGACGCGGAACTTGCGGCATGAACAGGTTGGTAGCTGCGGTCATGCTTCTGTTCGGTGCGGCCGAAGTCGCTCACGCGAGCGAGCACGTCTATGTGACGTCGGCGGGACCCGACAGGTACAAGGTATCCGTCGAGCGCGAGTACCTCAAGACACAGTACTGCCATGAACGGGCCGACCATACCGCGGCGATCATCGATGGGCGACGCATCCTCTTCGTGGACAGCGGCGACGTCTGCAACATCGAGGAGATCGTGAGGGGACACTAGTTCCGGAATCGGCCGTCCGTACTACGAAGCCGAAACCGCCCTCCAAGCCCTGGAAGTGGTCCAAGACCTGGAGAGCGGTTCGACTTCATCCAAATGGTGGAGGCGGTGGGCATCGAACCCACGTCCGGAAACCCTCGGCAACAGGCATCTACATCAATAGCCGGTTATCCCGTGCGTCTCGCCTCTCGGCCCCCCAACCGGCCGGGTCACCGATCAGCCAGCTCCTTAAGATCTCGCCCCTCACCCCGGAGCGGGGCTTGGAGCCAGTCCCCGGTATATGACGTTCTGACCCGGACCCCGTTGACCCGATCCGGAGAACGCTAGCGGGTGTTAGGCCGCCAGGGCTAGCTGAGTGTCGGCAGCTATAACCGTGCCCCCAGTTTTACGAGGAGAGAGCACCTCGTGATGCCACCTGTGCGTCACTGATCCCCGTCGAAACCAGTCGCCCCCTTCTACGCCCGTTGCCGGGCGCGTGTTTCCTTCTCCATCTCCCGCCGGCTCTCGCGCTCCCGGATGCTCGCGCGCTTGTCGTGGAGCTTCTTGCCGCGGGCCAGGCCGAGCTCGACCTTCGCCCGTCCCTCCTTGAAGTATAGACGAAGGGGGATGAGGGTCAACCCGCGCTCCGCGATCTTGCCCAGCAGCCGGGAGATCTCGCGCTTGTGGAGCAGCAGCTTGCGCTTGCGCTCCGGGTCGTGGTTGGCGTCGGTGCCGTGGTGATAGGGGCTGATGTAGCAGCCGATCAGCCACGCCTCGTTGTTGTCTATGGCCGCGTAGCAGTCCTTGAAGTTCACCTGGGCCTCGCGCAGCGACTTGACCTCGGTCCCCTTGAGGACGAGCCCCGCCTCGTAGGTCTCCAGGATGGAATAGTCGTGGAACGCCTTGCGGTTGGTCGAGATCACCTTCTCGTCGGCCACGGCCCCTCTCACCGCCTCGCGCGCGACGGGACCCTTGACTTCAAGGTCGCGGTCCGTAAGATGAAGACCTTGCCCCGGGCCGAAGTGGCGGAATTGGCAGACGCGCATGATTCAGGGTCATGTGCCCGCAAGGGTGTGGGGGTTCGAGTCCCCCCTTCGGCACCAGTAGGATCCAGGCGGTAAGCCGTCACCCTCCGAGTGTACCCGAGCCCGACGCGCCCCTTCCGGCTATCCTTTCAGCGCGCCCAGGGTCTGGCCTCGCACGATGTGCTTCTGCACGAAGAACGCCATCACCAGCACCGGCAGCGTGATGATGGTCGACGCCGCGGTGAGCCCGCCCCAGTTGAGCGAGTCGTAGGATACGAAGTTGAAGATCACCACCGGCAGGGTGCGGGTGTTGTTGCTCGCGCTCACCAGCGAGAAGATGAAGTTGTTCCACGACGATATGATCCCGAGGATCGCGGTGGCCACCAGGCCCGGCCGCGCGAACGGGAGCGCGATGCGCGCGAGCACGCCGAGGCGGCTGCAGCCGTCGATGAGCCCGGCCTATGCCAGGCGCCGGATGGGCGCAACCACGCCCCGGAGGATAACCGCGAGCAGACTACGCGAGCGCGGCGAGCGTGACGCAGCGCCCGATCCGCACCCTCACCGCGGGTCCCTGCCCTCGCCGCCCACGTCCTCCGCGATCTCGTAGCGCAGCATGCGGTCCTTCATCCAGCGGACCACCAGTAGGTCCACGAACGCGCGCAGAGCCCGGTTGCCGATCCCGTACTTGGACACGCCGAACCGTCGCGGTCGGTGGTTCACCGGCACCTCGAGGACCCGGAACCCCCGCATCTTGAGCAGCGTGGGGATGAAGCGGTGGAAGCCCTTGTAGAGGGCCAGGTCACGCAGGCATTCGCGCCGGAACGCGCGGAAGGTGCAGCCGCTGTCCTGGATCGTCTCCTCGCTGAGCCAATTGCGCACGCGGTTGGCGATCCGCGAGGAGAGGCGCCGCACCCAGGAATCGCCCGCGGCGCGGTTCACGCGCCAGCCGGTCACCGCGTCCCAGGTGTCGAGGTGCGCCAGCATGCCCGGGATGTCGTGGGGATCGTTCTGGAGATCGGCGTCCATGACCACCACGTGGCGGCCGCGCACCGTCTTGATGCCCGCGTCGGTGGCGGCGGTCTCGCCCGCGTTGGCCTTCAGGCGAACCAGCCGCACGCGTGCGTCCTGCTCCCGGAAGCCGCGGACGATCTCGGCGCTCCGGTCGCGGCTCCCGTCGTCGACGAAGATGACCTCGTAGCGCAGGCCGGTCGGCGCGAGGACCTCGCGGATCTCCGGCCAGAGCAGCGGGAGGTTCTCCTCCTCGTTGTACACCGGCACCACGATGGAGAGGTCGAGCGCGCCGGGACCCGGATCCGCGGAGCGGGGATCGGTCACGCGGTCGGCGGCGAGACGCGCGGTGCGGTGCCCTGCCACTCCGGCGTCAGGCGGTGCGGCAGGCCGAGACGGTCGAGCACGCGGGCGATCGTGTGGACGACCAGGTCGTCGATCTGCTTCGGCCGGTTGTAGAACGCGGGCATCGGCGGCAAGATCACCGCGCCCATCTCGGCCAGCGCGGTCAGCACGCGCAGGTGGCCCAGGTGGAGCGGCGTCTCGCGCACGACCAGGACGAGCGGCCGCCCCTCCTTGAGGGTCACGTCGGCCGCGCGCGCGATCAGGGTGTCGGCCGCGCAGTGGGCGACCGCGGCGGCGGACTTGATGCTGCACGGCACGATCACCATGCCGTCGGTCTTGAACGAGCCCGACGCCACCGCCGCGCCGATGTCGCGGTTGCGGTAGCGCCGCGCGGCGAGGGCCTCGACCGCGTCGATCGAGTAGTCGGTCTCCTCCGCGATGGTGCGCCGGCCCGCGTCGGAGACGATCAGGTGCGCCTCGACGTCGGGGATGCCGCGGAGCAGCTCGAGGAAGCGGATCCCATAGATCGCGCCGGAGGCCCCGCTGATGCCGACGACCAACCGCTTCACAGCCGGAACCTCCGCCGGTAGACCTCGTCGCGCGTCTTCTGGTAGAGCAGCTCCCACTCCGCGCTGCCCTCGGGAGCGGGGCGCGAGTACGTGCTCAGGGAGCGGCGCACCTCCTGGTCGATCGACTCCTCGAGCTTGGACTCGTCCTCCAGCACCCGGAAGACCTCGGTGCGGAGCTGGCCGTGCGCCTTCTCGTCGACGCCCTTGATGATCACGCTCTCGGTGGCGGTCAGGTCGGCCACGATGCGGTCGGCCAGCGCGAACATGCGCTCGCGGCTCATCCGGGTCACAGGGTGAACCCTCGCTCCTTGGCGAGCTTGGTCTTCACCATCGTGAAGAGCCGCTTGTAGTCGGAGGCCGAGTCGCGAATCAGCTTGGCGTTGTCCATCAGGAGGGTGCGCGCGTCGGCGTCGATCTTCTCCTCCGCCTGGAAGTTCTCGAGCAGGATGCGCCTGACCACTTCACGAGCTCGGGTCTCGTCCCGGACGTCGGCGAGCTTTCGCCCGACCAGCCGCTTGACCACGGCCTCCGCCATCCGCCCCGCCACCTCGTCCCGTCGCGGCATGCCCGAAGAGACAGCGTACACGGCGCCGCGCGGGGGTGTCAAGCACAACTATCCGGAAAATAGGTCAAAAGTGGCCGTTCACCTCGGGCAGAAGCAGCCGGAATCTCGAGCCCTTGCCGGGAAGGCTGTCCACCTCGACCCGCCCGCCGTGCGCCTCGGCCAGGGCCTTCACGAGGCTCAACCCGAGCCCGAGCCCGCGGGCAGCCGCCGTGTCTGGGTGCGCCACGCGCACGTACTTCTCGAAGATCCGGGGCAGCTGCTCGGCCGGAATTCCCACCCCGTCGTCCTCGACCGCCACCTCGACCATGCCCGGCCGATCCGGGGCCGGGCTCGCGGACACGAGCACCCGACCGCCTCGCGGCGAGTACTTCACCGCGTTGGACAGCAGGTTCTTCATCATGCGGTCGACCGCGTCCGGATCGGCGTGCAGCGCGAGGCCCGGCGCGGTGCGAGTCCACTCGAACCGATGCCGGCGATGCTCCGAGGCGAAGAGCTCGACGTTGCGCTCGAGCAGGGCGTCGAGATCGACGGTCTCGGGGTGGAGCTCCGGCGCGCGGCCGGCCTCGATGCGGGAGAGATCGAGCATCTCTCCCACGATGCGCCCGAGCGTGCACGCCTCGGTGTGGAGGTAGACGAGGCAGCGGTGCGCCTTCTCCGGCGGCAGCGTGGAGCGGAGCAGCAGCTCGCTGAACCCCTGCAGCGCAGTCAGCGGCGTGCGCAGCTCGTGCGAGACCACCGAGAGGAACTCGGTCTTGGCCTCGTCCGCTTCCCGCAGCCGGGTCGTCGCGGCCTCGATCTTCTCCGCCAGCTCCTCGGCGAAGCGCCGCTGGCGCAGGGTGAGCCGCGCGTTCTCCACCGCCAGACCGACGTGCATCGCCAGCTCCTCGGCGGCCGCGCGGGTGGCGGGCGACAGCTCGCCCGTCCACTCGACCGCCATCACGCCGATCACCCCCGCCCCGGAGACCAGCGGCAGCGTGAGGGCCCGGAGCGGGATTGGCTCGGGCGCGTGCTCCCCCGCCAGGCGGGAGTCGCCCGGGAGGTCCCGGCTCATCAGCGCTTGACCGGTCGCCAGCGTGAAGGCACCCGCCGAGTCTGGATCGACCAGTGTCCCGACCGGCACCGAGGCGAGCAGCGCGGTCTGCACGTCGCGGCCGACGAGCAGCGCGACCCGACGCGCGCCGAGGGTGAATCGCAGCACCTGGGCCACGCCGGTCAGCGCGCTCTGGAGCGGGCCCGGCTCGGCCAGCCGGCGCTGGATGGCGAGGACCGCGCTCAGACGGGCCGCGGGCGCCCGCGCCGCGTCGGCGAGATGGCCGACGAGCAGCCCGGCCAGCGCCGGCAGACCGAGGGAGAGCAGCCCGTCGAGCGTCTGCGAGGTGATGCCGAAGCGCTCAACCGCGGGCAGGACGACCGGCGCGTGCAGGAGCCCGGCGAGCACGCCGACCAGGCCGCCCGCGAGCGCGCCTCGGGCCAGAGCCACCCAGATGGTGGGCACGAGATAGAGATGGCGCAGGACCGAATCCGCGCCCTGATCCGAGACCGCCATCACCGCGGCCAGGCCCATCACCAGCACGAGCGGCAGCGCGATCATGGCGCGATGGTCCGGTACGCGGCGAAGAAGGCGAGCCCGGCCAGATAGCCGGGCAGCATGCTGCCGCTCCACGCCCGGAGCGCGCAGGCCACCAGCCCGACCAGGCCGAGGTAGAAGACCGCGCCCGCTCTGGCCTCCGGCGCCTGCGGGAGGGCCGGGTCGAGCAGGTACCGCGCCAGGGCCAGCGCGGTGCTGACCAGCGCGGCCGGCCAGAACGAGGCGCGCCGCCAGCACCATGAGAAGATCGCACCCCGAAACAGCCACTCCGCCGACAGGACATTGGCGCCCGCGTCGTAGGCCAGGGCGCTCGCGTAGTCGGCCACGCTGCTCGGATGCCCGCGATGGCCGAAGGTGAGCGACGCGGTGATCAGCACGTGCGCGCCGAGGAAGCCGCCGGCGGCCAGCCCGGCCAGCGCGTGTCGTAGCCGGCACCCGACGAGGCCGAGGGCGCGCAGGGCCGGCCGACGATGGACCTCGATGAGCAGGAGCGCGGGCATCGCGGCGAACACGAGCGCACCCCACGGGACGAGCCGCGCCACGATCGGCACCAGGGTCATGACCAGACCGAGCCGCAGCACCGGGCCGGGCCAGCCCGGCGCGGCGCCGGTGGCCACCAGCCAGCCCAGCCCGAGCAAGCCGCCGTGGGCCGCCCCGAGGGCGAGGGCGCGGCCGAGCCCTGGCGGCAGCGCGCTCCCTGTCTCCACCGCGGCCCCCACCCCGACCCCGAGCGCCGCCGCGAGCGCGGTCCAGGCGAACGGCCGGAGCGAGGGGCGCGGCGTTGCCGCCGCGGCCGGATCAAACGGGGCGCTCAGCAGGAGCATCGTCGATGACCTGGATGCAGAGGGTGGTCAGGTGCGCGTCGAGGGTCCGCCCCGCTTCCGTTCGCAGCTGCCGCACCGTGTCCGCGCGCGACAGCCGTGGGCGATACGGCCGGTCCGACGTGAGCGCGTCGTACACGTCGGCCACCGCCACGATGCGCGCCCCCAGCGGGATCAGCTCGCCGCGGAGTCCGTCCGGGTAGCCGCTGCCGTCGTGGCGCTCGTGATGATGCCGCACGATGACCGCGCCGTCGGCGAAGAACTCGAGCGGCGCCACGATCTGCGCCCCTACGATCGGGTGCCGGCGCATCACCCCCCACTCCTCCGCGGTGAGCGGGCCCGGCTTGCGCAGCACCTGCTCGGGGATCCCGATCTTGCCGAGGTCGTGGAGCAGGCCGGCCTGCGCGATGATGTCGGCCGCGGGGGGCGGCACCCCGGCCGCGAGGGCCAGCCGGCGGGCGAGGCTCGCCACCCGCTCGGAATGGCCCCGGGTGTAGGCGTCCTTGGCCTCGAGCGCGTTCGCGAGACCGAGCAGGCTCTGGAAGATCGCGTGCTGCAGTCGGCGATACGTCTTGCGGAGGTCCACCGCGTACTGCCGCGACTGCGCGTAAGCATTCCGCAGCCGGTCGTGGGCCTGCTCGAGCTCCCGCTCGCGCGCGCGGGAGGTCTCGTAGAGCGACTTGAGGTCGCGCGCGTAGGACAGCGCCTGCGAGAGGCCTACACTGCCGGCCATATCGACACCTCCGGCATGAGGGAGCGGACCAGCGTCAGGAGGGCCAGGGGCGAGAACGGCTTCGTGAGGTAGTGGTCCGCTCCCGCGGCGAGGCCGCGCTGGCGGTCCTGGGCCTGCGCCGCCGCGGTGAGCAGGACCACGCGGGTGTGCGCGCACTCGGGGAGCTCGCGCAGGCGCCGGCACACGTCGAGGCCGCTCAGCCGGGGCATCTTCACGTCGAGGAGCGCCACGTCGGGCCGCGCCTGCTGCGCCAGCTCGAGTGCGGCCGCGCCGTCGGAGGCCTCGACGATCCGCACCTGCGGGTCTTCGAGGGTGAAGCGGACGAGATCGAGAATCGCGGGCTCATCGTCGGCGATCAGGAGGGTCATCATGTCCCTCCTGGATTGCGAGGGACGTGCCACCGACGAAGGTGCGAGGAATCAGCCGGTTCGAATCACCGCGCGGCGGGAATGCCCGGCGGGCTGGGCAGGACCGCGCGCGCCCCGCCCGGTGGGAGAGGCAGGCGCGCTAGCCGCCGCCGATGGAGACGACGAAGAGCCGCGTGAGGGCGCGCTGGTAGGCCGCGACCGCGTCGTCGTAGTCGATCTCGCCCTCGCCGCCGCCGTCGGGATCGCGGCCGGCCATGCGCTGCTCGGCGCGCTGGCGGGCCCGCTCCGCCCGCTCCCGATCGATCTCGTCCGGCCGCTCGGCGGTCTCGGCCAGGATGATCACCCGCTCCGGCGTCACTTCCGCGAACCCGCCGTGCACGGCCAGGTGCACCTCGTCGCGCCCCCGCCGGTAGACCACCTCGCCGCTGCCGAGGGTGGCCAGGAACGCGGCGTGCCCGGGCAGCACCCCGAAGTAGCCCTCCGAGCCCGGCGCCACCACCTCCTCGACCTCCTCGGAGACGAGCTGGTGCGTCGGAGTGGCGAGCTCCAGCAGCACTACTTCGCCTCGCTCATCTTGGCCGCCTTCTCCCGCGCCTCCTCGATCCCGCCCACCATGTAGAACGCCTGCTCGGGCAGATCGTCGTGCTTGCCCTCGACGATCTCCTTGAAGCCCTTGATGGTGTCGGCGAGCTTGACGTAGCGGCCGGGCTGGCCGGTGAACACCTCGGCCACGAAGAAGGGCTGCGAGAGGAAGCGCTGCAGCTTGCGGGCGCGGGCCACGATCAGCTTGTCCTCGTCGGAGAGCTCCTCCATGCCGAGGATCGCGATGATGTCCTGGAGGTCCTTGTAGCGCTGCAGGATCGACTGCACCGCGCGCGCCGTCCCGTAGTGCTCCTGGCCCAGGATGATCGGATCGAGGATGCGCGAGGTCGAGGAGAGCGGATCCACCGCGGGGTAGATGCCGAGCTCGGTGAGCTGGCGCGAGAGCACGGTGGTAGCGTCGAGGTGCGCGAACGCGGTGGCCGGCGCGGGGTCGGTGATGTCGTCGGCCGGCACGTAGATCGCCTGCACCGACGTGATCGAACCCTTCTTGGTCGACGTGATCCGCTCTTGCAGCGCGCCCATCTCGGTGCCGAGGGTCGGCTGGTAGCCGACCGCGGAGGGCATGCGGCCGAGGAGCGCGGACACCTCCGAGCCGGCCTGCGTGAAGCGGAAGATGTTGTCGATGAACAGGAGCACGTCCTGGCCTTCCTCGTCCCGGAAGTACTCGGCGGAGGTCACCCCGGTCAAGGCGACCCGCAGGCGCGACCCGGGCGGCTCGGTCATCTGGCCGAAGATCAGGGCGGTCTTCTCGATGACGCCCGACTCCTTCATCTCGTGGTAGAGGTCGTTGCCCTCGCGGGTCCGCTCCCCCACCCCGGCGAAGACCGAGATGCCGCCGTGCTGCTTGGCGATGTTGTTGATCAGCTCCTGGATGAGCACGGTCTTGCCCACGCCGGCGCCGCCGAAGAGGCCGGTCTTGCCGCCGCGGGTGTAGGGCTCGAGGAGATCGACGACCTTGATCCCGGTCTCGAACATCTCGACCTTGGTGGACTGCTGGTCGAACGCGGGAGCGGGACGGTGGATCGGATAGAACTTCGTGCTCTTGATCGGGCCCATCTTGTCCACCGGCTCGCCGGTGATGTTGATGATGCGGCCGAGCGTCTCCTTGCCCACCGGGATCGAGATCGGCTGACCGGTGTCGTTCACCGGCATGCCGCGGGTGAGACCGTCGGTCGCGGCCATGGCCACCGTGCGCACCTGGCTCTCGCCCAAGTGCTGGGCGACCTCGAGCACCAGCTTCGCGGAGTACGCGAAGACGTCGGTGCTGCCCGCGCCGGGCACCTCGAGCGCGCCGTAGATGGGAGGCAGCTTGCCGGGCTCGAACTCGACATCCACGACCGGCCCGATCACCTGAACGATCTTGCCCTGGTTCATCCCGTGCTCCTTGTGGGTCTTGCGTTCGCGACGCCCGGGTGGGCGGACACTCGTTTACTTCTTCAAGCCCTTCATCTGCGGGGGCCTCGAAATGGCCCCCGCACTCCACCAGTTCCGTTTTCGGGCTGACCTCGCGTTCGGTACGGCGCTCGATCCGCGGCTCTAGGCCTCGACGGCTTGGCGCAGGGCTTCGGCGCCGCCGACGATGTCGAGGAGCTCCTTGGTGATGCGCTCCTGGCGGGCCTTGTTGTACTGGATCGTGAGCACCCCGATCATCTCCTTGGCGTTCTTGGTGGCCGCTTCCATCGCGGTCATGCGGGCACCGTACTCTCCGGCCACCGACTCCATCAACGCCCGGTAGACCTGCGTGGTCACGTGACGCGGGAGCAGCGCGGCCAGGATGGCCTCCGGGCTCGGCTCGTAGATGTAGTCGCCGGCCGCCGCCTCTCCCTCCCCGTCCGGAGTCGCGGCGGGCTCGATGGGCAGGAGCTGCTCGCGCTTGACCCGCTGCACCGCGACCGAGCGGAACTCGTTGTACATGAGGTGGACCTCGTCCACCTCGCCGGCCAGGTACTCCTGCATGAGGCCGCCCGCGAGCTCCTGGGCGTGCGAGTAGGCGAGCCGATCGAAGAAGCCGAGCATCTCCGACTTGATCTGGTAGGGCCGCCGGCGGTAGAAGTCGCGCGCCTTCTTGCCCACCACCACCAGGGTGACGCTCGTCTCGCCCTGCTCGCGCAGGAACGCGAGCGAGGCCCGCAGGATGTTGGAGTTGAACGCTCCGCAGAGGCCCTTGTCCGCGGTGATGATCACGAGTCGCTTGCGCGCGGCCTCCCGGCGCACCAGCAGCGGGTGCGCCTCACCCTCCGCGCGGCGGACCAGGCTCGACAGCAGCTCCGCCATCTTCACCGCGTAGGGCCGCGCGGACATGATCCGCTCCTGGGCCCGCCGTAGCTTGGCCGCGGCCACCAGCTTCATGGCGCGGGTGATCTTCTGGGTGGACTCGACGGAGCGAATGCGCCGGCGGATGTCGCGGAGCGTGGCCATGGCGATCCGATCCTAGGCGGCCTTGATGCCCCGCGAGACGAGGAACTCCGCCTTCGCCGCGTCGATCGCGGCGCCCAGCGCCGAGCGGAGATCGTCGCTCAGCTCCTTCTTGTTGGCGACGTCGGCCAGCACCTGCGCGTAGCTGCGCTCGAGGAAGATGAAGAGGAACTCCTCGAACGGCCGGATCTGGTCGATCGGCAAGTCGTCGAGGTGACCCTGGGTGCCCGCGAAGATGATCGCGATCTGCCGCTCGACCGATAGCGGCTGGTACTGGCCCTGCTTGAGCAGCTCGACCATGCGCTGGCCGCGGGCGAGCTGCATCTGGGTCGCCCGGTCGAGGTCGGACCCGAACTGGGCGAAGGCGGCCAGCTCGCGGTACTGGGCGAGGTCGAGGCGCAGCTTGCCCGCGATCTGCCGCATCGCCTTGATCTGCGCCGAGCCGCCCACGCGCGAGACCGAGATGCCCGCGTTGACCGCGGGGCGGATGCCCGCGTAGAAGAGGTCCGACTCCAGGTAGATCTGCCCGTCGGTGATCGAGATGACGTTGGTCGGGATGTAGGCGGCCACGTCGCCGAGCTGCGTCTCGATGATGGGCAGCGCGGTGAGCGAGCCGCCCTTCAGCTCGTCGTTCAGCTTCGCCGCGCGCTCGAGGAGCCGCGAGTGGAGATAGAACACGTCGCCCGGATACGCCTCGCGTCCCGGAGGCCGGCGCAGCAGGAGCGAGAGCTGGCGGTACGCGGTGGCGTGCTTGGACAGGTCGTCGTAGATGCAGAGAGCGTGGCGACCGGAGTCGCGAAAGTATTCGCCCATCGCGCAGCCCGCGTAGGGCGCGATGTACTGGAGCGGCGCCGACTCGGAGGCGGAGGCCACCACCACCGTGGTGTAGGCCATCGCCCCGGTGTCCTCGAGCACCTTCACGACCTGCGCGACGGTCGACCGCTTCTGGCCGATGGCCACGTAGAAGCAGAAGACCCCCTGCCCCTTCTGGTTGATGATCGTGTCCACCGCGATGGCGGTCTTGCCGGTGCCGCGGTCGCCGATGATCAGCTCGCGCTGGCCGCGCCCGATCGGGATCATCGCGTCGATCGACTTGATCCCGGTCTGGAGCGGCTCCTTGACCGATCGACGGTCGACCACGCCCGGCGCGTAGCGCTCGATGTTCCGGAACTCCTTCGACTCGATCGGGCCCTTCCCGTCCACCGGCTGTCCGAGGGCGTTGACCACGCGGCCGACGAGGGCCTCGCCCACCGGCACCTGGGCGATGCGCTTGGTGCGTGCGACCGGATCGCCCTCCTTGATCTTGGTGTCGTCGCCGAGGAGCACCGCGCCGACGTTGTCGGCTTCCAGGTTCAGGACGAGCCCGAACACCCCGCCCGGGAATTCCAGCAGCTCACCGGCCAGCGCCTTCTCGAGCCCGTAGATGCGCGCGACGCCGTCACCCACCTCGATCACGCGCCCCGCCTCCTTGAGGTCGACCTCGGCCTCGTAGCCCTGGAGCTGGCGCTTGATGATGTCGCTGATCTCTTCCGCCTTGATCATGTGCTATCCCCTTGCGAGCCGCTGGCGCATCCGCGCGAGCTGCCCGTCGAGACTGCCGTCGAGAATGAGGCTACCGACCTGCGCGATGAATCCGCCGAGCAGCGTGCTGTCCACCTGCTCCTCCACGATGATGCGCTTGCCGAGCACGCGCTCCAGGCGCGTGGCGAGCTGCTGCTTCTCCGCGTCGGTGAAGGCCACCGCGGTGCGGACCTGCGCGCGGGCCCGCCCGTGCTCGGCGTCCACCAGGAGCCGGTACGCGGCGATGATCTCGGGCAGATGGTCGGCGCGCCCGCGATCGGCCACGAGGCCGAGGAAGTCCTGCACGAGCTTGCGGGCGCCGACCTTCTGAGCGATGGCCGCCGCCACCGCGCGTCGGTCGCCCGGCTTGATCCAGGGCCGCGTCAGCACCTCGTGGGTGCGCGCGTCGTTCGCGTAGACCGCGGCCACCTGCTCGAGCTCGCGGCCGACCGCTTCCGTCTCCTTGCTCGCGTGGGCCAGCTCGTAGAGGGCCTTCGCGTAGCGGCGGGCGGTCCCTTCGTGCGCTCGCACGGGTCAGCTGACCCGGTCGACGCGGCCGATCGCGTCCTCGACGATGCGACGGTGGTCCTCGTCACGCAGACTCTTCCGGATGAGTCGCTCCGCCACCGTGGTCGCGAGGTCGGCCACCTCCTGGCGTAGGTCCTGGCGCGCGCGGCGCACGTCCTGCGCGAGCTCGCTGCGCGTGGTCTCCACGAGACGCGTGGCCTCCGCGCGGGCCGCCTCCACCAGCCGGCGCTGCTCCTCCCCCGCCTCCTTGAGCGCGGTGGCCCGGATCGCCTGCGCCTCCGCGTACGCGGCCTGCAGCTTGGCCGCGTGCTCCGCGCGCTCGCGCTCGGCCTCCGCCCGCGCGGCCTGCGCCTCCTCGAGCGACTTGCGGATCGCCTGGGTGCGCTCCTCCATCTTGGCGAGCAGCGGCTTGTAGAGCAGCTTGATCAGGATGAAGAGCAGCAGTCCGAAGTTGATCATCTGGATGACGATCGACTTGTCCAGGCTGATCAGGCCGCCTCCGCCCTCGCTGGCCAGCGCCGCCGACGGCACCGCCCCGAGCAGAAGCGCAGCGATGGCGAGTATCCGAATCATGGTGAGTTCTCCGGCCGAGCGCTATTGTGAAAGAAGTAACAAAGGGTACCCGAGTATCTCCGTGGGGGCCGGGACTGTCAAGGGTCTTTGGGTCGAGCGATGACCCCCCCACCCACCACCAGATCCCCCTGGTAGAAGACCACCGACTGGCCGGGAGCCGGGGCCCACTGGGCCCGCTCGAACCGGACCAGGACCGTCCCCTCCCCGGCGGGCTCGCCAGCGGGCTCGATCGTTGCCGCGGCCGGCTCGTGGCTGTGGCGGATCTTGGCCGCCACCGCCACCCGGCCGGTCAGCCTCGGGACGGCGATCAGGTTCACCTGCTCGGCCTCCAGCCGATCCACCTCGACGGCCGCGGCCTCCCCCACCACCAGGGTGTTTCGGTCCGGGTCGAGGCTCGTGACATAGAGGGGCCGGCGTCCGGAGAGCCCGAGGCCGCGGCGCTGGCCTACCGTGTAGTTGACCAGGCCCTCGTGGCGCCCCAGCACGGTCCCCTGCCCGTCCACGATCGGCCCGGGGGCGAAGGCCTCGGGCATGCGCCGGCGCAGGAACCCGCGGTAGTCGTCGTCCGGGATGAAGCAGATCTCCTGGCTCTCCGGCTTGTCCGCGGTCTCGAGGCCGAGGGCGCGGGCCTTCTCGCGCACCGCGTCCTTGGTGACGTCGCCGACCGGGAAGCGCGCCGCCTCGAGCTGCGCCTGCGTGAGCGGCCAGAGAAAATCCGACTGATCCTTGCGCGCGTCGCGGCCGCGCCAGAGCAAGAAGCGCCCGGAGCCCGCGTCGCGCGTGATGCGCGCGTAGTGTCCGGTCGCGACCGCAGCCGCGTCCCACGCGCGGGCGCGATGGAGGAGCGAGCCGAACTTCACCTCGCGATTGCACGCCACGCACGGCACCGGGGTGCGCGCCTGCGCGTACGCGCGCGCGAACGGCTCGATCACCGTGCGCTCGAACTCTCGCTCGGTGTTCAGCAGATAGTACGGAATACCGAGCCGCCGCGCGACCGCGCGCGCGTCCGCGACCGACTCGGGCGAGCAGCAGCTGCCGAACTTGCGCGCCGACTCTTCCGGCTCGCGCCACGGCCACACCCGCAGCGTGACGCCGATGACTTCGCAGCCCTGCTCGACCAGGAGCGCGGCGGCGACGGACGAGTCGACGCCGCCGCTCATGCCGACGACGATGCGTGGCTTCATGCGCGCGATTCTAGCGCGGCGACGTCGAGATCAGCTCGGTGAGCCGATCGAGCTCTTCGCGCGAGGAGTAGCTGACCTCGATGCGCCCCGCGCGCTCGTTGCCGACGATGCGCACCCGCGTGGCGAGCGCCACGCGCAGCGCGTCCTCGACTGCGGCCAGCTCCGCCGAGCGGCGAAGCACCCGGCGCGCCGGCTGGGTGCGCTTGGCCTGCACGCCTTGCTCCGTCGCGCGCACCGACCACGAGTGGGTGAGGATCTCCTCGCGGAGCCGCAGCTGCTCGGCAGGGGAGTCGAGCGAGAGGAGCGCGCGGGCGTGGCCCATGGTGAGCCGGCCCGAGCGGAGATCGGCCTGGATCACGTCGGGCAGCTTGAGCAGGCGCAGGCAATTCGCGATGCTGCTCCGATCGCGCGCGACTCGCTGCGCGAGATCTTCCTGCGTCCACGCGAACTCGGCGAGCAGGCGCTGGTACGCCTCGGCCTCTTCCATCGGGTTCAGATCTTCGCGCAGGAGGTTCTCGACCAGGGCGAGCTCGAGGCTCTGCGCGTCGCTCGCCTCACGGACGACGGCGGGGATACGCTCGATTCCGGCCATTTTGGCCGCCCGCCACCGGCGCTCGCCGACGACGAGCTGGTAGGCCTCACCAACTCGGCGCACGACCACGGGCTGGAGCAGCCCGCTCTGCTTGAGCGACTCGGAGAGATCCCGTAAGGCCTTGTCATCAAAGTCTTTTCTTGGCTGCTTCGGGTTCGGCGTGATCGCGTCGATCGGAAGCTCGAGGGTGGAGGGCTCGGCCGAAGAGGCCGGGCCAGGGGAGGAGAGCAGGGCACCCAGGCCCCGTCCGAGTCCATGCTGTCGATTAACCATGTGAAATTACCTCTCTGGCGAGATCGAGGTATGCAGTGGAGCCGGCCGAACGCAAGTCGTAGAGCATGATCGGCTTCCCGTGGCTTGGAGCCTCGCTAAGCCTTATATTTCGCGGTATTACGGTCGTCATAACCTGGTCGCCCAGATGCTGCTGCGCCTCCGCTCGAACCTGGGCCGCCAGGCTGGTCCGGCCATCGAACATGGTGAGGACGACCCCTTCGACCTTGAGCTGCGGGTTGAGTCGCTCGCGGACCAGGCCGATCGTCTTGATGATGTGCGCCAGGCCCTCCATAGCGTAGTACTCACACTGGAGCGGTACGAGCGCGGAGTGGGCGGCCGACAAGGCGTTGAGGGTCAGTAGGCCGAGTGAAGGGGGGCAGTCGATAACGACGTAGTCGTACTCCTGGGCGACGGTCTCAAGCGCTGCCTTGAGCCGCCCCTCGCGGTGATCCATATTGACCAACTCGATCTCTGCCCCAACCAGGTCGATGTCGGATGGAACCAGATGAAGGAAGGGGAGGAGGGCCGGCATCGAGACCTCGGAGATGGAGGCGCCCTCCAGGACTACATGGTATACCGTCTTGTCGAGTCCGGCCTTGTCGACGCCCAGCCCGGTCGTGGCATTGCCCTGGGGATCGAGATCAACGAGCAACGTCCGCTTTTCGGCCAGGGCTAGCCCGGATGCGAGGTTAACGGCGGTCGTGGTCTTGCCCACGCCTCCCTTTTGATTCACCACTGCTACTATCCGAGCCACCCGGTACGGAGCCCTTTCCGGATGTTCCACGTGGAACATCCCTCTCACGTTCCACGTGGAACATTACTCTCTTTCACTCCGCGGAGGAAGACTCTGGTGGTGCGCCGCCCTGGAACCGAGACCTTGACAACCTCAAAGCCGGGCCCCTTGGTGGCGCCAGGCCCGCCTGCCAGTACGACGGTCCCGCCAGGCTTGAGATAGCGCATAGCCAGCGGGAATAGGTGGTTGGCTGGGGCCACGGCTCTCGCCACGACGACGTCGAACCCTTCCGCCAACGTCGGGCCCTCCTGGACCAGGCCCTCTGCCCGGCCCTCAATGACCTTCACGTCCGATAGGCCCAGCTCCCGGCCGACCGCAAGGAGGAAGGAGGCGCGCTTGCGTTTGGCCTCCACCAGGGTGAGCGCGATCTCTGAGTCGACGATCCGCATCGGCAGCCCTGGGACCCCACTCCCAGCTCCGATGTCGACGACCTTGATCGGCCGGAAGGTTGGCAGCACCGGGAGGAAGAGCAGGGAGTCCAGGAATAGACCTCGGACAACCTCGGCAGGGGAGCGCAACGCGGTCATGCGGTGGACCTGGTTCCACCGCGTGAAGAGATCCAGGTAGCGCTCGAACCGGCCCCGGTCCTCGGCTGTGGCCGGTCGACCAGTCAGCTCGGGGATCGCGGACAGTAGCTCCCGAAGGTGATCCGGATCCTGGCGGGCCACAGCCGCCAGCTTACCGCAGAGTGGCCCGCGAAGGCTCGGGCGATCACGCCTTCTTGGCCGCCCGCGCCGGGACCTTCTCCGGCTTCTTGCCGATGCGCTCCATGTACTTCTGCTGGGCGATCTGCAGGACGTTGGAGAGAGTCCAGTACAGTACCAGGCCCGCCGGCAGGTTCAGGAACATGAAGGTGAAGACCACCGGCATGAAGAGCATCATCTTGGCCTGCCGCGGATCGCCCATCACCGGGGTCATCTTCTGCTGGATGAACATCGAGATGCCCATGAGGATCGGCAGCACGTACGTGGGATCGTGGGCAGCGAGGTCGCAGATCCAGAGATCGACGCCGAAGAAGCGCCCGAAGCAGATGAACGGGGCATTCTGGATATCGACCGACACTGAGAGCGCGACGTAGAGCGCGTAGAAGATCGGGATCTGAACCACCATCGGGAGGCAGCCGCCGAGCGGGTTGACCTTGTGGGCTCGGTAGAGCTCCATCGTCTCGCGCTGCAGGCGCTGGGGGTCGCTCTTGTACTTCGATCGCAGAGCATTGATCTGAGGCTGGAGCGCCTGCATCGCCTTCATCGAGGTCATGCTCTTGATCGTGAGCGGGAAGAAGAGGACCTTGGTGATCACCGTGAGCAGGATGATCGCGACGCCGTAGTTGTGCGTGTACTCATAGAAGCGGTGCATGAGCCACAGGATGGGTACGGCCAGCCATTCCATCGGCAGGCCCCCGTAGTTCTGCGGGGCAGGGAAGCCACCGAAATATATAGACTTTTCCAGGCCGACCCCGACTGCTTTCAGCCGATCGTATTCCTTCGGGCCCATGTAGCTCTGGATCTGTCCTTCCCAGATCTGCCCCGGCTTGAGGGAAGCTAGCGGAATCCTTAGGCCCACCTGGCTCAGCTCGACCGGTTTCGCGGCATCCGCGCGGGTCTCGCTGACCTTGGCCTCGGTCAGGAGCATCCCGGGGCTTCGCGGGACGAGCGCGGTCAAGTACCACTCGCTCTCGAGCCCGATCCACTGGCCGGGGCCATTGAACTCGGCGCTCTTCGCGAAGATCTCCCGGTGCACCGAGCCGTCGGCCAGCCGCACGACACGGATCGGGTGCTGGCCCTGGAATCGCTCCGGCGTGTCCTTTGGCGGCTCGAGCGGCGCCGCCCACGCCAGCAGGATGTCGGCGGTCTGCGGCACCGTCTGCCGATTCTCCACCTTGAGCTGGTGGTCGACCAGATAGCTATCGGCGTGGAATCGCAGCGTCTCGGTCACGCGTAGTCCGAAGCCATCCTCCCCGGTGAGGACGAGATCGCCGGTCCGCGTGCTCGGCCCAAGCTTGAGCTTGTCGGTCGAGAGCGCGAACCCCACCAGGCGCGGCGGCTGCCCCGCGCGCGCCACGCTCAGCCCGCGCGACACGAGGAACCCAGGCGCGACCATGGGCTTCGCGCCGCGGTAGTGAAGCTCCCACGCGCGCAACTCTCCGCCCGCGCTGTTGACTTCCGCGCGATAGAGCGGCGCCTCGATCGTCGCGGTCCGGTTCGGGACCGCGGGAGTTTCCTTCGGCGGAACCGGCGCGGCCAGTGCCGCACCGGGCGCGGGCACCGAGTCCGGCGCTTTCGTGGGGGCCGCCGGCGCTTCCGTCTTCTCGGCGGGTTTCTTCTCCGGCTCCGAGCGCATGAAGATCGCCGGATAGATCATCAGCAGCGCGGCCATCAACAGCAGGGCCAGCGTGGTCCGCTTGTCCATTACCCTCTCGATCGTCGGAGCGGCGGCGGATCGTAGCCGCCGGCATTCCAGGGATGACACCGTAGGATGCGTCGGATCCCGAGCCCCATCCCGCGCACCAGCCCGTGCTCCATCAGGACCGCGCGTGTGTACTCGGAGCAGCCCGGCACGAACCGGCACGAGGCCGGCAGCAAGGGGCGAATCAGGATCTGATACCCGCGCACGACGTGGGCCGCCACCCACCCGGCCGTCATGCCGCGCCCGTGCTCCCGCGGGGCGCCCGGCTCAGCGCGTCGGCGAGGCGCCGCATGTCCTCGATCAGCTCGGGGAAGGGGCGCGTGGCCGCGCTCGGCCGCGCCACCACGACCAGCTCGATATCCACTGCCATTTGCTCCCGAACTTGCCGATATGCTTCACGAATCCGGCGCCGCGCTCGGTTCCGATGCGCCGCCCCCCGCAGCTGCCGGCTCACCGCGAAGCCGACGCGCCGGCCCTCCGCCCGTCGCCAGAGCGCGACGAAGCTCGGCCGTTCGTGTCGGCTACCACGCTGGAAGACCGTCTGGAATTCCGCCGCTCGCCGGAGGCGCTCGCCTCGAGGCAGCGCCGACGCCGCCGGAGCTCTCGCCACCGTGTGAGGCTAAACGGTGAGGCGCTTGCGTCCCTTAGCGCGGCGCCGCTTCAGGACCTTGCGCCCGCCCTGGGTCTTCATGCGCGAGCGAAATCCGTGCGTCTTCTTGCGGCGGCGCACATTGGGTTGAAACGTCCTCTTCATGGAAACTCCCCTCTGGGTGGAAGAACCAGCGTAGTCTACGGACCGCCCCCGACCAAGTCAAGGTACGTAAGGGCCTTGCGACCGCGCACGCGGCTATGGTAGGGTCGCCTCCCGCACGCAGACGAGGCGCGCGGTGCTGATCGTGCAGCGCCTGTCCCGTGTCTGACGGAATTGATGAGACGTCGCGACCTGGCCCGCGCTCGTTGCGCTCCCGGAACCCAGGCCATACGGAATGCCCCCGGTTATCCACACCTGTGGATAACTCTGTGTGTAACTTCTTGCGGCGCCGCCGACCAAGAGCCTGACAATGCTTGATTCTTTGTGGACCCGTCTGCTGGCGACGATGGAGGGGAAGATCCCCGAAACCGCCATCGACTCCTGGCTGCGCCCGTGCCGCGTGACCGCGATGGAGGGCGATCTCATTCGCGTCGCGGCGCCCAACAAGTACAGTCGCGACTGGTTGGTGCAGCACTACACCGAAGCGCTCCAGTCGGCCGCGCGTACCGTCCTGGGCGGCAACCCGGTGATCTCCATCGAGGTCGATCGCGAGCCCGAGCGAGCGCCGGTCCCCGCTCGCGAAGCCCCGTCGGTCCCGCTTTCGAACGGCCTCTCTCCGCGCTACACCTTCGCCTCGTTCGTGGTGGGCAACTCGAACCAGTTCGCGCAGGCCGCCTGCCAGGCGGTCGCAGAGCTTCCGTCGAAGGCGTACAACCCGCTCTTCATCTACGGCGGAGTCGGGCTCGGCAAGACGCACCTTCTGCACGCGGTCGGCCACGAGATCTCGCGCCTGTATCCCTCGCTGCGCCTGCTCTACCTCTCCACCGAGCGCTTCACGAACGATCTCATCAACGCGATCCGCTACGACCGCACCGCGGAGTTCCGGGCCAAGTACCGCACCATCGACCTCCTCTTGATCGACGACGTCCAGTTCATCTCGGGCAAGGAGCGCACGCAGGAGGAGTTCTTCCACACCTTCAACGATCTCTACGAGGCGCGGAAGCAGATCATCGTCTCCTCGGACTCCGCCCCCAAGGAGATTCCCGAGATCGAGGAGCGCCTGCGCTCGCGCTTCGAGTGGGGCCTCATCGCGGACATCCAGCCCCCCGACTTCGAGACCCGCGTGGCGATCCTCAAGAAGAAGGCGGAGATCGAGCGCGTCCGCCTCCCCGACGACGTGGCCTACCTCATCGCGAGTCGCATCAAGGCCAACATCCGCGAGATCGAAGGCTCGCTCACCCGCATGATCGCGTTCTGCTCCCTCAGCGGGCGGGAGATGAGCGTGGAGCTGGCCCAGGAGGTGCTCTCCGATCTCTGGGGCGAAGACGAGAAGATCATCACCATCGAGCACATCCAGCGGAAGGTGGCCGAATTCTTCGGGGTCAAGCTGGGCGACATGCGCGCGAAGAACCGCACCAAGGCGGTGGCCTTCCCCCGTCAGATCGCGATGTACCTCGCGCGCCAGCTCACCCACGCCTCGCTGACCGAGGTCGGGCGCACGTTTGGCGGCAAGGACCACACCACCGTGCTCCACGCGGTGGAAAAGATCCACGGGCTGCTGCAGGATGATCCCAAATTCAAGAAGACCGTCGACACACTTACCCAGAGCATCACCCTGTGATCCTCCGTCTCGGCGGCGGTACCCACCGACTTGTCCACCACGTCGCGGCTCCCAACTTCGCGCCGTCCGGCGGCTTTCTTCGCCTTCCGGGCTGTCCACCGCTCCGCCGGAGCCTACGACGACGAGATCTTCTGTTTCTCTTCCATCACTGAACAACGGAGAGACTTATGGAAGTGCATGTGGATCGTGACGCGTTCATCCGCGGTCTCCAGATGGCACACAACGTGGTGGAGCCGCGGCAGACGCTGCCGGTGCTGGCCAACGTGCTGCTCGAGGCGCAGGGCGACACGCTGCGCATGACCGCCACCGACCTCGAGGTCAGCGTGCGGGTGACCGGGCCGGCCAAGGTGGTCAAGCCGGGGACCATCACGATCTCGGCGCGCAAGCTGATGGAGATCGTGAAGGAGCTGCCGGCCGCGCCCCTCGCCATCAAGGTGCAAGAGAACGCGTGGGTCGCCCTGCGCTGCGCGGGGGCGTCGTACCGACTGGTGGGCCTGACCCCGGAGGAGTTCCCCGCGGTCGGAGACGGGGCGAGCACCGGCTGGCTCACCCTCGACGGCAAGGTCCTTCGGGAGATGCTCGGCCAGACGACCTTCGCGATCTCCCACGACGAGAGCCGCTACGCGCTGAACGGGGTGCTGCTCGCGGTCCAGGACAAGGAGCTGCGGATGGTGGCCACCGACGGCCATCGCCTGGCCCTCGCGGTCCGGCCCCTGGCGGTGACGGGATCCGCCATGTCGGGGATCGTCCCGCGCAAGGCGGTCCAGGAGGTCGCGCGCATCGTCGGGTCCGGTGAGGAGGTGCAGGTCGCGATCAGCGACAACCAGTTCATGCTGCGCATGCCCAACGTGCTGCTGATGGCGCGGCTGATCGAGGGCACCTTCCCGAACTACGAGCAGGTGGTGCCGCGCGCGCATCCCCACCGGGTCACGCTCTCCCGCGCCGCGTTGACCGCCGCGTTGCGTCGCGTGTCGGTTCTCTCCGAGGAGCGCACGAAGCCGGTGCGGTTCCTGCTGTCGCCCGGCACGCTCAAGCTCACCGCCAACAGCCCCGACTACGGCGAGGCGGAGGAGCAGATGGAGGCGCAGTTCGCGGGTGAGGAGATCGCGATCGGCTTCAACTCGCGCTACGTGCTCGACACGCTCGGCGCGCAGGCGGGCGAGCAAGTTTTGATCGAGTTGAAGGACGGTTTGAGCCCCGGAGTGTTCAAAAGCTTCGAGGACGAGGGAACCCTGTGTGTTATCATGCCCATGAGGATTTGACCTCTCATGGGAGCGAAAATCGTTGCAGATTGACAGGGTAGAACTGTCTGATTTTCGCAACTATCGAAGCCTTTCGCTCTCGCCGGCGCCCCACCTCAACGTCCTCACCGGACTGAACGCGCAGGGGAAGACCAACCTCCTCGAGGCGCTCGGTGTTCTCCTGCTCGGTCGCTCGTTCCGCGGCGCGAAGGCGGCGGAGATGCTCGGCTGGGGCGCGGCCGGCGCATTCGTGGGCGGCGAGATCCGCCGCGGGGACACGGTGCGCGCGGTGCGACGCGCCATCGTCCCGCGCGAGGACGGCAGCTGGGGCGTGGGTGGAGAAGGCTGCGCCTGGGCGCGCGCGATCGGGTTCGGCTGGCAGGATCTCGCGATCCTGACCGAGGGTCCGCAGGCCCGCCGCAACTTCATCGACGGCTTCGCGGGCAAGCTCTACGCGGCCCACCTGAGCGGGCTCGGCCGCTATCGGCAGGTCCTGGCGCGTCGCAATCATCTGCTCCAGAGCGGCATGGTCGGGTCCGCGCTCCGCAGCGCGCTCACCCCGTGGAGCGAGCAGCTCGCCCGCCTCGGCCTCGAGCTCCTGGCCCGGCGGCGCAGCGCGCTCGAGGCGCTCCAGGAAGAAGCGCGCGCCCTCTATCCGATCCTGGCCGGGTCCGGCGACGTGACCCTGCGGTACTGCGGGGAACTAGCCGCGGAGTGGACCGAGGCCGACGTCATGGCCGCGTTCGACGCGCACTTCGCCGAGGAGGCACGGCGAGGCCAGACGGTGGTGGGCCCGCATCGCGACGATCTGCTGATCGAGGTGGACGAGCGCGACCTGCGGCGGTACGGATCGCGGGGGCAGCAGCGGTTGATGGCGCTCGCCCTCCGTCTGGCCGAGGCCGGGCCGGTGGCGCGCGCGGTCGGCAGCGCGCCGGTGCTGCTGCTCGACGACGCGCTTTCCGAGCTGGATCCCCAGGTGCAGGCCCGCCTGATCGAGCACGTGGCGGGCGCGGGGCAGGTCTTCCTGACCACCGCCGACGCGACGCTGCCGGAGACCCGACGGGTCACGTGGTGGGAAGTGAGCGAGGGCCGGGTGACCGATCCCACCCTCGGCAGTGTGCGAGGCGCGGCCTGATGGGCGACACCTATACCGCGAGCGACATCAAGGTCCTCGAGGGGCTGGAGGCGGTCCGCAAGCGCCCCGCCATGTACATCGGCGACACCAGCGCGTACGGCCTGCACCACCTGGTCTACGAGGCGGTCGACAACTCGGTGGACGAGGCGTTGGCCGGCTACTGCGACAGCATCAAGGTCATCCTCCACTCGGACGGATCCTGCTCGGTGGGCGACAACGGGCGCGGCATTCCAGTCGACATCCACAAGGAGAGCGGCAAGCCGGCCGCGGAGGTGGTGCTCACCGTGCTGCACGCGGGCGGCAAGTTCGAGCACTCCGCCTACAAGGTCTCGGGCGGACTCCACGGCGTCGGCATCTCGGTGGTCAACGCGCTGTCGGAGTGGCTCGAGATCGAGATCCGTCGCCAGGGCAACGTGTGGACGCAGCGCTACGAGCGCGGGGTGCCCACCGGCGAGCTCACCGTGGGGGAGAAGACCGCGAAGCACGGGACCATCGTACGCTTCAAGCCGGACGGCAAGATCTTCGAGGAGACCGTGTTCTCCTTCGACACGCTCTCGAACCGCCTGCGCGAGCTCGCGTTCCTCAACAAGGGCCTCAAGATCGTCATCGAGGACGAGCGCGACGGACGGAGCCACACCTTCCTCTACAAGGGCGGCATCATCGAGTTCATCAAGCACCTGAACCAGAACAAGACGCCGATCCACCCGAAGGTGCTCTTCTTCGAGGGGAAGAAGGACAACATCGAGGTCGAGGTCGCGCTCCAGTACAACGACGGCTACCAGGAGAGCGTGTTCTCCTTCGCCAACAACATCAACACCCGCGAGGGCGGCACGCATCTCACCGGCTTCCGCGCCGCGCTGACCAGCACCATCTCGAACTACGCCAAGGCCAACGGCTTCCTCAAGAACTTCAAGGGCGACGTCAGCGGCGACGACGTGCGCGAGGGCCTGACCGCGGTGGTCTCGGTGCGCATCCCCGATCCCCAGTTCGAGGGCCAGACCAAGGCCAAGCTGGGAAACTCCGACGTGAAGGGCCTCGTGCAGCAGATCGTCAACGATCGGATCGGCGAGACGTTCGAGGAGGATCCGACCACCGCGCGCAAGATCGCCGACAAGTGCGTGCGGGCGGCCCAGGCGCGCGAGGCGGCGCGGAAGGCCCGGGAGCTCACCCGCAAGGGCGGGCGCGACGACGAGGGACTTTCCGCCAAGCTCGCCGACTGCTCCGAGCGCGATCCGCAGCTGCGGGAGATCTTCTTGGTGGAGGGCGACTCCGCGGGCGGCTCCGCCAAGCAAGGGCGCGACCGGAAGGTTCAGGCGGTCCTGCCCCTGCGGGGCAAGATCATCAACGCGGAGAAGGCGCGCTACGACAAGGTCCTGTCCCACAATGAAATCCGGCTGCTGATCTCCGCGCTCGGCACCGGGATCGGTCCGGAGGAATTCGACGTCTCCAAGCTGCGCTACCACAAGGTCATCCTGATGACCGACGCCGACGTGGACGGCGCCCACATCCGGACCCTGCTCCTGACCTTCTTCTTCCGCCACATGGTCCAGGTGATCGAGGCGGGCAACCTGTTCATCGCCCAGCCGCCGCTGTTCAAGGTGAAGAAGGGCCGCGCCGAGCGCTACCTGATGAGCGAGCGGGAGATGGAGGAGTTCCTGCTCGAGCAGTGGGTGGAGAAGTCGAGCGTCAAGGTGCCGGGCAAGGCGGCGCCGCTGCGGGAGGAGGCCCTGTTGGAGGCGCTCAAGCGGGTGCTGGAGTTCCGCGCCCTCTTCGCGAAGATCGTCCGCCGTGGCATCCCCGGCCCGATCCTCGACGGGCTGCTCCGCAAGAAGTTCCGCGCGAGCAAGCGCGGGGTCGGCGACGCGGAGATCGCGGCCGCGGTGGCCGAGGCGGCGGGGGAGCTCCCCGGCTGGTCGGCGCAGCTGACCGGCGGCGACAACGGCGACGCGGGCGCGATCCACGTAACGGGCCCGCACCCGACGCACTTCAGCGTGGACGCGCTCAAGTCGCCCGACTACGCCCAGCTCCTCGAGCTGCAAGCGGACATCGCGGGGCTGCACAAGGGCCCGTGCGCCATCGTCGACGCGAGCGGGAAGGAGACGCAGGCCAAGAGCCTCGACGAGCTGATGCGCATCATCATGGAGATGGCCAAGGACGGGGCGACCCTCCAGCGCTACAAGGGGCTCGGCGAGATGAATCCCGAGCAGCTCTGGGAGACGACCATGAACCCGGAGACGCGCACCCTCCTGCGTGTGACCATGGAGGACGCGGTCGGGGCCGATGAGATGTTCACGGTCCTGATGGGTGACGCGGTGGAGCCGCGCCGCGAGTTCATCGAGAAGAACGCCCTCGACGTGATCAACCTCGACATCTAGGAGATCCGGACCCGTTCCATGAGCCCCGAGCGCCAGACTCCAGTTCCGATCGAAGAGGAGATGCGGAAGTCGTATCTCGACTACGCCATGTCCGTCATCGTCGGCCGGGCGCTGCCCGACATCCGCGACGGCCTGAAGCCGGTGCACCGGCGGGTGCTCTTCGCGATGCACGAGCTCGGGCTCAACTGGAATCGCGCCTACAAGAAGTCGGCGCGCGTGGTCGGCGAGGTCCTCGGCAAGTATCACCCACACGGAGACGCCCCGGTGTACGAGGCCCTCGTGCGCATGGTGCAGGAGTTCTCCCTCCGCTACCCGCTGGTGGACGGGCAGGGCAACTTCGGCTCCATCGACGGCGATCCGCCCGCCGCGATGCGGTACACCGAGACCCGCCTCGCCAAGATCGCCCACGAGCTGCTGGCCGACATCGACAAGGAGACGGTGGATTTCACGCCGAACTTCGACGAGTCGCTCCAGGAGCCGGTGGTGCTCCCGACCAAGGTGCCGAACCTGCTGGTCAACGGCTCCTCCGGCATCGCGGTCGGCATGGCCACCAACATCCCGCCCCACAACCTGCGCGAGGTGGTGGACGGGCTCATCCGGGTGATCGACGACCCCGAGGTCAGCATCGACGAGCTGATGAAGGTGATTCCCGGCCCCGACTTCCCGACGCGGGGCTACATCTACGGCCGCGGCGGCATCCGCGAGGCCTACACCACCGGGCGCGGCATCATCACCCTGCGCGCCAAGGCCCACGTCGAGAAGATGCGGGGCGGCCGCGAGGCGATCATCGTCACCGAGCTGCCGTACCAGGTGAACAAGGCGACCCTGATCGAGAAGATCGGGGAGCTGATCCGCGACAAGAAGATCGAGGGGATCAGCGAGCGCCGCGACGAGTCGAGCCGCGAGGGCATCCGCATCGTGCTGGAGCTGGGCCGCGGCGAGATGGCCCAGATCGTGATCAACCAGCTCTACAAGCACACCCCGATGCAGACCACCTTCGGGGTCATCATGCTGGCCCTGGTGGGCCGCCGGCCGCAGGTCGTCAACCTCAAGCAGATGCTGCAGGAGTTCATCGCCTTCCGCCGCGAGGTCGTCACCCGCCGGACGCAGTACGACCTGGCCCGCGCGGAAGAGCGCGCGCACATCCTCGAGGGCCTCCGCAAGGCGGTCGACCAGCTCGACCTCGTCATCCGCCTCATCCGCCAGGCGGAGAGCCCGGACGCGGCCAAGGACGCCCTGATGCGTCAGCTGGAGCTCTCCGAGCTCCAGGCCAAGGCCATCCTCGACATGCGGCTGCAGCGGTTGACCCAGCTCGAGCGCCACAAGATCGTCGAGGAGCACGAGCAAACCCTCGCCCTCATCGCGGACCTCAAGGGCATCCTCGCCTCCGAGCAGCGCCTGCTCGGCATCATCAAGGACGAGCTCGCCGCGCTCCGGGAGGAGTTCGGCGACGAGCGACGCACCGAGATCCTGGCCGAGACCACCGACCTCACCATCGAGGACCTGCTCGCGGACGAGGACATGGTGGTGACCATCACGCGCTCCGGCTACATCAAGCGGACTCACGTGGAGGCCTACCGCAGCCAGAAGCGCGGCGGCAAGGGCGTGACCGGGATGGAGACCAAGGAGGAGGACATCGTCGAGGACCTGTTCGTGGCCTCGACCCACTCGTTCCTGCTCTTCTTCACCAACAAGGGCAAGGTGCACTGGCTCAAGGTCCACGAGATCCCGGAGGGCGGGCGGCAGGCCAAGGGCAAGGCGATGGCCAACGTGCTCTCGCTCGGGGAGCACGAGCGGGTGGCCACCTGCGTGCCGGTGCGCGACTTCGAGTCGGGCGGCTACATCCTGTTCGCCACCAAGCAGGGCAAGGTGAAGAAGACCGAGCTCTCCGCCTTCTCGCACCCGCGCGCGGGCGGCATCCAGGCCATCGGGCTCGAGGACGGCGACGAGGTGATCACCGCTCGCCGGACCGACGGGCAGCGCGAGGTGATGATCGCCACCAAGCTCGGCATGGCCATCCGCTTCGCCGAGGAGGAAGTTCGTCCGATGGGCCGCGGCGCCGCCGGCGTGCGCGGCATCGACGTCGAGGACGACGACGCGGTGATCGCGGCCGACGTGGTGCAGGAGGGCGCGCAGATCCTCACGGTGACCGAGCGCGGCTTCGGCAAGCGCACGCCGCTCGAGGAGTACCGGCTGCAGGGCCGCGCCGGCAAGGGGATCATCGACATCAAGACGGCCGGCCGCAACGGCACGGTGGTCGGCATGCTGCAGGTGCGCGAGGGCGACGACATCCTGCTCGTCACCACCAAGGGCAAGGTCATCCGCATCCACGCCGGCGAGGTGTCGTCGCAGGGGCGCAACACGATGGGTGTGCGCATCATCGACCTCGACGCCGACGACCGCGTGGGCTCCATCGCGCGCGTCGAA
>Ga0207665_10000408_pt1 | contig 29567 bp, 27 predicted proteins | sample LARL112metaG_FD_184351 | JGI IMG/M metagenome (GOLD analysis project Ga0207665, IMG submission 184351) | Corn, switchgrass and miscanthus rhizosphere microbial communities from Kellogg Biological Station, Michigan, USA - LAR L11-2 metaG... | ecosystem: Host-associated > Plants > Roots >... | reverse complement strand
TGTATCTCATTTGCGTCAGGCCAAGCCCGCCGTACTCCTTCGAGATCTTGATGCCGAAGGCGCCCATGTCGCGCAGCTCCTGCACCGTCGCTTCCGGAATCTCACCGGTGCGATCTATCTCTTCCGAATCGACGCGCTCCATGAAAGCGCGCAGTTTCTCCATGAATGGACGAGCGCGCTCCTCTTCCGCCGCGTCGTTAGGCGGATGCGGGTGAATCAGATCGAGACGGAATCTGCCAAGGAAAAGCTCGCGGACAAAACTCGGATTTTCCCACTCGGTTTCGCGCGCTGATTCCGCGACATCGCGTGCTTCTTTTTCGGTCGCAGTATCGGTGGAAGGAACAGCTGTGTTGCTCATGTGCGCCTGATAAAGATCACTAATCCAATAATAGAGATCGTCGCAAACGAAAACCACTGGATCGCGTACATGCGGTGCGGGCCTTCGTCCAGCGGCATCGGTTCAACGCGCGGAGGCGCGCTTGCTGATTGAGACGAGTCGGTGAGCACGACGTAATAGTTTGCAATCGGATACGGCAGCAACTTCTGTAGCTGAGCGCGATCGAGCCGTCGCAGCGCGCGAGGGTGGGCCGGGTTCGCTGGGGGGAACGGCCCCTTTGTCGGGAAAGTCTCAACGAAGCCATTTCCGTCGACGACGTCCTGCTCGCGCCATGGGTTGAGATCGACTGTGATACCGTCCGGTGAGTACACCCACCCCCGGTCGACCAGCACCACGGTGTCTTTACCGTTGCGCAGCATCGGTGTGATGATGTTCACACCAGGCGATCCGTTGCGCTGACGGAGCGTGAATACGATCTCATTGGCGTGATCGTATGATCCCTTGATGTGAACCCGGCGGAAGTGAGCAGCAGCCGTGTCGGCAGGCAGCGCATCGAGCTCAACTTCCGGTGCGAATCGTCTTGCAGCGACCGAAGCGTTCTGTTTCTGGCGTGCGGATAGGCGACGCAGTTGCCAGATGCCCATACCAATGGAAAAAATCGCGAACGCGATCGCGAGAATACTTAGTACGAGTTTTCGCAATTAGACCGGAGAGATTGGCCTCGACGCCGAGTTTTCCTGGCGCGGAGGAGGGAGAATCAGCACTCGATGTTTGTCGATCCACCACGCCCACGGAACGAATAGCCAGATCCCCATCGAGGTCCACGCAAGTGCGCTTACGCTCGGCGGCGGCGGTCCGTTGCTGGCGACGTACAGAATCGCCAATAATGCGACGTAAATCCACCATCCCCAGCGACCGATTCGATCGACTGGTCGTGTTATGCGCGTGTAAGCAGATACTCCGGCGAGGAAGATAGTGAACTCGATGATGTAGGTGGCGACAGGCACATTCCAGAGTCCCCACCCGTACTTCGGGCTCACACCCGGCCACAGTGGGAGATCCTTCTGATGCACCGGCAGATCGAGAAACCAGTGGCTGACGACGAGCGCGCCGAGCATAAGCGACCCGCGCCCATACTTTCTGACCGCGAAGTAAATCGCGGCGACCAGCACACCCCACACAACGGCCATCGCCAGGCTGTGCGACCATGGGTACGAAACAAACTCGAGCGGGCTCATCACCATGAGCCCAGGCACAACCCTCACCTGCTCGACCCCGAGCAGCAGCAGCACCGGCCACAATTCGTCGAGAAACTCCCCCGCGAACACGAGCAGGCCGAGCGATGTACGAGGCGCTCCTCGCTTGGCTGCGAACGCCACGCCGTAGTGCCCTAAGAACATCGGATTTTCCCCGCTCTCATCTCGCAGCAGGCTCGCATCTCGGACTTAGCTCGCAACTCGGACGGATCCGTTGGCTCGCATCCCGGAGCCGTCAAAAGAGAGACATCTGCTCGCCGAGCAGATCCGGATCGACCGGCGTTTGTCCGACCTTGTACTGCAGCTCCCTCGCTGTCGCGGGTGCGTGCCCCGAGAAGGTATTCGCGACGTAGCCGTAGATCTGCGTCACCTTCTCACCGAGCTCGGCGATCGCATCGCTCCACATCTCGATCTCGTACGAGCGATCGACTTGGACCCGCGTGTAATCGACGAGATCGCGGTTCGGTCCCATCCATCTGATGTACGCGAAGTCGGCGGTCGGCCTCGCCGCCAGACTGGCCATCAACTTCCGCGGAATCCACCGCCCATCCACCAATGCCAGAGCGATGTTGTGCTCGCGCAGCAGCGCCAGCACGCCTTCCGTGATCCACCCGCGATGCCGGAACTCGAGCGCGATGCGCAGATCCTTCGGGGCGTGGCCGATGAAATCGACCAGTGCGGGCAATTCACCGGGCTGGAAGTCAGGTCCGGTTTGAACGAGTACGGGACCGAGCTTGTCACCGAGCTCTCGCACGCGATCGAAGAACGCCGCCGAGGCGCCAGTCAAATCACGAAGCCGGTGCTCGTGGGTAATCTCCTGTGGAAGCTTCAACGAGAAGATGAATCCTTTCGGCGTCCGCTCCGCCCAGCTTCGGATTGTCGCTTCGGCCGGAGACGCGTAGAAAGTCGAATCTACTTCGACCGAGTCAAACGCGCGTGCGTAGACGGTTAGGAAATCGGATGGTCTCGTTCCGACAGGATAGAACGGACCCACCCACGCATCGTAGTTCCAGCCCTGAGTTCCGAGGTGAATCTCCGCGCTCATGACGTTCAATCGGAAGCGCGAGCGTCAGATTGTCAAGCGACTGCAGCCGCTCTCCGCCCAATACGCGCGAGAAGTGGCGGCGCGAGGAAGGTCGTCACCACCACCATCAACGCGATGGCACTGAACAGCGCCGGCGTGATTGCCCGAGTTGAGAGACCCATTTGCGCGAAGAACAAGCCTACCTCGCCACGCGGAATCATCGCGGCACCGATCAACGGCTTGTTGCCATGGAACCACCATGGTGCGTAGGCGGCGAAATATTTGCCGGCTATTCCCGTAACAATGAGAATCGCTGCGACGACGAGCGTTCCCGATTCGCCGAACGCGTGGACCTGCACTCCTGCCCCAACCACCGCGAAAAAGAGTGGCACGAAGAACCAGCTGACGGGCCTGGTCAGCTTCTCTGCGCCCGACCGCAGTCGAGTGCGGTTGACGATCATCCCCAGGACAAAAACCACGACGATCACCGCCGATGCCAGACTATTCGCTCCCGATGCGTGAGACGTCACTATCGTGGTGACGACCGATAGTACAACCAGTCCCGCGATGTCGTCGAGCACCGCTGCGCCGAGCACTACCTGGCCCTCCGTCGAGTTGAGCTGACCGATGTCGGAGAGCACGCGCGCGGAGATGCTAACCGACGTCGCTGTCAGCGCCGCTGCGCATACAAGCGCCGGAATGGTGTTCATGCCGAGTAGTGCGACGACGGCGATGTAACCGAGTGCCATCGGCAGGACGACGCCGACCACTGCAACGATGGTCGCAATACCGAGCACTGCGGTTATTGATCGCAGCTCGGTGTGGAGACCGATCTCAAACAAGAGGACGATCACACCAATTTCCGCCAGCAGGTGGATGACGGAGTTCGTAGGATCGAGCCAGCCGAGCAGCGACGCTCCGAGGATAACACCGGCAATCAGCTCTCCGAGCACCGCCGGCTGTCCAACGCGAGTCGCCAATCGCCCCAGCAGCTTCGTTGCGAGCAGCGTCACCGCAACCACGAGCACTAACGACATTGCGCGCTCAGCGGTATGTCTCGAAGAATCCGGTACCGCTTCCAGTCAGCGGAACACCGTTGACTCGACCAGACAGCGTCGCGATGCCTTTCATCTGAATGAAATACGGGTGCGCTCTCACGCCGGCCACAGGATTCCCACGCTCACCAGCAGGCCGGGTGTCCGTCCCGATTGCGTCTTCCACCCGGAGATCCACTCGCAGAGTATCATTGCCACGCGCGTCAAACAGAGTCGCGCGTGAAGGAACGCGAACCGTCGCATTCGCAACTCGCACTGTGCGATTGTCCTCGTAACTGATCGTCGTCGGCCGGAAGACGGCCTGGAATCCGAGCGAATCCGTCAGGTAGAACAACACGGGCGGCACCGACATTGAGCTGTCGGGTGGATAGACACGTCCATAAAGGAACGTGTACTGACCCGCGCGTGATGCTCCCCAATCCCACGTGACATTGCGCCAGACGCCCCAATTGTGGTCGTGATACGATTGCGCGCTCGCAAACTGCTCGCAGACACTGTCGACGCAGAGCGAGCCTGTCGCTTCCGCCCGGAGTGCAGGGACTACGTAGCCCGACACGAACCCGCCCGATGACATCGACACGCCAGGAAAGTACGCGTAAGGCTCCGGATGCACACGAAGGTCGATTGAGATTCGCCCGTGACCGTTCTCCTCGGGAGCAGAAGCGCGCACCGCGTAGTCACCGTCCGGAAGAATCGTTACGCGCGAGTCACCAAAAACAAGATTTGCATCACTCGTGGAAAAGCGCACGCGCGACTTGGCCACGTTCTGCGCGAAACGACGAGTCGAGCCGCCCTGCTCGCGCAGAGTTATTCCGATCTGGCCTCCCCACTTAGCGCCCGTGACGTCACCGCCGACAATAAACGAGATAAACGCCCACCGCTTCCCACCGCCCGCGATCACGTTGAAATAGTGCCATTCCGCCCATGTATCCCGGTTGGCCACACTGTCGCCGGGAATGTGAAAGTGATCGATCTCGTTGCGCAGCTCGAGCGGCGTCGGCGCAACCCACTTTCGATCGCCGTCGTCGTTCGCCCACTTGCCCCTGACCACCTCCGGCGCTGCCCCGACCGCACGCGATGCATCCGGAATATCACCGCTCGCGTGAACAGCGTACTCCGTTCCACCCGTCGTGCGCAGATACAAGAGTCTTCCTTCGATCTGCGGCGCGACCGCTGACACTTCCTTCGCATATCTGGGCGAGGCCAGTGCCTGGCGATAAAGAAACGACGCGTGATCGATCGAAAAGAACAAGCCGCCGATGCCGCCTGTCTTCATTACCTCCACATCGAGACCTTCCGGCAGCACCGTGATCGTCCCGCCGCCGACGAGCTTCTCCTGCCGCGCCTGCGTCAACATCGCTTCGCCAATCGAGAGCAGCACGATCATCACCGCGACGCCGACGCCGAAACCGAAGAACATCAGCACCGACCGCCACGGGCGATACGTAAGATTTCGCAGCGCAAGCTGACCGATCATCCGTCGACCACCCTGCCGTCACGCATGTGGATCTTTCGACGCGCGGCGCTCGCCAGCTCCTCATCATGAGTCACGACCACGATCGTGGTTCCGTCGTTGTTCAACCGTTGAAACAGCGCGATGATCTCCGTGCCCGTCTTTGCATCGAGCTCACCGGTCGGCTCGTCAGCCAGTAATAACTTCGGCTGATTGGCCAGTGCCCTCGCGATGGCGACCCGCTGCTGCTCACCACCCGACATCTCGGACGGCCGATGCCGCTGCCGATTGCCCAGCCATACGTACGTGAGCAGTCCGGTCGCGCGTTTCACCCGCTCGTCTTTCGGCACCCCGGCTTCCGCCATTGGCAGCGCAACGTTTTCGAGTGCGCTCAGAATCGGCATCAGATAGAACCGCTGAAAAACGAAGCCGATGTTGCGCAGGCGAAACTGCGTTGCCTCGCGATCGCTCATGTCATCGACGCGTTTGCCGTCGATGGTCACCGTCCCCGAGGTCGGCTGATCGATCACTCCAATCAGGTTGAGAAGCGTCGACTTGCCGCAGCCCGACGGCCCGACGATCGCTACGTAATCGCCCCGCACCACATCCAGGCTCACACCCTGCAGCGCGTGAACCCGCTCGGCGCCAAGCGCGTAATCACGCCGTACATCTCGCAAGGAGATAATTGGCGACTCGCTCACGCGATTGCCTCTTTGCGCAAGGTTTCAGCGATCGGAAGCGAAGCCGCCCTGAATGCGGGATAGACACCAGCGCCAATTCCGCTGGCGATCAGCAGTCCAAGCGCGGACCACGCCGCTCTTGGCTGAAACAGAAAGAAATCGATCGCCATCGGCAGTCCGGGAAACGCAGACAGAATGCTGTTGAGATAGCGGGCGGTGGCGAGCCCGAGTGCGAGTCCGATGATGGCACCGAGCAGGCTGATGAAGACGCCCTCGACCACGATCTGCTCGATAACGTGGGAACGCGACACGCCGATTGCACGCAGCACCGCGATCTCGCCGGCCCGCTCATTAACCGATACGGTCACCAAGGTCGTCACCAGCAGAAATCCGACGAACAGGCTCACCGCACCGAGTATCAGCGACAGCTGGCGGAAATAACTCAGACGCTGATCGACCTGTGCGATAGCGGTGGCAATCGACAGGGCACTGACGTTTGGCAGCTGCGACTCAATCCAGTGTCGTGTCGCTTCGACGTTCGCGCTGTCGCGCACACGAATCATGAACAGCGAAGCGCGATCGCCGGCGCGAGTCGGTAACTGTGCGTTCATCTCCTGGAGAGTTTCGCGACGCACGGCCGCCGCAGATTGATCGCTGGCGCCGTAGATAAACCTCACCGTGCCTGTCACTACCAGCGCCCGCTGACCTGAGTAGCTGCGCGTCTGCGGATCGTAGCCGGTCGATACCGAGATGGTATCGCCAATTTTGCTGCGCAGCTCACCCAGCAACCGTGCATTGACGACGATTGCGTTTGCTGCTGTGACATCGTTCCCCGAAAGCACCTCGTAGTCTCCCTGGACTTTTGGATCGATGCCGAGTATCGACGCGCTTACATCTCGACCACCAACCGCAATGTGGATCGATCCACCCAGCACCGGGCTGATCTCGCGGATGTCAGAGTTCCGCCGCAACGTCGACATCACGCCAGCGACATCGCCGATGGTGGCGTCGGTATCGAACGGCAGTGTTCCCTTGGGTGACAGCCGAAGCTGGAAACCACGCGTCAACAGTAGCTGACGAAACGACTCGCGCATGCCGGTGGCGAGCATCACCATATCGAGCAGCATCGCAGCCGCGATGGCAACGCCAAGTATTGCCAGCATGGTCCGGGCGCGGTGTCTGACGAGAGATGCCTTGGCGAGTACGGCTCTCATCGTCCAAACAGTGCCAGCGGCGGCTGCCGCACCAGCCGCAACGATGCGGCGATGCCCGCCCCGACCCCGAGTGCGAGCGATAGCGCCACCGCGACGATGACGATCATTGGTGTAACGATTGAAAATGCGAGCGGCGTTCGGTAAACGGCCTGGTAATGCCAATTGACGAAGACCGACACCAGCCATCCGAGCACGATTCCGAGTGCGCTGCCGAGGACCGCGATCAGCGCCGCCTCCGTGATGATCGCACGGACCACCGTCGCCCGGGAGATGCCCATCAGGCGAAGTGCGGCGATGTCGCGCCGCCGCTCTTCCACTTTGAGCACCATGATGCAGAGCAGAAAGACGGAGCTCGCGACGATGGTGATGATTCCGATCGCGCGGTGAAATCGACTCACGACCTGAAACGTGCGAGATGTCTCGACTGCGATCTCACTCGACGGATAGGCCCTGAACCCAAACGCAATGCCATTAACGCGCTCGATAAGACTGCGTATATCGGTTCCCGGCTTCGTCTGAATCGCGAAGCGGTCCACTCTGTCGCCGTAATTCGAGAGCGTCTGCAGCTGATCCAGGTGCAGGCGCACCTTGAGATCACCGCGCGCAACCTCGGACGGATCGGCCCCGCGGCGCACGATGGCGCCGATTATCACTGTATCGCCAGGCGTATTCGGAAGCGGTGAGATCGAGACCCGGTCGCCAACGTGGAGATGCGCCTGATCAGCCAGCACTTCGTCGATCGCGATCGTGCGCGGTATGCGCTCCCGCGTCGGAAGCGGTTTGGCAACGGTCGAATCTTGTGTGAGAGCGGAGACGAGAAGGAGCGCCAGCAGCACGCACGAAAGCTAGCCGCGCTTCACTCCCCTGTCTGCAATTGGTGCAACCATCACCTGCGCAGCGAGCGCTGGTCCGATCGACAGCTCCTGACGCGACACATTCAGCGTGATCGGACCATCAAACGGAGCGTGCGCCTTCACCGACAACCGCTTGCCCGGCACGATTCCGAGCTCGGCCAGGTACCGCAACATCTCGGCATCTTCATCCGAGACGCGCGCCACCACTCCAGTACTTCCTACCTCGAGCTCGGCGAGTGAGCGGTAGACCGTCTCGTCGACTGAACCGTCCCGAGTCGGAATCGGCGCACCGTGCGGGTCGACCTCCGGTTCGCCGATCATCGCGGCCATTCTATCCACCAGCTCGTCGGACGCAGCGTGCTCGAGGCGTTCTGCCTCTTCGTGAACGCGATCCCACGGATATCCAAGCGCCTGCGCCAGATATGCTTCGATCACCCGATGACGGCGCAGGGTACGCAGCGCAGCGCGCCGTCCACTCTCGGTGAGCTTCACGCCATGGTACCGCTCGTATGCGAGGAGTCCCTGATCCGCGAGCCGCCGTACCATTCCACTGACAGACGCCGGCGCCAGATCGAGACGCTGCGCGATATCGTTGGTCGCCGCCGCACCCGTTCCACCACCAATCGCGTAGATAGCTTTGAGGTAGTCCTCCACTGGTGCCGTTAGCGTCCCGCTGACGGCTGCTGCATCCCGCATCCCGCGTCCCGCATCCCGCATCACGCCGCTGGCCTCGGTGTCGTCGGACTCGGCGTGGGAATTCCGCGCACCATTAGCACCGGCACCATCGAGATGTGCCGCAGCTCGCTCGCCACGCTGCCCCGAATCACGTCGGACAGACCGCGGTGGCCATGCGTCGCCATCGCGATCAGATCGCAGTTCTCGCGCACCGCGCAGGCAGCAATCTCTTTCGCCGGGTCACCACCGGCGAGAATCGCTTCGGCGTTGTAGCCGTCGCTCTCGAGGGAGTCTGCGATGCCTTCGATATACTGGCGATCGCCGCGCATCTCTTCGGATTCACGCAAGTCGAGCTGGTTGATGTTGCGCGCGGCCCAGCCATCAGCGACGTGGATAAGGACTATCGACGCGTCGTTGCACGCCCGCGCCAGCTTGCGAATGTGCGCGAGAATGACTTCGTCGTACGGCGAATTCTCGACGGGCACGAGGATGCGCTGGTACATCACTTCCCCAATCCGCTGAAGAATTGGAACAGCAGCCAAATGTTGAGCCCCACGATGATAAACGCAACCACATAGGCCAGCACCTTGAGCCAAACCGGGTTGGTGAACTCACCCATTTTTGCCCGCTCGCTGGTGAACTGCACCAGCGGGAACACGGCAAATGACAGCTGGATGCTGAGGATCACCTGACTGAGCACCAGCAACCGGGCCGTTCCGCTCTCACCATATAGGATGGCGACTACCACTGCCGGGATGATTGCGATCGCACGCGTGATGAGCCGGCGCAGCCATGGCCGGATTCTGATGTTGAGGAATCCCTCCATCACGATCTGGCCGGCCAGCGTGCCAGTCAGCGTAGAGTTCTGACCCGAAGCGAGCAGAGCCAGGGCGAATACAGCGCTCGCACCCGCACCGAGCAGGGGCGTCAACAGCTTGTAGGCATCCTGTATCTCACCGACCCCGGAGTGTCCCGAGGTGTGGAACGACGCGGCGGCGATGATCAGGATCGCAGCGTTGATAAAGAGAGCAAGAGTGAGCGCGATAGTGGAATCGATGAACGCGAATCGCACCGCTTCCCGCTTACCGCTAACCGTCTCATCGTACTGCCTCGTCTGAACGATCGATGAATGCAGGTAGAGATTGTGCGGCATCACCGTCGCGCCGAGTATACCGACGGCCAGGTAGAGCATCGTTGGATTCCGTATGACTTCCTTCGATGGCACGAAGCCCCGCATCACTGCCAGGAACGGCGGCTGAGCGAGAATAATCTCGAACAGGAAGCACGCGCCAACCGTCGCGATCAATGCGATCACCAGTGCCTCGAGCAGTCTAAAGCCTTTGTTCTGCAGGTAGAGAACGATCAACACGTCGAGTGCGGTGATCAGAACGCCGTACGCGATCGGGATGTTGAAGAGCAGGTTGAGCGCGATCGCTGTACCAATCACTTCCGCCAGATCGCACGCGGCGATCGCGATCTCGCAGGCTACCCATAGTAAGAAGCCAACCGGTTTGGAATAGTGATCGCGACACGCCTGGGCGAGATCACGTCCGGTCACGACGCCGAGTTTGGAGGCGAGGCCCTGTAGCAGAATCGCCATCAGATTCGAGGCGAGGATCACGCTCAGCAGCGTGTATCCGAACTGCGCTCCGCCAGCGAGGTCGGTGGCCCAGTTGCCAGGATCCATGTAGCCAACCGCGACCATGTAGCCGGGACCCGCGAATGCGAGAATTTTTCGCCACCAGTTCGCTCCGCCAACCGGAACACTCCGATAGACCTCGACCAGCGACGGGGTTGTGCGAGCGCGGCGCCAACCTGGTGGCGCCGCGACCCCGGCCTCGTCGAGTTGTTTCGCTTTCCGTGCGTTGCGAAGGAGCTGAATAGCCAAGCCGCGTCTCCGTAATTACTTCTAGCCTAGGAAATAGTTTAGTACATCCTAACTTTTTACGCAACTGTTATTCACATTTGGTTAGGTAGTGTTCACCCGCCTCGAGTGGCTGTTGGCGCGCACAACGACACCAGAGCCGTTCAGGCGCGCGTACTTTTTGGACAACAAACGATTTCCTACGACGAGAGTGAAATGTTTTCCTGGCCCTACTCGCACCTCCTGATAAACCACTTCCCGGTGGTTCTGAGCGTCGTCGCCCTGGGCGCTTCGATTCTCGCCCTTCTGCTTCGACAGCGGGGGATTTGGCAGGCGGCCATGGGCGCTTTGGTAATCGCCGGCCTTTTCATCTTCCCGGTTCACTTCACGGGCGACAAGGCTGACCACGCTCTCCAGGACCCGTGGTACATCAAACCGGGCACCATCGAGGCGCACGACAATGCGGCCGGGATAGCGATGTGGGTGATTCTGCTGGTCGGTGTTTTTGCCGCCTATTGCTGGTGGCGATCACTCAAGCGACCGCAGGAACTGATTCCCGCGTGGGTACGCGCGGGAATTTTCGTTGGCGCCATCGCCGCGGTCGGAACCGTAACGTACACCGCCTACCTGGGTGGCAAGATCATTCACGACGCACCGATACTGCAGGTCCCGCAGGCGCCCCAAGGATTACCGCCCGGGGTCGCAGCTCCCAAGGATTCGGCGGATCGTAACTAGCTAACTGAACTACCAGCCGGCAGCAAACTACTAACTGATGACTACCTGCCTGCAGCCCATCGGCCTTTGCAGCCCGCAGCCTCGAGCCGGAGCTCCCAGGACAAAGGCTCGTGGCAGCACGCTCCCGGGCTGGAAAGCTGCCGGCAGGTAGTCATCAGTTAGTAGTTTGCTGCCGGCTGGAAATGAGTTTGTAGTTTATCCAACCATCCCTAACAGCTGCGCGAGTATCCTCTCCGTCATTCCCCAAATGACATGATCCTGATGCCTGAAAACGCGCGCGTTCAGCTGAATCCCGCTGGCGAAAACGGTGTCCTCGCGCCAGGCATCGCTTGTCGCAAGCGAGCCGAACGGAATCCAGAACGCGAGCGCTACTTCCGAGCTGAGACTTAGCGGCTCACTACGCTCGAGCGCAAAGACAAAGGGACGTACCGAGATCGGCGGCAATCGTACGCTGCGCGGATAAAGGTCGTCGAGCCTGCCGATGATCCGGCCGTCATGGTCGAGATCGATGCCCGTCTCTTCGCGTGTCTCCCTGACCGCGGTCTCCGACAGTGATGTATCTCCCCGCTCCTCGCGGCCCCCCGGAAATGCAACCTGTCCGCTCCACGGATCGCCCGGATATTCAGCGCGCTTGATGAACAGCAACTCCGGCCGCCCTTCTTCACCGGCGCGGAAAATCAAAGCCACGGCCGCCCTGCGAATGCCCGCTTCGTTGACCTCGACCGGTTGGTGGGCAGCGAGCGCCTCTTGCAGTCGCACCATCGTCGAATGCGCGAGCAATGCGTCGATATCGTTTGTCGAATGCTCACCCATCTACCAGCTCACTTCTTCACCGCGTTCCGCAAAAAGAAATTAGTCGTTTCCTTGATCACCTTGTCGAGCGCTGGCGGAACTTCACTCAACGGATGCTTCGCCTCGAAAGTGTGTCCTGATCCTTCGATCAATCTCAAAGTGCTCGCTCGCTTCGCCGCCGAGTGGAGTCGTTCCGCCTCCGAGCTGGGGACGGTCTCATCCGCCGTACCATGCAGAATCAGCCACGGCACTCTGATTTTTGCCGCCGCTGCTTCGATGTTGACTTTGGTTTTACCGTGCAGCTCGACGTCCTCGAGCAGACTGGTGCCGAGCCGCATCACCTGACCGGTGCGCGAATTGGTGATCTCGGTGAACCCGCGCCCGCGCCACGTCGTGACATCGTCCGCCGTCCAGCGCATTGCATACGAGATCGCGGCCCACGTTACCAGCGAATTCACGTTCGAGCCTTCCGCCGCAGTGTAGAGAATCGCCATGCCGCCACCACGCGAGTGGCCGAACAATCCGAATTTGCCTTCGATCCACTTCATGCGACGTGCGTAGTCTTCGATCAGCTCGAGGTCCTCGAGCTCGCGCGTGAAGGTGTTGTGCTCGAAAGCTTCCGGCTCGGTGAAGTTCTCACGATCCGGTCCGATGCCGCTGCCGGAAAAATCGAATGCGATCGCCGTCAAGCCGTTTTGCGCCAGCGTCCGCGACAGATGTGGAAAGAACGCCCAGCGCGCGAAGCCTTTGAAGCCGTGACAGACGATCACCGCGCCTACGGCATTCTCGGCCCGATACAAATCGCCGCGCAACGACAATCCATCCTTGCACGGAATGTCGAACGACTCCGGCGCAACTATGGATCGCGCAGCGACGGTCATCCGTCGATGTCGCCGTTGATGTCGGCCCAGCCTTGAATGCCGCGCGACATCGACGAGACATTCTCGTAACCCATTTGCTTCATCGTCAGCGCTGCCAGCGCGGATCTGTTTCCGCGAGCGCAGTAGACAACCACGCGCTTATCGCGCGGAATCAGACCTTCGACTTTGCCCTCGAGATTGCCGCGCGCCAGATGCACTGCACCCGGGAGGTGTCCGAGGTTCCATTCGTTCGGCTCTCGCACATCGAGATAGATCACCGGCTCCTTGCGCGCCTGCATCTGCTGCACCTGCTCGGGCGTCACCTGTTCGATCTGCTGCTTGGCCTCGTCGATCAGATCCTGACCGGTCTTGATTGGCATTCGCTCAGCTCCCGTATGAAGTAACCGAGAGAGTGCAGCTCTCGGCATCGAGCGTCGCCATCGCACCGAGCGGAATCGTCCACTGTTCGGCTATGTGCCCGACAGGGATCCCCGCGATGCACGGCACGCGCAGCTCCCGCACAATCTCGCCGAGTACTTCGTCGAACGGGCGCGCGCCGCCTCCAGCATCATCCGGACACTTCACACACTCGCCGAAAGCCACTGCCTTACAACCGCGTAACATTCCCGAGAGCTTGAGCTGCTGTAGCATCCGATCGATCCGGTAGACAGGCTCGTTGATGTCTTCGAGAATGAGAATGCAATCAGAGAGATCCGGCGCGTACGGAGTTCCGCACAGGGAAGCGAGCACCGCGAGATTTCCGCCTGCCAGCGTGCCGTCCGCTTTTCCGCCGCTCAGCACACGCGCACCCGCCGCCGCGCCACAGGGATCGGTTTGTTGAACAACAGCGCGCTCGAGCGAGTCACGTGAAAAGCTGCTCATCGGCTCGCGCGCTGTGGGTCCGTGATAGCTGATCAGCCAGCACTTGCGCTGCACAGCAGCGTGCAGCGCTGTGATATCGGAGTAGCCAATGATCGGTTTGGGATTAGTCTCGAGCGCGTGATAATCGATGCCGTCGAGAATTCGGATCATCCCGTATCCGCCGCGAAGGCACCATAGCGCGTCGATCGTATCATCCTGCAATGCCTGATTGATATCATCGAGTCGGGCGCGATCGTCGCCTGCGAGATAGCCCAGCCGTCGCTGTGCGTTCTTTCCGACGACGGGGTCCCAGCCGAACGCGCGCGCGTTGTCGAGTGCGCGTGGAAGCTCATCTTCTTTTGTCAGTGGACCGGCGGGAGCGATCAACGCAACGCGTGCGCCGGGTGTGAGCGGCTTTGGGCTGCGGAAATGTTTTGCTGACACGAATTACAGTTTGTGGCGCGAATTACGCAGTGATTTGTTCGCTCGCATATGTCCTAATATGGCATATGCATTGCTTTTGTCGCGCCTGTAACAAACAACTTCGGAGGGTAGTGGAATGGCTGATACGGAAGATCGGTTCGGCGCCAAAGGTGGCGGTGGCGGCGGCCAGGGTGGTGGTGGTGGCGGCGGTCAGCGCGGCGGTGGCGGCATGGGCGGTGGTGGTTCTTCCGGCGGCGGTGGGGGCGGTGGTGGACGTCCCGGCGGAGGCTCCGGAGGCGGCGGCGGCCAAGGCGGCGGTGGCGGCGGTCGTCCTGGTGGTGGCGGAGGTGGCCAGGGTGGCGGCGGTCAGGGTGGTGGTGGACAAGGTGGTGGCGGACGTCCCGGTGGTGGTGGGGGCGGTGGCCAAGGTGGTGGCGGGCAGGGCGGCGGTGGTGGTGGCCGGCCTGGTGGCGGTGGTGGTGGAATGGGAAGTGGAGGAGGCGGTGGCGGCGGCCGCCCCGGTGGGGGCGGAGGCGGCGGGAATCGTTAACTCTTCCCGATCTCAGCGGGGCGTCGCGTTTGTGCGACGCCCCGTTTTTTATTAATGCGCCTTATTCCCGCGATTCTCTGGTCGCTCCCGTGGATCGTGCCGCTGCTGATTACTTACGTGCGGCTGCGGAATTCACGCTCGCTCGACGACGAAAGCGATGTTGCGCCTCAGCCCGCCCCGATCGTTTCGGTGATCGTTCCCGCGCGCAATGAAGCTCATAACATCGCACGCTGCGTCACATCCATTCTTGCAACCAAATACCCGAATCTCGAACTGATCGTCGTCGACGATTCGTCTACAGACGGCACACGCGATGTTGCGGAGCGCGCTCTCGCCGGTGATAACCGCGGGCGGGTCATTACCAATCCGCCCCTACCCGATGGCTGGTTCGGCAAACAATGGGCATGCAACAACGGAGCGAAGGTGGCGCGAGGCGAGATCCTGCAGTTCACCGACGCCGACACGGAGCACGCACCCGACCTCGTCACACGCAGCGTCACCGCGATGCAAAGAACCGGCGCCGATCTTTTCTCGCTTGCCGGGCATCAGGAGCTCGGTGGCTTCTGGGAGAAAGTCCTTCAACCGCAGATGTTCACCGTGCTGTCGATGCGGTACGGCGGCACCGAGTCGATCACGCGCTCCGATCGCGTCAGCAACAAGATCGCCGCCGGTCAATGCATTTTCGTGAAGCGGTCGAGCTACGACGCGATCGGCGGACACGGCGCCGTCCGTTCATCGGTCGCCGAAGATCTTTTGCTCGCACAGCGCTTCTTTGCTGCGCGGAAGAACGTTGTTGTGATGCTGGGAGTAAAGCAGCTGTCGACACGCATGTACGCATCGCTCAGCGAGATCATCAATGGCTGGCGCAAGAACGTCTTCGCTGGCGGACTGGACTCGGTTCCCTTCGGCAAAGTTGGTCAGAGTCTTCTGCCACTCGCGCTGCTGATGCCCCCGCTGCTGGAGCTTCTTCCGCCAGTAGCCCTCGTCCTCGCGATCATTTTCCTGCCGGCGGAAAGCACGACGATTCTGTGGGCGTCAATCGCCGTCGGTACGACACTGATCTGGTGGTTCGTCGTCTATAGAAAGATCGGCGAGAATCTTTTGTATGCCTTCGCCTATCCGCTGGGCGCCATCGCGCTGCTGTACATTTTCTTCACGGCCGTCATCCGCGGCCGACGAGTAACCTGGAAAGGTCGCACCTACATCTCTCAATGAAACGTTGGTTGATTCTCTGCAGCGCCCTCGCGCTGCCACCAATTCTCGCCGCGCAACAGCCTCCCGATAGCACACCAAGAACACAGCCGGCGGCGAGCTCCACTCCGACGAGCAGCTCGACTGCCACTGCCGGTGTTGCGCCTGTGACGACCGCGGCAGCCGATTCGGCGAAAGCGCGGATCGCGCGCGTGCTGCGCGCCAGGGGCATCAATCCGGCGCTCGCAGAGTACTGGCGATTGCATGACGCGGATTCGACTTCGACACCTGAAAGCCTCTTGAACGACCTCGGCTACGACCTGCTCAAGCAATCGCGCGTCGACGATGCGATCAGGGCGTTTCGCGCCAACATCGCTGCCTATCCGGAATCGCCACGAGTCTATGAGGCGATCGGCGATGCGTATCTCGCCGGCGGTCATCGCACCGCCGCACGGGATGGATATCGACGTGCAGCGGAGCTCGACTCCACGATGACGCGCTCACGTCGGCTGGCTGACAGCCTCAACGCACATCTTCGTCACTGATCTCTCGCGATAAATCGCGCTGAACGGCTGACAAACGATGTAAGGATTCGACCCCACCGGGCATAGCCTCGGTGCGTGAAGACTCTTGAGCGAGCCGCCGAGATTCTGCGCAACGCATGTTCGTTGGACAATCTCGACGAGCTGCTCGGCGAGCTTGGCTTTACCCCGCCTCTGCTGCCGCTGGACCAATCGGCCTTGGGAGCGCTTGGGCTGAGCGCAGTCGCCGAAGCAAAAATCGTCAAGGGCGAAGGTGCGCTGCGATTGCTGGCTGTAGCCATCGCACAGTCCACCGATCTCCGCGAAGCATTGACGGGAATCGCCAATGTGCTCGCACGAAACGCGTCACAGCTGCTGTGGATCGTCGTCGCGCTTCGTCCGCCCAGCGAGCTGGCGATAGTTTGCTGGCGATCGACAGCTCGTAACGTGCGCATCGCTTCGCTGATTTGCCGCAGAGACCACCTGATTCAAAGCGATGCCGAAACGGTGTGCATGCTCTCCGCTGTCGCCGGCGAGTCCGATCTCCTCACCCACGCACGCTGGCTCGATGTGCTCGGCCGCGAAGCAATTACCAAGAGGTTCTTTCGCGTGCTCGAAAGCACCGTCGTCGAAATGGCGGCTTCGCTCAGCGGCCGGATTTCCAGTGGCGAACGGCGCGAGCTGGCGCTGCTCTACGTCTCGCGGCTCGTCTTTCTCTCTTTTCTGGAGACCAAGGGTTGGCTGAACGGTGATTTCTGCTTCCTGTCGAACACCTACGCGGATTGCATCGGCAACGGCGGACGATATCAACGGCGCATTCTCGAACCGTTGTTTTTCGGTACGCTCAATACGCACATTCGGGCACGTTCCGCCCGGGCGCGCGAATTCGGGCGAGTTCCGTTTCTCAACGGCGGTCTGTTCGCGCGATCCGTCCTCGAGAAACAGCGGCGCACGAGCTTGTTCTCGGACGAGGCTTTCGGGAATGCCTTCGGCAACCTCTTTACGCGCTTTCGATTCAGTGGTCGCGAGGAGACCAGCGCCTGGTCTGACGCGTCGATCGACCCGGAGATCCTCGGCAAGGCATTCGAAGCGCTTATGGCAAGCAGTGATCGAAAGAAGAGCGGCTCGTATTACACGCCCCAGAGTCTTGTGGAGAGACTCACCACTGAGGCGCTACACACTCTCCCACCTGGCGCCAAGCCCGACGCACTTCATCGCTTAAGCCAGGCGAGGATTCTCGACCCGGCGTGTGGCTCGGGCGCCTTCCTGGTGTACGTCCTCGAACGCCTTGCATCGCAGCGCCAGGCGAGCGGCGAGTCAGGCACAATCGCCGAGATCAGACGTCGTGTCTTATCGTCGTCTATTTTCGGCGTCGACCTCAATCCGATGGCAGTCTGGCTCTGTGAGCTGAGACTATGGCTGTCGATCGTGATCGAGAGCGAGGAGTCCGATCCAATGAAGATCGCGCCGCTGCCAAACCTCGATCGGCACATCCGGGTCGGCGATTCGCTTGCCGCCGGGTCCTTCGACGATCGCGGCAGCATGCCCGGCAGTCGCAGAGTTGCCTCAGTACGCGCGCGGTACATGCGTGCAGTCGGGCCCCGCAAAAGGACCCTCGCACGTGAGCTCGATCGGATGGAGCGCGCGGCGGCCATCGATGGGCTCGCCCGCAAACGCGTCCGCCTCACAGTCGATCGCAAGGAGATGTTGGTGTTTCTGCGCGGGCGGGACCTTTTTGGACTGCGCCATCCACCCGACCTCGCGACGCAGCTGCGACTTAAGTCGCTGCGTGAAAGTCTGCGCGACCTGAGCGAGCGAGTGAGATCGTTGCGCGCGGGTGCCGCACTTCCATTCTCTTTCGGCGCGCACTTCCCCGACATCGCGGCCGCTGGCGGCTTCGATTGCATCATCGGCAATCCGCCGTGGGTACGAATCCATCGGATCGACGCTGGTGCGCGACAGAAGTTCCGCCGGGAGTTCAAGGTCTATCGTAATGCTCCGTGGCGTAGCGGTGCCGAGCAATCGGGCGCGGGACGGGGCTTCGCCGCGCAGGTTGATCTGTCCGCGCTCTTCGTGGAACGCGGCTGTGGCCTTGCGCGCCCTGGCGGTGTAGTCGCGTACCTGCTCCCATCCAAACTCTGGCGATCGTTGGCGGGCGGTGGGTTGCGTGAGCTCCTCATCGAGCACACCAGCATCGTGATGATCGAGGATCTCAGCGATGCGCGGAATGGGTTCGACGCGGCCGTGTATCCATCATTGCTCATCGCACGCAAGCGAGACGACGATGGTGTGACGGACCCGTGCGCTAAAAAACCGGCGGTGGCGGAGGATCTCATCACCGTAACCGTGCGCTCCTCCGTCGGTGACAAACGCTGGCGCTGTCCGTCACATCGTTTGTCGATCGACGGGCCAGGCAGTCCATGGCTGTTGTTGCCCGGCGCCGTGCGCAAGGCGTTTGATCGGGTGACAAAGGCTGGAGTTCCTCTGCGAGTCACGCCATTCGGTCGACCTCAACTCGGCGTCAAGACCGGCTGTAACGACGCCTACATCGTTCGGGTCGATTCCGTTGATGGCGACGTCGCGCGAATCTCGGGAAGCTTGCGAAGCGGTGCGATCGAGCGCTCGCTTCTTCGTCCCGTGATTCGCGGAGAGACGCTGGCGAGGTGGAGGACCGACAAGCCTGGCGAATACATCGTGTGGCCACACGACGACGACGCTCACCCGCTTCGCGCCCTTCCCCATCTCGGTCGCGAATGGTTGCTCCCATTTCGCGACGCGTTGTCGCAGCGAACGGACTTGCACGACGCGCGGCGCTGGTGGTCGGTGTTCCGCACCGAAGGTGCGACGTGCAATCAACCGCGTGTGATCTGGGCAGACTTCGGCTTGCACCCACGCGCGATGGTGATCGCGGACGGCGACAAGTTAGTGCCGCTCAACACCTGCTACGTGGTCCACACCCCAAAATTGATAGACGCCTTCGCTCTCGCCGCCATCCTCAACGGGCCGCTCGCGACAGCGTGGCTCAACGCGATCGCCGAACCGGCCCGCGGGGGCTATCGGCGGTACCTCGGCTGGACAATGGCAATGTTGCCGGTTCCGGCGCGTTGGGGTCGCGTTCGGCAAGTGCTTTCGACACTGGGCGAGCGGGCGATGGACGGAGACGTCCCATCAGATAGCGACCTGCTCGATGCAGCGCTCGACGCATATCGCCTGCGCCGGGAAAAGGTGCAGCCATTGTTGGACTGGGGGATTGCCTGCGTCTAGCGGATATCGAAGAATGGCGCGTCGCTCCCTCGAGCGAAGTGCGCGCGCTGATTGCCGATCTGATTCTCGGTGACGTCCCGAAAGCTGCGACCATTGGGCAGATCGAATTGCACCACCACCAGAGCTCGGCGCTACGGCGTGTGAACGGTGCGCTCGATCGTTTCAGTGGAGCACTTCTATGCGATGAAGTCGGGATGGGCAAGACGTACGTCGCCATCGCGGTCGCGCGACGGTTTCCCGACTGGATAGTTGTAACGCCCGCCGCACTTCTTCCAATGTGGAGATCCGCACTCGAGCGCACAAAATCGCGAGCCGATCTGCTCACTTTCGAGACTCTGAGCAGAGCTGATTTCGACGCGCTCCGTGGGAAGCACCGAACACCACGACAACGCGATCTGGTGATCGTCGACGAAGCTCATCATGTGCGCAATCCGCGGACTAATCGATACTTCGCCCTCGAACACCTGGTCCGCGGCGCCAAAGTCCTGCTCCTGAGCGCAACTCCGATTCACAATCGCCGGAACGATCTCGTCGCGCTGTTGTCGTTGTTCCTCGGCTCGCGTGCGACGACGATGACGGCCACCGAGCTTGCTCAGTGCGTTATCAGACGTGAGCAGGCACAGCTGGATGATTCGGCGCCAATTCCGAAGGTGCGCCCAGTGATACGCCATCCTGTTCGCGACGACCCCGCGATCGTCGAAGCACTAATGAGCCTCCCTCCGCCGGTCGCGCTGCGAGATGGAGGTGTGGCCGGCGTGCTGATCGGCAGGGGCCTGGTACACCAGTGGGCATCCAGTGAGGCAGCACTACGCGAAGCCCTGCGCCGACGCATTGGCCGTGCGATCGCGCTGTGCGCTTCGCTCGAAGCGGGAACATATCCAACTGTCAAAGAGCTGCAGCGATGGGTCTACGAAGACGGTGCCATCCAGCTCGGTTTCGCCGAGCTGCTATCGTCAGCGACGCCTGATCACGACGAGCTTTTGATTGGCCTGCGTGCACATTTGGCTGGCCTGCAGGCAATCAAGCAGCGGTTCGACTCGACCACGATTGACACCAATCGCGCCGACATTGTAGAGCAGATTCGTGCAACGCGCCGCGCCGCAAAGATCGTCGCGTTCTCTCAATACGCCGAGACGATCGCGATGTTGTATCGGCGCCTCGTGAGGCAGGGCTACATCGCGATGCTGACGTCGCACGGAGCCAGAGTGGCTGGCGGTCCGCTCACTCGCGCTGACGCAATCGCCCGCTTCGCGCCGCTCGCCACGGGTTCGCCTTCACCATCTCGCGCCGAAGCGATTCAACTCCTGCTCACAACCGATTTGCTGAGCGAAGGAGTGAATCTTCAGGACGCTGATACCGTGATCCACCTCGACGTCCCGTGGACCGCCGCGCGCATGGAACAGCGGGTCGGGCGCGTCGCACGAATCGGCTCAGTCAACGATCAAGTTCATGTGCATTTGATTCTTCCGCCATTTAGCGCCGACAACGTTTTGAATGGCGAACGGACCGTCGAGCGCAAGGGGACGATCGCCCGGGCGGAAGAAAGCGCGCCGCGCACCGTCGAGAAACTCCGAGACCTGCTCGACGACTGGCGGCAGCGCTCGCGAGTGCAGTCTGACGAGGGCTCGCTTATTGTCGCCGCCGCATTATCCGATGAGAACGGTTTCATCGCCGCAATCACGCTCGACGGCGAGAGACAGCTTTTGGTCGGAGATGCTCGACGTGTATCCGTCGATCTCGAGTCTCAACTACACATGTGCGGCTTACCGGTTGGCGGCGAGGCTCGCGCAAATCGAAACGCTATTCTCGATGCGATAAATTCGATCAACCAGTGGTGCGCGAGTCAGCGCGCGGCGTCCGCGGCAGGTCTAACTGCTTCGCACGCGCTGAGGCGACGAGAATTGATTGCGCGCATCGACCTGTCGATCGAATCAGCGCCGCCGCACCAGCGAAGCGCGCGCCTCGCCTTGGCGGCTCGAGCGCGCAAGGTCGTTACTGCTGCGCAATGCGCTGATATCGAGCGCGAGCTCAGAACCATCGTCGACGCGTGTCAGCCGGACGAAGAATGGCTCGCAGCAGTCGCAAATCTCGACACGCAACGAGCCATTCCAACTGATTCAGACGGCGAACGCTTTCGCATTCACGCCATTCTGCTTCTCACCGTCAAACCGCCTCGATCTCAGCCGCCGCCCGATCCAGAATGTCCTTGATCTTTTTGATCTGTTCCGCCGACCGTGTGCCGGTCCTGGCATACACAGCTCGCCCCACATTCTTGAAGCCGCGGTGCACCTCCATCATCGGCTCGCCAAAAATGCTTTGCGCGAAGTCAGCGATCTTCGAGAAGATGTCGTCGATCAGCGGCTGATTCTCCGCGAGATGCTTCCGACCTTCGTCGGTGATCTCGTAAATCTTCTTGCCGTTCTCTTCGGGCATCGCTCGCGCATAGCCGAGATCCTCGAGCATGGTCAAAGTAGGATAGACAGTGCCCGGGCTTGGCGAATACATGCCGCCGAAACGCTCCTCGATCTCCTTGATGATCTCGTAGCCGTGTCTTGGCTTCTCATCGAGCAGGCGCAGGATGACGAACTTGAGATGGCCCTGATCGAACATCCGGCCGCCGCCGAACGGCCCGCCACGACTTCTTCCCCGTCCCGGCCAACCGCCCCAGAACGAACCGGTATCGAATCCCCAGTTCTCGGGACGTCCCGCGAATGCCCAAGCGAAGCCGGGCCCGCAATCTCTGCCAATTCCACCACCGGGTCCAAATCTCCATTCACGCATTTAAAGGCCTCCGCGCCTACCGTATCGGGCCACCGCAGCGCCACTCAGCGCCACAGATAGTACTGCCGATATATCGGTACGGCCAGAAGCTATATCGGACGATATATCGGCGCAATACCTTCCGAGTGCCTTGAACCCGCCGAGGCGGTTAACTCCACCCTCCAAAGTCACATGGGTTCACCCTCTAATAGTCACCTGAGAGACCGCAATAGTGGCGCAACTTAAAGCGGTAAACAGACTTAGCGGAGTATTGGCATCGGGGTGAGCCGGGCTTGCATCTTGCCGAAATCTCAGCGTCATGATCGCTGAACCACGCAACCTCACGCTACTGATCCTCTCGATCGCAGTCGTGGTCGTCGGGGCGTACGCCGGGATCGAAATTGCGCGACGCGTTCGCTTTCACGAAGGACGTCGCCGATATCGGTGGACTTACCTCGGCGCGCTCGCGTTCGCGCTAACAGTATGGGCAGCCGATCTAACCGGCACTCTCGCCCTGACCCCGCACTGGCCAATTTGGTTCAGTACTCTCTTCGTCATCGCGTCAGCCGTCGCCGCAGTAATCGCGGGCAGCGCCGTTTTTTTCACCATCTACAGAGCAGAGCGCAATAACGCTCTCATTGCTGCCGCGATTGTCGTTGCACTCGCCGCTATTGGTGGCGTGCACTACGCGAATTTCATGGGCACCCGCGTCGCCTTGACCGACGCCGATGCAACCGAAGTCCTGCTAACGGGCACGTTCCAGCTTGGTCTCGTCGTTTCGATTCTCAGCATCGTTGTGCTTGGCGCTGCCGCCGCCTCCACTCACTTCGAACGCTGGAGCATCGCCACCCGCAGCAGATTCGAAAGCCTGCTCGAACTCGCTCCACAGATTGTCTGGTTCGCCGAACCTGACGGCCGCATCTCGTACTGCAACCAGTACTGGTACAACTACACCGGTATGTCGACCGGCGAGACACTCGGGGACGGGTGGGTCAACGCGTTGCATCCTGACGACCGGGATTCTGTCTTGCTCGGCTGGGCGAATGCGGTGAAGGCGGGAGAAGATTATGAGAGCGAGCTGAGACTGCGTTCAGTCGATGGCGAGTACTGCTGGTTTCTCGTGCGGAGCCGTCCGAGCCGGGATGAATTAGGGAAGATCAATTCGTGGCTAGGTATCGCCATCGACATCGAGGAGCGGAAGCACGCTGAAGAAGCAGCGCTCGCCGCCAGCCAGGCGAAATCAGAGTTCCTGGCGAGTATGAGTCACGAGCTTCGGACACCACTCAACGCGATCGGCGGCTACGCGGAGCTACTCGCGCTTGGGGTACGCGGCTCCCTGAACGCCGACCAGGCACAGGATATCGCGCGCATCCGGCGTAGTCAGAAGCATCTGCTCACACTCATCAACGACGTTCTGAATTTCGCCAAGGTCGACGCGGGTCAGGCGGAATATCGAATGACCGCGGTTCCGATCGACGAAGCGCTCAAGGACACCGAATCCATGATCGCTCCGCAGATTCTGGCCAAGGGGCTTCGATATTCTTACAAGGGCGCGGGCAGAACCGAAGCTGTCCTCGCCGATCCTGAGAAGATGCAGCAGATCGTGCTCAATCTTCTCAGCAACGCCGTCAAGTTCACCGAAACCGGTGGCTCGATCACCATGTCCGCAACGCCGCGCGGCCAGTGCATCGAGATCGCGGTCAAAGACACCGGCGTTGGAATCCCGGAAGAAAAGCTCGACAAGGTTTTCGATCCGTTCGTCCAGGCTGGTCGCCAGCTGAATCAGCCGGCTCAGGGCATTGGACTCGGCCTCGCAATCAGTCGCGATCTGGCGCGCGCCATGAACGGCGAGATCATACTCGACAGCTCGGTCGGCAAAGGATCGACGTTCACTCTCACTCTGCCGCGCGCCCCACGTATGGATCCCGCCGATGTCGCGGCCGCTACCGCTGCCGCACTCGAGGATGCCGGCGCGCCTTCGTCAGGCGCTATGGATCTAGCCGACCGCTCGCTTCAGGAAGCTGCGCATACCTAGCAGCCAGAAAAGCGCCGTGATCGCAATCAGCGCAACCACGACGATCGGCAGCGTCATGTGCGGCGATGCCGGAGTCAGCGCCCCGCGCATTCCCTCGGCCACGTAAACCAGCGGGTTGATCAGCACCGCGTACTTCATGACGGGTACGGTGCTCAGTCCCTGCCACGGGTAATACGCGCAACCAAAGAAAATCATCGGCGCCAGTATGACGCCGAACATTAGTCCGATTTGCTGCGGCTGAATGGCGGTGCCGAGAAAAAGTCCAAGTGACGAGAACGCGGCAGCGCCGAGGATGGTGATCAGCAGCACGCTCCCGAAGTGCGCGAACGTGAGATTGGGGATCGTGCCCATGATGAGTCGCGCGACGGGCAGAACGAACAGCGCTGACACGATTCCCTGCAGCACACCAGACACGATCTTCTCGGCGGCGACGAGTATGATCGGAACCGGAGCGAGCAAACGATCTTCGATCTCTTTCGTCCACCCGAAGTCCTGCACCATCGGCAGCGCCACCGACTGGATACTGGAGAAAGTGAGACTGATCGCCAGCACTCCGGGTAGCAGCGCCGTGGTGTAGCCGCGCCCCATGAATCCCATGCGCGGCAGCAGGTATCCAAAAACGATGACGAACATCAGTGGCTGCAGCGTCGTTCGCAGAAGGAAGAACGGCAACTCCCGCCGCGCCACCCGCATGTCGCGTCGCAAGAGTGCAAAGAACACCGAAGATGCCGGAACCTCTGCCCGCATCGGCGCCAGCGCTGCGTCAGTCATCCGAGTTTGCGACCTGTCAGCGACACGAAGAGTGTCTCGAGGCTTGGCGGCAAAAGGTGGATGTCAGTTACGGTTCTCCCGGCAGTTTCAGCAGCTTCGATCAGCGCCGGCAGTATTTGACCGCCGCGCGTGCTGTGAGCGCGTAGTAGTCCATCACGCGCCTCCACCCTGCTGACGCCGTTTATCGTCTCGGCAATTTCCGCGGTCGGCGCGGAGTCACCGTCGAGGACGAGCTCGATCAATGTCCCACCCGGTGCCTTCGCTTTCAGCGCGCGTGGAGTGTCCAGCGCGAGTAACCGTCCCTGATCGATGATCGCGAGCCTGTCGCAGAGCCTGTCGGCCTCGTCCATGTAGTGGGTCGTCATTACGATCGTGCGACCGCGATTGTGCATGTCGCGCAGAATCTCCCAAAGGCCGAGTCGCGCCTGCGGATCCAGACCAACGGTGGGCTCGTCGAGGAAGATGATGTCCGGCTCGTGCATCAACGCGCGCACGATCATCAGTCGCTGCTGCTGTCCGCCGGACAGCTCGTTGAGCTTGGAGTTCGACTTGTCCGACAAACCGAGTCTCTCGAGCAGTTCATAGGCACGCTTTGTCGCGATCTCGGTTGGAATTCCAAAGTACGCCGCGTGGAACTGCAGATTCTCCAGAACGTCGAGACTGAGATCCGCATTCGGGCGCTGGGGCACCACGCCGATTGTCTGGCGAACGCGCACTGAATCGGCGACGACGTTGCAGCCCGCGACGAACGCCGTTCCAGAAGTCGGCAGCACGCGCGTCGTAAGAATCCCGATCGCCGTTGTCTTGCCGGCGCCGTTGGGTCCCAGTAACCCGAAGAATTCCCCGGCCCCGATGTCGAGGTCGAGGGACTCGAGCGCTACAACGTCACCCGACGGCGGCGCCATTGTACCCGGCGGCGCCCAGCGCGCGCCGTGGGAGCTGCCGCCCTTTGCCTTGCCACTTCCTTTGTAGACCTTGCGCAGCGCGCGCATCTCGATTGCGTTCACTTTTTTCCGCTTGGAGCGCTTTGATTGTGGCCTTCCTATTACGCCCCGATCGGATGCCAGGTCGTCTTGAACTCGATGAAGTCGCGGATCTCGTACGCGCCCTGCACTTTCGGATCGAGCCAATCGATGTCGTCGCGCTTCCGCGCCCTGACCCGTTTGATGCTCTCGGCGGCGCCGAGTTGCAGTTGTTTTTTCTCTTCCTGGTCAACGATCGCGTTGAGGCCGCGGATGTGGGTGTGCGTCGCAAACGTCGGCACCAGCTCTTTCCTGAAGCCGGTAAGAATGTTGACGACGCCACCCGGCAAATCGGAAACGGCTAACTGTTCGCCCAGCACGATCGCGGGATACGGGAATTCCTGAGACGCGAGACAGACGCACGTATTGCCCGCCACGATTACCGGCGCGATCTGACTGATCAAGCCGAGTAGCGGCGCTGCGTCATCGGCGATGATGCCGATAATTCCCATGGGCTCGGCGACGGTGAAATTGAAGAACGGTCCTGCGACGGGATTGGTATTGCCGAGGACCTGCTCGTATTTGTCCGACCACCCTGCGTAATAAATAAGCCGATCAACGCTCGCCACGACTTCCTTGGCGGCGTTCGCTTTGGTCGCCGCACCTGAGATCACGAGAGCGTCCGTCATCTCTGCGCTCCGGGACTCGAGCATCTCACCAAGCCTGTAGAGAATCTGCCCGCGATTGTAAGGAGTACGCTGCGCCCAGTCCGGCCCCGACTTCGCGGCCGCCTCCACCGCGTTACGCAAATCCTTGCGCGTGCATTGAGGGATGTTCCCGAGCAGGCGCGATTCCGCAGTGCCGCTCGCCTTTCCACGCACCCCACGCTGACGCACCGGAAAAACCCGCCCGCTTTCCGAGCGAATGAACTGGCCGCCGACGTAGACCTTCGGAGTCTTGGTTACTGGAATTCGTGCCATGTCAGACCACCTTCCCGTAATCCATCAGACCCTGGCGTCCGCCTTCGCGACCGAACCCGGATTCCTTGTAGCCGCCGAACGGCGACGACGGGTCGAACTTATTAAAGGTGTTCGCCCAGACCACGCCCGCCTTGAGCAGCGTGCTCATCTTGAGAATCCGCGAGCCTTTGTCCGTCCAGACACCCGCCGACAACCCGTACATCGTGTTGTTGGCTTTCTCGACGGCTTCTTCGAGCGTGCGGAAAGTCAGCACGCTCAGCACCGGCCCGAAGATTTCTTCGCGAGCTATACGGTGGCTCTGCGTGACCCCAGTGAATACCGTCGGTTTGAAGTAGAATCCGCGCCCAGGCAGTGTGCACGCCGCCGATTGATAGATTTCCGCGCCTGCCGCGACGCCCGAATCGACCAGCTCGCAAATCCTGTCCAGCTGCGCCCTGGAGTTGATCGCGCCGACATCGGTGTTCTTGTCGAGTGGATTCCCTACGCGCAGAACGTCGATGCGATTGCGCAGCTTCGCGACGAACATCTCGGCGATGGATTCCTGAACGAGAAGCCGACTGCCCGCACAGCAAACGTGGCCCTGGTTGAAGAAGATCCCGTTCACCACACCTTCGACTGCCTGATCGACCGGCGAATCGTCGAACACGATGTTCGCGGCTTTGCCGCCCAGCTCGAGAGTCAACTTCTTATCCGTGCCAGCGAGCTGACGCATGATGATTTTGCCGACGTCGGTCGATCCGGTGAACGCGATCTTAGCCGCGATTGGATGAGCCACTACAGCAGCGCCAGTCTCTCCCGCACCGCAAATGATGTTCACCACGCCAGGCGGCAGCTCGGCCTCCTGCAGCAGCTCCGCAAACTTGATCGCAGTCACCGACGTCGTCTCGGCGGGCTTCAGCACGACGGTGTTTCCGACCGCGAGCGCGGGCGCAATCTTCCACGCCAACATCAGTAATGGGAAATTCCAGGGTATCACCTGGCCGACCACGCCCAGTGGCGAGATCGTCGCGCCCGGCACCGCGTATTCGAGCTTGTCGGCCCACCCTGCGTGATAGAAGAAATGCGCGGCTGACATCGGCACGTCGAAGTCGCGCGATTCCTTGATCGGCTTGCCGCCATCCATCGTCTCGGCGACGGCAAACTCGCGGGCGCGATCCTGAATCAGCCGCGCGATTCGGTACAGATATTTTCCGCGCTCGCTACCCGGCAGTTTGCTCCATGGACCAAATGCCTTTTGCCCTGCGGCATATGCGGCGTCGACATCGGTCTGATTGGCCAACGCGATCTCCGCCAGTGCGTCTTCGGTCGCCGGATTGATCGAGGGAAAATATTTGCCCGACTTTGGCGCCACGAATTTCCCATTGATGAACAGATCGTAGCGCGGTTTGAGTCGAGGATCCGCGGTCTCCGGCGCCGGGTCGTATTGCCAGAGATCGCCGAAAATCAGCTGCGGTATAGAGCTGCTTCCCGCCTGGCCCCTGGTGACGGGCCTCGTTGATGTCATCAGTAGCTCTCCGCAGCTTCAGTGAAGTAATAAGGAGCCTGATAGGCTCCTGTCTTTTCTTTCTCGATTTGTCGCAGCAGATCGTTGAGCAGCGAGCTCGCGCCAAAGCGATAGCGTGATGAGTTTAGCCAGGCGTCGCCCAGCGTTTCCTTGACTGCCACGAGGTAGTGCAACGCCTGCTTCGCCGTTCTGATTCCGCCCGCGGGCTTCATTCCGATCGGAATTCCCGTGGCCAGATAGAAATCGCGAATCGCCTCGATCATCACCTGGGTATTCGCGAGAGTCGCGCTCCCGGATGCCTTGCCGGTGCTGGTCTTGATGAAGTCGCCCGGTCGAATCACCTGCATCGCCAGGAATGATGCTGCGCGAATGTTGTCGTACGTGTCGAGCTCGCTGACCTCCAGAATCACTTTGAGCTGCGCGTCGCCGCACGCTTCGACCACTGCGCTGATCTCGTCCTGAACGGCGCTGAACTCGCCGGCCAGAAAAAGACCGCGGTTGATCACCATGTCGATTTCGTCGGCGCCGTCGCTCACGGCCGTGCGCACTTCACTCAGCCGAAGCTCGAGCGGGCTCTGCCCCGAGGGAAATGAAGTCGCGACAGATGCAACCTTGATCGGTGTATCCGCCAGCCAGCGCGCGGCGTGCTTTACCAGGAATGGGTAAATGCAAACAGCCGCGACGGGTGGAATGTCCGGATCGGCGCTCGGCCGTCTCGCCTTCTGGCAGAGAGAGGCAACCTTTCCGGGCGTGTCTTTGCCCTCGAGTGTCGTGAGGTCGACCATCGAGACGGCAGTCTTCAACCCCCAGACCTTGGAGCCTTTCTTGATGCTGCGCGTTGTGAACTTGGCGACACGCTCCTCGATGCCAACCTGATCGACGGTGCCGATCTCATCGAACAGTTTGTTGAAGCTGGAGCGAATTGTCGCAGTAGTAGCCATGGTTC